>Ga0208980_10002752_pt1 | contig 10640 bp, 8 predicted proteins | sample WetSurMetagenome_3_FD_187993 | JGI IMG/M metagenome (GOLD analysis project Ga0208980, IMG submission 187993) | Wetland microbial communities from Twitchell Island in the Sacramento Delta, sample from surface sediment Aug2011 Site A1 Bulk (version 2) | ecosystem: Environmental > Aquatic > Marine...
GGGCCCTGCAGAAATATTCACTGAATCCCATGGCTGAGGCTGCTATCGGAGCTGAGAAGCCCACAATAAATGAAACCCAGCCACTCAGAAACCCAAAAACAGGATGAAAAAGCCTCGATAAGAAAAGATACTCACCTCCCGCCCCGGGCATGGCAGCTCCCAGTTCCCCGTAAGAGAGAGCCCCGCAGAGAGCTATTAAGCCTCCGATTACCCATAAAGCCAGCATCAGAAGAGGGTTGCTTAATCCGGCCATCAGAAGACCTGTCGTTGTGAATATTCCTGCGCCAATCATGTTGGCAACAACAATATTGGTAGCAGGGAATAATCCCAGCTTCCTCTGGAGATTGTCTTCAGTCATTATCTAAATATTACTTTTCAGCTCTTTTGTAACTAATTGACAATCCCCCGCCTTCACTGTTAACTGTGGTCTCGTAATTTTTAAGACTCTTAACATAATCAAGGTATTCAGACTGGCCACCGTTGCCACCACGTCCTCCGCCACCTCTGGCATATATATTATGTGCTGTGAAACAACCTCCTACTTTTACTTTAGGATCAACGTCTATAAAATAGTTTTTATACCAGTCTTTATCAGCATCGCTGAATACAAAATCAAATGGACCCTTGAGCTCTTTAACAAGGGCATGAGCATCTGCCAGCCTGGCATCAATGTATTCTGATAATCCGGCCTGTTTGAAATTTTCTACAGCAGTATTATGCCTGGTCTCGTCGATATCAATAGTAATAAGCTTCCCACCGGTTTTGCTTAGAGCCCAGGCAATCCAAATGCCGGAGTGACCTGTTGAAGTGCCAATCTCCAGAGCGCTTTTGTAGTTGCCTTTAATTATCAGATTATACAGAGTCTGCCCATCAACCGATGGGACATTCATGTCATACCATTGTCTTGAATGGTCAGAAAGGAACTTTTTCACCTTTTCATCCAGGGCAGGATTTTCTTTTAAAGTCTGACCATTTAAATTTGAATTCAATAATGTTGCTGTAATCAGAAGAAAGAAGAGTAGCCTGGCAAAAATCCTTGTTTTCATATTCTTTATTAATTGATAGATTACTTAAACTTTAATTATATGACAATTAGTGTAACATATATATTCCCTGTGATATAGGAGAATTGATATTAATTTATTTAATAACTTTCCTTTTTATGTAATTTCATACAGGTTAAATCAAAAAACCAAAGCTACATGAAATACGAATCATTTAAAAGAGCAACAGATCCTGTAATTATTATTCTTGCTCTGATAAACGTTTTTCTCCATCTTATTGTAGTAAAAAATCTTGAGTACCACAGAGATGAGTTGCTCTATTTTTCGCTCGGGCAGCACCCTGCTTTTGGCTACAACAGTGTTCCCCCTTTGATCGGATGGGTCGCATGCTTTATGCAGAATGTGTTCGGCTATTCGGTTTTCGCTGTAAGACTTTTCCCGGCTTTGCTTAGCGGGGTCATGGTTTTCCTGGCATCTTTAATGGCAAGAGAGCTTGGAGGATCAAGATTTGCCGGCTTTCTGTCGGGGATAGGACTTACAGTTTCGATTTTCTTTATGCGATCATTCTCTCTTTTTCATCCGGTGCATATCGAGATTTTTCTCTGGACACTCTGCATATATATGATTATAAAATATATCAATACTCAGAACGACAAGTTTCTGATATACTTTGGTATTGTTGCCGGGGTTGCCCTATTGAATAAATATCTCAGTATGTTACTCTTTATAGGATTCATCGTTGTTATTCCATTTACTTTATACAGATATGTATTTAGAAAAAGAATGTTCTGGATTGGAATAGCTTCAGGATTTTTATTATTCCTCCCAAACCTCATATGGCAGGCTTCGAAAGGATTTCCGGTTTTTCATCATCTTTCAGAACTTTATGGTACACAGCTGGTCCATATGGACATTCCTACTTATCTTTCAGAACAGATTTTAAGTCCTTTTGCCGGTTCAATATTAACTATTGCCGGACTCATCTTTCTTCTGACAGATAAAAATGCATCGAAATTCAGATTCCTGGGATTTGTTGCACTATTCGTGATTGTTGCCCTTTTAATACTGAAAGGTAAAAGCTATTATACGTTAGGCGTGTTTCCACTCCTGATTATCTCCGGGGCTGTATCTTATGATTTATGGATAAAACGATTTTGGATTAAAATGGCAATACCGGTATTCCTCATCCTGATAACACTTCCTGTTGTTCCAATAGGCTTACCCGTGTTTAGAGAGGAAGGATTGAAAAAATACTTTAATATACTTGATAAAAAGTATGGGATGGATGTCGGAAGAAGGTTTGAAGACGGATCAATTCATTCTCTCCCACAGGATTATGCAGATATGCTGGGGTGGGAGGAACTGACCTCCCTTGCAAACAAAGCATGGCAAATGATTGAGGATAAGAAATCAGCTCTTATTTATGGCGAAAATTACGGACAGGCAGGGGCTATTACAATTATTGGTAAAAAATATGGGTTACCTGAGGCGATAAGTTTTAACGAAAGTTTTCAGTACTGGATCCCTAAACAATTTGATCCGGATATTAAATCGCTGGTCTATATTAATGATGAAGAGCCCGGAGAAGATGTTAAGACCTTATTCAGGAAAATTTCACTGATTGGATCGATCAGCAATCCTGATGCAAGAGAATTCGGAACCGCTGTTTACCTCTGTGAGGATCCTTTTATGAGTTTTAATAAATTCTGGACTGAACGGCTGAAATATCGTGATCAATAATTCGTTATCCGGATCATAATCCTCCTTGGCAATTTGATCGGCTTCAACCGGGTTTTCATGTACTGAATTTCAATGCCATTTTGATTTAAAATAAATTTGTTTAGTATCTAAACAAATATTAATTTTGTTTAGCATCTAAACAAATTCAATATGAATAATGAACTTCAGGCACTTATTGATCTTTTCCTGAAAATACTGCACCTGTATTCAGTTATCAGCAGAAAGCCCAAAGATTACGGCACCGGAGATCTGTTATACTTTACTGAGTTGCATACAATAACCGTTGTAGCACGGAATCATGAAATAAATATGACTGAACTGGCAGAAATTATGGGTGTTACAAGGGGTGCAATTTCTCAGACTATCAGAAGGCTTGTAGCCAAGAACCTGATTATGAAATCGAATATTACCAACAGAAAGGAAGTTAACCTTAAGCTTTCTGAAAAGGGATTAATAGTCTACAAAGCGCAGGAATCTTTTCAGAAGGAGATATTCACTTTTGCAGGATCACTGTATGAAAGAGCTCGTCCTGAAGACAGGGATATGGTAAAGAGGCTTTTTCTTGCAATCAGCAGTAATATGGAGAGCAGGGTGAAAGCATTGTAACCGCTGACTATAATTCTGTAAATATATTCCTATGCAAACAAAATACATACCGATTCTTTTAATTATAATTCTTACAACAGGATGCAAAAACAGGGAGGTCAAAAGCACGTCTGCTGAAGTGGTCCGTGTAAGGATTGCAGATGTTACCAGCAAAAAGATAAGTATTCCTGTACATTCCACCGGATTATTGGTATCGAGTGAAGAGATGAAACTATCCTTTAAGACCGGAGGAATTATTGCAACAATAAATGTTAAGGAGGGAAACCACGTTAAAAAAGGAGATTTGCTTGCTTCTTTAAACATCTCAGAGATCAGAGCGAATGTTGATCAGGCAAAAAACGGTTATGAAAAAGCTCTCAGAGACTATACCAGGATGGATAATCTTTACAGAGACAGCTCAATATCACTTGAAAAGAAGCAAAACGCTGCAACAGCTCTGAATGTGGCGAAAGCTACACTGGAAATTGCACAATTCAACCTGACTCATTCGATGATCGTAGCTCCCGAAAACGGTTTAATACTGAAACAGTTTGTCAAACAGAATGAACTTGTATCATCCGGATTCCCGGTCTTCCTTTTCGGCTCTTCAGGGAAATACTGGAAGGTTAAATCAGGTCTTTCCGATAAGGATATTGTTAAGGTTAATATCGGCGATTCAGCAGTCATTTCATTTGATGTTTATCCAGGGGTGGAGTTTCCTGCAGTTGTTGATCAGTTAGGAGAGATATCTAATCCGTATACCGGCACTTATGAAACAGAATTATTGCTTCAGGGCTCTGATTACCGGCTGGCTTCAGGTTTTGTCGCCGGGGTGAATATATTCCCTGTTTCAAAAAAATCTTTTTCTATGGTGCCTGTTGGGGCTATTGTTGAAGCTGACGGGCAGAAAGGGTATGTTTTTTTAGTAACAAGTGCAATGACAGTTAAAAAGATACGGATTGATATCGAAGCAATCATCGGTTCAATGGCAGCAGTAAAAGGCATTCCGGAAGGTACTACTGAAATTGTGTCAGAAGGTGCGGCATATCTTAAAGATGGAATGAGGGTGAACGTAGTAAAATAACAGTATTTGGCGCAGGACGCAAGACACCATACACATGATACACAAGGCAAAATTGTTATTCCGTTAGTCGTTTGTCGTGAGTCGTGCATCTCTTAAAGGTACTAATGATAGAATAGGATGAAAATTTCAGAATCAGCAGTCAGAAACTATCAGTTCACAATAGTTGTTTTTCTGCTTCTTGTTGCGATGGGGATTTATTCATTCCTGAAAATACCACAGGCAGAAGATCCTGAATTTCCGATTTCCATATTTCCCATAATTGCAATTTACCCCGGAGCATCACCTGCTGATATTGAGCAATTGGTTGTTGACAGGGTTGAGGAGAGTCTTAATGAACTTGAAGACATTGTAAGATTAAAATCAGAGATCAAGGATGGGGTTGCTGTCATTGTGATAGAGTTTTCTTCAGATACTGATCCGGATAAAATGTATGATGAGATTCTCAGGCAGATTAATTCAATAAGAGCATCTCTTCCTCAGGATCTTTACAGTATTGAAACACTCAAGATACAGGCAGGTAATACAAATATTATTCAGAGTGCATTGGTCTCGGATAGTGCAGGGTACAAAGAATTGAGCAAATATGCCGATGAATTGAAAAATGAGATTACCAATATACCCGGTGTAAGAAAAGCCGATGCAGTAGCATTTCCCGAACAGGAGTTGCAGGTGGCAATCAGTCTGTCAAAGTTATCTCAGCTTCATATTTCTATAACACAGGTAATTAATGCTATTCAGAGTGAAAATGCCAATATTCCGGGTGGAAGCGTTGAGATAGGACCTAAAAAATTCAATATAAAGACAAGCGGCAGTTACGAAAACATCGAAGAGGTCGGGAGAACAGTTGTTGGAACAAACCAGGGGCAATTAGTTTATCTCAAGGATATTGCTGAAGTTTCCTGGCAGGATGAAGATCTCCGGTATTTTGGCAGATATAATGGTCGTAATGCAGTTTTTCTTATTGCCAACATGAAAGCCGGTCAGAATATCCATGATGTCCGCAACGCTATATTTAAGGTATATAATTCATTTGAGAAAAAACTTCCATCCGGTTTCCGCCTTGAAAGAGGATTTGATCAATCGCAGAATGTAAAGAATAAACTCGGCAGACTCCAGAAAGACTTCCTCTTTGCATTTATTCTCGTTCTTATTACACTTCTCCCGTTAGGCTTCAGGGCTTCGGGAATTGTGATGATATCAATACCTTTATCCATCCTTATAGGGGTCAGCGGTCTGTATCTGGTTGGTTTCAGTATTAACCAGCTAAGTATAGTCGGAGCAGTAATTTCTTTGGGTTTACTTGTTGATGACTCGATTGTGGTAGTTGAAAATATTTCGAGGTGGGTGAGGGGCGGCACAAAACCATTTGATGCTGCCATCCAGGCGACCAAACAGATTGGTCCGGCAGTAATAGGATGCACTGCAACCCTTATTCTGGCATTTCTTCCGTTAATGTTTCTTCCCGGAATGGCTGGTAAGTATATGAGGGTTCTTCCGACATCAGTCACCTTCATCGTTATCGGATCATTATTGGTTGCTCTGACAATCATTCCATTTATTGCCAGCCGGTTATTCAAAAGTAATGTTGATCCCAGAGGGAACAGAGTACTAAGAGGGCTGAATAAAGCAATTGATATTACTTACGGCCGGGCTTTGCAATGGGCTTTAAGGAATCCTGTAAAAACGGTATCAACGGCAGCAATCATTTTCTTTTCATCCCTGTTTCTGATAAATTTAATCGGCTTCAGTCTTTTTCCAAAAGCAGGATTACCTCAGTTTCTTATTACTGTTGAGACACCCAGGGGAAGTAATCTGACGGAGACAGATAAAGCTGTGAAATATGTTGAATCGATACTTGCCGCGAAACCTGATGTAAAGTATTATATGTCAAACATCGGGAAAGGGAATCCTATGATTTTCTATAATTCATTTCAGAAAAGCGAGCAATCTACTCTGGGCGAGATCCTCTGTGAAATTAATTCGGTATCGCAATCGGAAATTGAAAAGTTTATTGAGGGTCTGAGAGACACCCTTAACAATTATGTCAATGCAAGGATCTATGTTTATGAATTTGAAAATGGTATGCCGGTTGATGCTCCGGTTGCTCTGAGGCTTGTTGGTGAAAACCTTGATTCAGTGCAATTCTATGCCGATAAAATTGAAGGGATTATAACGGCTTGTGAAGGAACAACCTACATTAAAAATCCTTTAAGCCAGTCGCTTACAGATATAAAGGTGGTAATAAACAGCGAAAAAGCCGGTATCTTCGGAATACCTACGGTTGAGATTGACAGAACTATCAGGCTTGGCCTTGCAGGAATTTCAGCCGGTAAGTTCCGTGATTATGATGGTAAGGAATATTCAATCAATGTAAGGCTTCCCAGGAAGAAAGTTAATACGCTTGATATGCTTGACAATATATATGTATCATCACTTTCCGGATCACAAATACCTCTTTCACAGCTTGCGGGAATTGAGTTTGCTGATTCGCCGACCCTCATTCAGCACTATAACAACGAGAGATCGATTACAATATCTTCCTCTGTTAAAACAGGGTATAATACTGACAGGGTGACCAAGGAAATACTGGCAAAAGTAGCTGAGCTGAGACTTCCGGAGGGATTTAAGATAATTCCGGCAGGTGAGATTGAAAGCCGGAAGCAGAGTTTCGGAGGTATTGGAACAGCAATCCTTATAGCAATTTTCGGAATTTTCGCTGTTTTGATTCTTGAATTTAAAACTTTCAGAGGCACTCTGATTGTACTTTCAGTAATTCCGCTTGGCTTTATTGGCGGACTTACAATGTTGTATCTGACAGGATATACTTTATCTTTTGCTGCAGCTATCGGATTTGTTGCCCTGATAGGGATTGAAATAAAAAATTCAATATTACTTGTTGATTTCACAAACCAGCTCCGGCAGAATGGCACTCCTCTCAATGAAGCCATTATCCGTGCCGGAGAGATCAGGTTCCTGCCGGTGCTTCTTACAACATTGACAGCAATAGGCGGATTGCTTCCCATTGCCCTTGGTAACTCCAATCTCTATTCCCCCCTTGCATGGGTAATTATAGGTGGATTGATTACTTCCACACTATTGGCACGATTGGTAACACCTGTAATGTATAAGATTCTGCCTCCGAAAATGTGATCAGAAAGTCATTCTGACATTTTTTTCAAAAAAAATCAAAAATAATTTGTATTTTAATTTAAGAATGTTTTATATTTGCAATATATAAGACAATTAAATATTATATTATCATGATATCAACAGAATTATTAAAAGGATCATTGAAGACAATCATTCTGAAAGTTCTTGAGGAAAATGGCAGAATGTATGGTTACGAGATTACCCGCAGGGTGGAGGAACTCACCAGCGGAAAGATAAAGCTTACATATGGCGCGCTTTATCCTGTTCTCCATAAGCTTGAAGACGAGGGTGTTCTGGTTACTGAATCGGAGAACTTCAACAACCGTATACGTATTTATTATAAACTCACTCCGAGCGGAAAATCGGTTGTAGCAGAAAAACTGGCTGAAATGAGTGAGTTTCTTGAAACACTCAGGAGAATCGTTGAACCACAATCCGGACTGGAACATGCCTGAACTGAACCTTCATCATATTGATCAGATTACACAGGATGTCCGTCTTCAGGAGATAGGATTTTCCCATCTCTTCCACGATCTGGTGGATCATATCTGCTGTGATATAGAATATGAGATGCAGCAGGGATTACCTTTCGATGAAGCCTACAGGAAGGTAAAGGCAAAAATAGGGTTCAGGGGACTCAAAAAAATCCAGGAGGATACTTTATATGCAGTTGACAATAAATACAGAAATATGAAAAATCTAATGAAAATTTCCGGAGTAACCGGAACAGTTATGCTCGGCTTTGCCGCAATTTTTAAGATTTCACATTGGCCGTTAGCGGGTTTGCTGATAACTCTGGGTGCCTTTGTGTTATCGTTTTTATTCCTGCCTTCTGCACTTGTTGTTCTGTGGAAAGAGACAAAAAGCCAGAAAAAACTTATCCTTTTTATCTCGGCTTTTATAGCAGGAGTAGCTTTTATTTTTGGAATGCTTTTTAAAATTCAACACTGGCCAGGGGCTAATATTGCTATTCTTGCAGGTCTGGCAACCGGGGCAATTCTGTTTGTTCCTTCCCTCCTTATTCAATTATTTAGCGACCATGAGAAGAAACACAAGAGATTTCCATATGTTATCGGAGCTTTATCAATTCTGATATATGCAACTGGTTTTTGGTTCCGTATACTGCACTGGCCAATAGCTACCACCTTTCTTATGCTTGGAGCATTTGTGCTTTTTTTTATTGCCTTTCCGTGGTTCACCTGGATACAGTGGAAAAATGACACAAATGTAAATGCCCGATTTATCTTTATGGTAATTGCACCTCTGCTATTTGTCTTACCCGGTGCACTTGTAAATCTGAACCTGGAACGCACCTATGAAAATGGATTTTATATCAGACTTAAAAAGCAGGATGCACTTATAAAACTCCAGGAAAAAGCAAATGAAAGATTGCTGACCCAATATCGCGACTCTGTTTCATCAGTAAATATGGGAGGTATTCATTCTGCAACAGGTGAACTTATTGCAGTCATCAATCTTGTGGAACAAAACCTGGCAGCAGTTGCTGAAACTAACCGGAAAGAACCAGATCAGAGTCTTCTTGAATTGAAAGGTGCAAATTTCTATGATCCGGCGTCAGACAGATTCCCGAACAATCCTTTTTCGATAATGCCAGCTACTCAGATGCTTCTTAGCGGCTGTAAAGTCAGAGACACTCTTGAAAAAGAGACAGACAAGTACGAGCAGAATCTTATACGGCAATTTGGCATAGATTGGGTCAAAAAGTATGAGCCTCTTATAAAAGCTTCTGATTATCTTCCGGAGAATAATACTCAGGGAAATGACCTTGCACTATTGACATGTCTTAACAGTCTCTCGCTTCTAAAAAGCGGAATACTGATCACTGAATCAGCAGCATTGAAACAAATTGCCTGTAAAAAGTAAAATTCTTAAATACTATTAATTATGAAACAAAAGATATATATCCTCGGAATCGTCTCGGCGATGGTACTCATTACAGGGACAATGTTTAAAGTTCAACACTGGCCGGCTGCTGGCATAATGATATGTGCAGGGACAATTTTGCTACTGGCAGTTTTTCTTCCGGCAGCGCTTATTAATCATTACAAAGTTAATGGCAATAAACAATACAAGCTGCTCTACATAACAGTCTATGTGACATGTTTTGTTGTTTTTACTGCAATGTTGTTCAAGATTCTGCACTGGCCTTTTGCAGGTTATGGAGTATTTATAGCAGTTCCTTTTCCCTTCGTTGTTTTTCTGCCCGTATGGCTTTATGAAACTTCGAAAATAAAGAACTTTGATGTCAACAACACAGTTTATATATTGTTTCTCCTTGCTCTTCAGGCAGTATTCTCTGTCCTTCTTGCGTTGAATGTTACAAAGGAAAAACTTGATTATACCCTGGAGATGACTAATCAGCTTTCTTCTTTCAACTCAAAGATTGAAAGTCTGAATGCTGTTTCGGAAAAATCAGGTGTTGTCCGTTCAGCTGATGAGGTTCTTACACAGATTGATGCATGCAGGCAGATACTCTTCACAAGAACTGAAATTACAAGAAAGGGTCTGAACGAAGGACTTGTCGGTAACAGATATCTCGACTCAAGGGATATCCCTATGGATCTTCTTTTGGCTTCCTCTGTTCCTTCTCCGGCTGAAAAACTTAGTTCAGCTCTCAATAACTTTATTGCAGAAATTACAAAACTGCCTGAAGGGCAACCAATTGCTAAGGAGGCAATGGACCTGTTTGATCTGAATAATGTGCCCGGCGACGAATCTGCATGGCAATTTAGAAAGTTTCAGGGAATATATCTTACCTGGGATTTAGTTGAACTTGACGGGATGGAATCATTTGTCAGGGTAATTAAGAATGAAGTTTTGAACTAATGCAGAAATAGTTTCAATCCTGAAAGGGCAATTAATATGATTTCATTAATTGTCCTTTTTTATTTCCATCCGGATACCCTCAATTCGATTAAAATTTACTAACTTGTAGGGATAATAACCTGATTATAAACCAAACAAGTTAGAAAATGAGAATCCTGATTACCGGAACTGTCCTGTTTGTGATCTGGGCAATCTTTTCAGCATGGCTGTATAATGATGTTTTATTGCCC
>Ga0208980_10002753_pt1 | contig 10640 bp, 8 predicted proteins | sample WetSurMetagenome_3_FD_187993 | JGI IMG/M metagenome (GOLD analysis project Ga0208980, IMG submission 187993) | Wetland microbial communities from Twitchell Island in the Sacramento Delta, sample from surface sediment Aug2011 Site A1 Bulk (version 2) | ecosystem: Environmental > Aquatic > Marine...
TCCGGGTCCTCGATCTGCTCTCCGCGGCCAAGATCTACATGACCGGCGTCACCGGGATCACCGTGTTCGCGCCGGACGGCTACAGCATCGACTACAGCGTCGGGGACATCAATGCGCCGTTCCCCGGCGGCTATTACTATGCGGCTCCGCGCGCCTTCGAAGGCGCCGGGCAGGCCTTCGTCAAGTCCCCCGCCGATCTGCCGGCCGGTCTCAAGGATACTAAGAGGATCCCGGCCGAGCCGTGGCTGCTGCTGGCCTATGACCGCGACGGCGCGCCGCTCCAGCCGTCGAACTACGAGAAGGGCACCGGGCGCCTTGCGGGCGAGGGCCCGTACAGGTTGGTCAAACCGCAACGCGACTTGGAGGGCGACCCGAAGCGACCGGGCCGGCCCGACAGGTCCCAGAAATCCAAGACCTTCGGGGACGGCTGGGACTTCGTGCCGGGCATGGATCACAATGCCGGCGCCTGCGTCCGCGGCGCCTGCGTCATCCGGCTCAATCCCATGCCCGAGGGCTACGAGGAATACGACTGGAAGAACGGCTGGCCGCTCATCGGCGAGAAGAAGATCGTGATCTACGGCTACGGCATCCGCTAGGCGGCCAGCCGGAGAAGGGCCCGCAGCAGGACGTTGGCGCCCTTCTCCAGGTCGCCCCAATCGACCCGCTCGCCCGGCGTGTGGCTCACGCCGTCCGGCGAGGGGATGAAGATCATGCCCGAATCGCAGGCCCCGGCCAGGATCTGGGCGTCGTGGCCGGCCCCGCTCGTCACCCGCAGGGACGCATAGCCGAGCGACCGGCATTCCTCTTCGATGAGGCTGGTGAGGCGCGGCGCGACCGTGACCGGAGCGGTCTTGTCGACGACCTTCGAGACAAATTTGAGCCCGCGGGTCGCGGCGATGTCCTCGGCCAGGGCGAAGACGTCCGTCTCGATGGCGGCCATGGCCTCGGGCGAGACGCTCCGGAACTCCAGGGTGAAATCGGCCCGGCCCGGGATGACGCTGAACGAGCCGGGGTGCAGGGCCACCTTGCCGACGGTCAGCATGCTGCCGTAATGCTTGGTGGCGACGAATTGGGTGGCCCGGAGGGCGAGGTCGGCCAGTCCGAGGAAGGCGTCGTGGCGCAGCTCGAGCGGCGTCGTCCCGGCGTGGCCGGATTCGCCGACGAAGGCGCATTGCCGGTAGTGTTTGCCGGCGATCCTCTCGACGACGCCGATAGGGATGCCCTCCTCCTCGAGGACCGGGCCTTGTTCGATGTGGAGCTCGAGGTAGGCCTCGAGCGCGGGGCGGTCCTTGCGCGCGCCGAGAATGCCGTCGGCCGTGAAGGCCGTCCTCTTGAGAACGTCGCGGAAGGGCATGCCGAACGACGTCCAGCCGTTGCGGACCTCGTTCTCGTCGAGAAGCCCCATGAAGGCCCGGCTGCCCAGGAAATCCCCGACCAGGTTCCCTTCCTCGTCCGTGAATGACGCGACCTCGAGAGCCTTCTTGAGCGGGATCTTCTCTTCGAGCATCCGGCGCGCGGCCTCGAGCGCCGCGACTACCCCGACGGCGCCGTCGAACATGCCGCCGTTCGGCACAGTGTCGATGTGCGAGCCGGCCATGACGGTCTTCCCGGCGCACTCGATCCGTCCGAACTGGTTGCCCGCGCCGTCCTGGCGATAACAGAGGCCGGCTTCTTCGATCTTCTGGCGAAGCCAGGCCCGGGCCTCGAGGTCGGCCGGGCTGAAGGAGGGCCGGCTGACCCCGCCGTATTCGTCCCGGCCGATGCGGCCGAGCTCTTCAAGATCGCGCTTCAGCCGGTCGATGTCGATGCGGATATCCATGGTCAGAGCAGGGCGAGCATGTCGAGGACGGCCCGCTCGATGCCGACCACGGCCGCCCGGGCCACGATCGAATAGCCGATGCTGAGCTCGGCGATCTCGGGGATGGCCACGATGGGATGGACGTTCCGGTAGTCGAGCCCGTGGCCGCCGTGGACCTCGAGCCCGATCCGGTGGCCGTACTCGGCCGCCTTGCGCACGACCTCGAGCGCCTTGTCCCGGGCCGGCCCCTCGCGGAGATCGGCATATTTGCCGGTGTTGATCTCGATCAGCTCGACCCCGATCTCCCGGGCGGCCTTGATCTCCTCGAGGCTCGTGTCGATGAAGATGCTCGTCCGGATGCCCGCCTTGGCCAGGACCTTGACGTGGGCGGCCAGGCCCTTCTCGTTCGCCGTGACCTTCAAGCCCCCTTGCGTCGTCAGTTCCTCCGGGCGCTCCGGCACGAGGGAGACGACGTCGGGCCGGATCTGCAGGGCGATCTTCTTCATTTCCTCGCTGGCGGCCATCTCCACGTTGAGCTTGGTCCTGACGGTGTCCCGGAGGAGCCGCAGGTCCCGCTCCTTGATATGCCGCCGATCGTGGCGGATATGGCAGACGATGCCATGGGCGCCGGCCTGCTCGGCGAGCAGGGCGACCAGCACGGGCTCGGGTTCGGTGCCCTTGCGGGCCTCTCTCAGCGTGGCGAAGTGATCGATGTTGACGGCGAGTCTCATGTCATTTCTCCCCGATCCTCTTTTGGACGGCCTCGGCGACCAGCTTGGCGCAGGACTCGACCGTGGCCCGGTCGCGGGCCTCGACCATGACCCGGGCCAGCATCTCCGTCCCGGAATAGCGCAGGTCGATGCGGCCGTCCCGGCCGACGTTGCGCCTGACGACGTCGACCGCAGCCAGGATCTCCGGGAATTCCGAGAAGTCCGGCTTCCTTCGGACCCGGACGTTGACCAGCGTCTGAGGGAACTCGGCCAGCCCCTCGACGAGCGCGGCCAGGGTCCGGCCCCGCTGGGCCATGACCTCGAGCATCCTGAGCGAGGTCAGAAGTCCGTCGCCCGTCGGCAGGTCGTCGAGGAAGATGGTGTGGCCCGACTGCTCCCCGCCGAGGTTGGCTCCGCGCGCGACCATCTCCTCGTGGACGTACTTGTCGCCGACCTTGGTCCGGACGAGGCCGAGGCCGCGCTCCTCGAAAGCCCGCTCGAGGCCCATGTTGCTCATGGTCGTGGCCACCACCTCGTTCGTCCGCAGGCGGCCCGTCTCCTTCATGTGCAGGGCCTGGACGTAGAGCGTGTGGTCGCCGCTGAGCAGGCGCCCGTCCCCGTCCACCCACAGGGCCCGGTCGGCGTCCCCATCGTAGGCGACGCCGATCGCGGCGCCGGTCTCCCGCACCCGGGCGGCCAGGCGCTGGGGATGGAGGGAGCCGCAGCCGGCGTTGATGTTCCGGCCGTCCGGCGCGGCGTGGAGGGCCTCGACCTCGAAGCCGAGCCCGGCCAGGATCCGCGGGGCCAGCGCGGAGCTCGCCCCGTTGGCGCAGTCGATGACGACCTTGACCCCGGCGGCGCCGGGGCCCGGCTCGACGCGGCCGATGAGATAATCGACGTAGTCGCCGGCCAGGCGGCCGTCGACCTCGACGTCGGCCTCGTGCCCGGGCAGCCGCCCCCGTCCCTCGAGGACGTCGGCCTCGATCTCGAGCTCCCATTCGTCCGGGATCTTGACCCCGAGCGGCGAGAAGATCTTGATGCCGTTGTCTTCGAACGGGTTGTGGGAGGCCGAGATGACCGCGCCGGCCGAAAAGCCGTGCGTCTTCGTCAGGAACGAAACGGCCGAGGTCGGGATGACGCCGGCCGAAACGGCCTCTCCGCCGGCGACGCGGACGCCGCGGGCCAGGGCCCGCTCCATCCACGGGCCCGATTCGCGGGTGTCGCGCCCCACCAGGATCCGGGCCCCTTGGCCCTTGCGCTCCAGGAGCTCGACGAGGGCGGAGCCGAGCCGCGAGATGGTCGGCGGGTCGAGCGGGAAGTGCCCGGCCGCCGCCCGCACCCCGTCGGTCCCGAAGAGCTTCTTCTTCACGTCGCTACGGCTTCTTTTTTTTGGCCGCCGGCTTGTCCGGCGCGACGTGGACCGCGACCCGGGCGCTCGTCCGGGACGAGACGAACCGGAGCTCCGGCCGGGGCAGGATGATATCGGCGTCGAAAACGGTCGGCTGCGAGATCCCCGTGACGTCGACCGGCGCGGTGGTCGCGGATTCCTTGGCCCGGACCCGGCTTTCCGGACCCTGGACGGCCACGGTCGCGGGATCGATCTCGACCCCGTCGACGTGGAAGCCGGCAGCGGGCTTGCCGCGCAGCGTTGCGTGGACCTCGAGCGTCGCCGCGGCCGTCTGCTCGAGCTTGATGGTCACCTTGGACGGCGAGATCTTGACCACCTGCGCTCCCGGCGGCACGGCGATCATGGACGTGCTGAGCGCGTACTCCTGCTGGAGGACGGTGGCCCGGTCGAGGTCGATGCGGGCGACCAGCCCCGAGGGCCCGATCTCCTTGAGCAGGCGGTTGGGCGCCCGGAGCGTGATGTCGACGGTCGCCGGCGGCCGCTCGACGATCTCGAGGCGGGGCGGCACGTTGCGCGTCTCGAGGGGGATGGTCAGGGACTTCTCGGAGGACATCTTCTGCGAGGGGGCGAGCAGAAGCCAGATCCCGAGGGCCAAGAAGATCGAGACGAGCTTCAGCGGCCATTCCCGGGTGACCCAGCGGGTGAGGGGGTGTCTCATTTGTCCCTCAGGTAGCCGAGCAGGCGCTTTTCCATGGCGTCCTTGTCGTCGAACCGTTCGAGCTGGCCCTTGATGGCCAGCGAGACGGTGCCCGTCTCCTCGGAGACGACGATGACCGCGGCGTCGGTCTCCTCCGAGAGCCCGATGGCCGCGAGATGGCGGGTCCTCGTCTGGAACGGGCTCCGGAGACGGTGGGCGGCCGGCAGCGGCAGCAGGCAGGCGGCGGCGACGATCGTGTCGCCCTTGATGATGACGGCCCCGTCGTGGAGAGGCGAGTGCGGGAAGAAGATCGAGACGATCAGGTTCTTGGACAGGACCGCGTCGACCTCGGCGCCGCGATCGGCGTAGGTCGAAAGCGAGATCTCCTTTTCGATGGCGATCAGCGCGCCGATCTTCTTCTGGGACAGGAAATCGACGGCCTGGAGGAGATCGTCGATCTTCTCCTGGAAGGAGCGCAAGCCGAAGGGCCTGCGGAAGGTCCGCGAGCCGATCTCGGTCAGGAACCGGCGGATCTCGCCTTGGAACAGGACGATGACGGCGATGATGAGGTACTGGATGAAGGAACGGATGAGGCGGTTCGAGACGCCCAGCCGGCCCCAGACGGTCAGGACATAGAGCACGCCGACCAGGCCCAGCCCGACCGCCGCCTGGTAGGCCTTGGTGTCCCGGATGAGCAGGAGGATGTAATAGAGCATGACGGCGATGAGCAGGATGTCGAGGACGTCGAGGAGCGTCAGATGGCGGAGGAGGGTCCAGGCCTCAGCGAACATGGCCGTCCTTCTTGAGCGTGGCGTCGATGCCGGGCTCGTCCGCGGCGTCGCCGGCGGTCCCAAGGATCGCTTCGGCCGCTCGGACGGCCCGGGCGACAGGCCCGACGTCGTGGACTCGGAGGATGTGGGCGCCGCGCTCGACCGACATGACGGCGGCCGCGATCGTGCCCTCGAGCCGCTCGCCGGGCGGGAGGCCGAGGACGGCGCCGAGGAAGGCCTTGCGCGAAAAGCCGAGCAGCAGGGGCCGGCCAAGCGCGTGGAACTCGTCCTGCCGGCGCAGGATCTCGAGGTTGTGCTCGACGGTCTTGCCGAAGCCGATGCCGGGATCGACGATGATGCTCTCTCTGGGGATGCCGGCGGCTTCGGCGACGCGGATGCGGTCGGAGAGGAACGCGCCGATCTCGCCGACGAGGTCGTCATAGCGAGGGGCGCTCTGCATCGTCAGCGGCGTTCCCTGCATGTGCATCAGGACGATCCCGGCGCCCGCCCGGGCGACGACGCCGGGCATGGCCGGGTCGAAACGGAAGGCGCTCGTGTCGTTGACGATGTCGGCCCCGGCGTCGAGGGCGGCCCGGGCCACGGCGGCCTTGGTCGTATCCACCGAGATCAAGGCGGCGGTCTTCTTCCGCAGGGCTGCGATGACCGGGACGACCCGGCCGATCTCCTCGGCTTCGGGGACGGGCCGGGAGCCGGGGCGCGTGCTCTCCCCGCCGATGTCGACGATGTCCGCGCCTTCGAGGGCGAGCTCCAGGCCCCGGTCGACGGCCTTCCGGGCGTCGAGGAACATTCCGCCGTCGGAGAACGAATCGGGAGTGACGTTGACGACTCCCATGAGCCAGGCGCGGGAGCCGAGGGTGAAACGCCGCCCCCTGATCTCCAGGGCGCGCGTTTCTTTGCTCATGGTCCTCGCCCGGTTCCGCCTCAGCTCCCCGCGGGGGCCTCTCCGGCCGCCGGGGCGGGCGCCGCCTTCTTGCCGTCAACGATGGCGTTGATCTCGTCGGAGCCCACGGCTTCCTTCTCGAGGAGGAGCTCGGCAATCTTGATCAGCTTGCCTTTGTTGGCTTCGATCAGGTCCTGGGTCCGGCGCAGGCTGCTCAGGACGATCTTCTTGACCTCCTCGTCGATGTGCTCGGAGGTCTTCTCGCTATAGTTCTTGTTCACGGCCAGGTCGCGGCCGAGGAAGATGAGGTCGTCGCGCTCGCCGAAGGTCAGCGGGCCGAGGTCCGACATGCCCCACTGGCAGACCATCTTGCGGGCGATCTCGGTCGCCTTCTCGAAGTCGTTGGCCGCGCCCGTCGTCGTTTTGTTGAGGAACACCATCTCGGCGACCCGTCCGGCCATGAGCACGGAGAGCTGGGCCTCGAGATAGTCCTTGGTATAGGTGTAGCGGTCGTCAAGGGGCAGCTGCTGGGTCAGGCCCAGGGCCAGGCCCCGCGGGATGATCGTGACCTTGTGGATGGGGTCGGCCTCGGGGATGAGCGCGGCGGTGAGGGCGTGGCCGGCTTCATGGTAGGCCGTGTTCTTCTTCTCCTCGTCGCTGATGATCATGCTCTTGCGCTCGACGCCCATGAGGACCTTGTCCTTGGCCGACTCGAGGTCCTTCATCATGACCTTGTCCTGGCCCTGGCGCGCCCCGAGCAGGGCGGCCTCGTTGACCAGGTTGGCCAGGTCGGCCCCGCTGAAGCCGGGGGTCGAGCGGGCCAGGACCTTGAGGTTGACGCCTTCGTCCAGAGGGACCTTGCGGACGTGGACGCCGAGGATGTCCTCGCGGCCCTTGACGTCGGGCATGTTGACGATGATGCGGCGGTCGAAGCGGCCGGGGCGGAGGAGGGCGCTGTCGAGAATGTCGGGCCGGTTGGTCGCGGCGATGAGGATGATGCCCTCGTTCGAGTCGAAGCCGTCCATCTCGACCAGGAGCTGGTTGAGCGTCTGCTCGCGCTCGTCGTGGCCGCCGCCGAGTCCGGCGCCGCGCTGGCGGCCGACCGCGTCGATCTCGTCGATGAAGACGAGGCAAGGGGCATGCTTCTTGCCCTGGTCGAAGAGGTCGCGGACGCGCGAGGCGCCGACGCCGACGAACATCTCGACGAAGTCCGAGCCGCTGATCGAGAAAAAGGGCACGTCGGCTTCGCCGGCCACGGCCCGGGCCAGCAGCGTCTTGCCCGTGCCGGGTGCGCCGACGAGAAGCACCCCCTTGGGGATGCGGCCGCCGAGGCGGGTGAACTTGCGGGGCTCCTTGAGGAACTCGATGATCTCGCCGAGCTCGTATTCGGCCTCTTCGACGCCTGCGACGTCCTTGAACGTCACCTTCTTCTGCTGGGCGGAGAAGAGCTTGGCCCGGCTCTTGCCGAAGGCCATGGCCTTGTTCCCGCCGGCCTGCATCTGGCGCATGAAGAAGATCCAGAAAACGATGAGCAGCAAGATGGGGAACCAGCTCATGAGGATGGTGAAGATCGGGCTCCGCGAGGTGTCCTTGACGATGATGTTGATCTTGTTGTCCCGGAGGATCTTGATGAGGTCGGTGTAGCCCGCGGGGAGGACCGTCTTGAAGGTCTGCCCGTCCGTGAACTTGCCCCGGAGCTGGTTGTCCTGGATCGTGACCTCTTCGACCTTCCCCTGCTCGGCCTCGGACATGAACTGGGAGAAGGGGACCTCCTTCTTGGTCATGGCCGGGGAATTGAAGAGGATCGAGGCGATAATGATGATCGCGCCCGCGGAGATCCAGAAGAGAAGACTGCGCGTCGGTTTATTCTTAGGCTGAGGCATAATTCTCCATCCTTATTTAAGGGCTATTTTAACACGATTCCGGCCGGAAAAACAGAGGTTGGGGGACTGTCCCCGGAGGGGGCTGTCCCTGCGGATCCTTCTTGACGCTCCTTCGCGGGCGGTGGTATATCAAAAGGCATGAACCTCCACCCCGTCGATCTTGCCATCATCGCCGTCTATCTCGTCGCCGTGGCCATGGTCGGCGTCGTCGTCCGCAAGCAGGCGACGAGAAAGCTCGACTCCTTCTATCTGGCCGACCGGAACATCCCCTGGTGGATGCTGGGGCTGTCGGGCTGCTCGAGCTACATCGACATCGGCGGAACGATGTCCATGATCGGGCTCATCTTCTACGTCGGGCTCAAGTCGATGTGGGCGACCCACATCTTCTGGGGCTGGTTCATCATCTGTTTCTACATGGCCTTCCAGGCGAAATACATCCGCCGGTCCGGGGTCATGACCTTCGCCGAGTGGAACGAGACGCGCTTCGGAACGGGCAAGGACGCCGAGGCGGCGCGGCTCGCGGCGGCCATTTTCCTGCTGGTGCTGATGATCTGCAACCTGATGTTCATCAGCGTCGGGACGGGCAAGTTCGCCGAGGAGTTCCTGCCCCTGCCGCGCTGGGAGGCGACGCTCATCGTGCTGGCCGTCGTGGGCGTTTACGTGACCCTGGGCGGGTTCTTCGGCGTCATCCTGACCGACGTCTTTCAAACGCTGCTCATCGGCGTCGGGGCGGTCATCATGGCCGTCATGGTCTTCGCCAAGCCGGCCGCCATGACGTTCATCCACAAGGCGCCGGCCTGGTTCGCGCTCAAGCCGACCTGGACCTTGTGGTCGGGTTACATGGCGGAGACGCCGCCGGCCTATCAGCACTTCGGCCTGTTCGGCCCGCTCATGGCGGCGGGCTTCTTCTGGATGATCTTCCGGCTCCTCAGCGGGCCGAACGTCTGGGACTTCCAGTTCTTCCTGACCACGCGGTCGCCGCGCGACGCCCAGCTCGCGGCCGGGATGTGGACGGTCGGCTACAACCTGCGCTGGATGCTCGGCGTCTCTTTTATGGTCCTGGGGATCTTTTATCTGGGGACGTCGGCGGGCTTCGACGCCGAGAAGATCATGCCCCTCGTCCTGTTGAAGATGCCGGTCGGACTGCGCGGTTTGTTCATGGCCGTGCTGCTGGCGGCCCTGATGTCGACGATCAGCGCCATGATCAACGTGACCAGCTCGGTCGTCATCAACGATTTCGTCAAGCGGTATATCGCTAAGAACCTGACCCAGAAGCAGCTCGTCCGGCTGGGGCAGATCGCCTCGGTCGCGGCCGTTCTCGTCGGATTCGCCTTCTCGCTCTCCTTCACCAACATCGTCACGGCCTGGGAGATGATGGTCTTCGTCGTCGTCACGGTCATCCTCGTGCCGGCGACGCTGCGGTGGCACTACTGGCGGTTCGGGGCCAAGGCCTTCGTCTGGAGCATGGGGGTCTCGGCCGTCCTGATCTCTCTGCGGCTCGTCTTCGTCAAGGGCCTCCACGCCTCGGCTTCGCTGGCCATCGACGTGGGCCTCGGCCTCGTGACGACGATCGTCATGGCCGTGTTGACCAAGCCCGCGGACATGGAGGTCCTGGTCAAGTTCTACGCCAAGGTCCGGCCGTTCGGCTTCTGGGGGCCGGTCCGGAGGGAGTGCGTCCGGCGGGGGCTCGTCCCGGCCAAGGACAAGATGCCGAAGATGGACGTCCTCAACGGCTTCATCACGGCCGCGTTCCAATTCTCGCTGGCCATCCTTCCGTTTTACCTCTTCCTGCGGAACTGGAAGCAGCTGGGGCTCTGGGCCGGCGCCGCGGCCGCCATCGCCGTCGTTCTCTACTTCACCTGGTACAAGAACCTGCCAAGCAAGGATGAGATCTAGTTGAAGCCGACAGTTCATTTGATCTGTAACGCCCATCTCGACCCGGTGTGGCAGTGGCGGTGGGACGAGGGGGCGTCCGAGGCGCTGGCGACCTTCCGCAACGCGGTCGACATCCTCGACGAGCACCCGTCGCTCATCTTCTGCCACAATGAGGCGGTCCTTTATCAGTGGGCTGAGCGTTTCGACCCCGTCCTGTTCGAGGACATCCGCCGGCTGGTCAAGGCCGGCCGCTGGGCTATTTCCGGCGGCTGGTTCATCCAGCCCGACGTCAATCTGCCGGGCACGGAATCGCTCATCCGGACGATCGCCGAGGGCCGGCGCTACTTCCGCGACCGCTTCGACGCCGTGCCGCGCGTCGCCTACAACTTCGACTCCTTCGGCCACGGCGGCGGCCTGCCCCAGATCCTGCGCCTGGCCGGCTATGAGATGTACGTTCACATGCGGCCGCAGGCCGACGAGCTCGCCCTGCCCGCAGATCTCTACCGCTGGCGCGGCCTCGACGGCACGATCATCCCGGCCTATCGCATCGCCGTCGGCCTCTACCACACGGAACACGACAATATCGAGGAGCGCCTTCGCGCCGGCGTCGACCTGGCGCTGAAGCTCGGCCGCGACGTGCCGGTGTTCTGGGGCCTCG
>Ga0208980_10002754_pt1 | contig 10639 bp, 9 predicted proteins | sample WetSurMetagenome_3_FD_187993 | JGI IMG/M metagenome (GOLD analysis project Ga0208980, IMG submission 187993) | Wetland microbial communities from Twitchell Island in the Sacramento Delta, sample from surface sediment Aug2011 Site A1 Bulk (version 2) | ecosystem: Environmental > Aquatic > Marine...
GCCGCTTGATCCCGGCCATGGTCAGCGTCTTCGCGGCCATGAGCTCCTTGACCCGGGCGATGATGGCCACGTCCTGCTGGCGGAAGAACTTCTCGCCGCTCCCCGTCAGTCCGGCCGCGAGGAAGGGGAATTCCTCCTCCCAGGCGGATAGCGTGGCCGCATCCACGCCGGTCAGGCGGCTGACCTCGTCGAGCTTGTAGACGAGCTTTGTCCGGGACTTCTCGTCCTTGAACAGCTGGGGCGGGGCGGTTTCTTTTCTCACGGTGTTGATGGCCAAATTTAGCATGTCCGGGGGGGTTGGTCAAGGCAATGAACGACCCTCACTTCAACTGTAATGGGGGCTCGGCTGAGAATAAGTTCTCAGCCAGCCCTGATACTATTCGGATGGAACTAAATAATAATGCGGCCGAAATTGCTGGCTCATTTTATCGGTGGGGCTTCGTCAAAAAACTCAGCTAAGATGAATCTTGTATCAGGGTAGTGGACGAGAAGCAGCAGTGCCCTCCTGGCTTTTTGTTGGATGATCTTCATGTCAGCGACTTCATAGATCTCGTCACTTCCCTGCTTTATTGAATAGGTATCTAGATATTCCCCGTCTCGATTGAACACATTTATAACGATCTTGCCTTTTTGCGCATGAGTTGCATACACCCTATGACTGTCGACACAAAACGATTTATAAGTATAAAGCCAACCCGTCTTCCTATATTCTTCGTTATGCAGCGGATTAACGTTCAATTGTCGTTCCCTGACTAGTTCTCCTTCAGGGCTGTAGATGCTATAAGTTGTGCCATAGAGTTGAAGGCAGTGAAGTTCTCCATTGAATGACCTTATCGTTTGGTTATTATCATTATCAAAATTATTGTAGTCACTTTTTCCAATATTCCCGAAATACGATAATAACTTCCCATTTAAATCGTACCTCCCGAAGATTGCCGGAGCATTGCCGCGCGCTCCAGATTTCTTTAATAAAAGCATAAATAACTGCTCTTTGATTGAAACTAAAGAATAAACGCCCTCGATCATTCGTATTTGCCTTAAATAGACGCCGTCCAGTGTGAATAGCTGAATTCTCGAATTTCCATTATCAGTGACCAGCAGCGTGTCTCCGACAATATAAGGAACCAAGGGGAACTTGAAGTCCCCAGGGCCTTGTCCGCTTCTCCCTATTCGCTTTAAGAGATTTCCAGCAAAGTCGAGCTTAAGTACAACATGCTGCATTTGTGAACAAAAATAAATCGCATTCTCGTCGGCATCGAAATGAGTTCCTCGCCCCAAAACGTAATCAAAATCATTCATCTGCTTTTCGCTTGGAAACTCAGCCAGCACCCGTAATGCTCTTTCGCTAGGCGAGACCAAGGGAGCATTAACTAGGAGCAATAATATGAATAATATGAATGATCCTCTACGAATTCTCGGATACAAAGGATATAGGATACGTTGGTCTGGCGGGATGAGCATTTTGTTTATTTTCCCGGAGGGGGTACTTCACATTTCATAACACCCCCGCCAACACATGGATTGTTAGCATAGCAGGATATGAAGTCTTGGAGACGAGTTGGGCATTTTCCCTTCCCAAGACAGTCATAATTGAAGCAATATTCCTCTGCGCTCAGGTATAGCAACACTCCTGTTAAGACGATCATCACGAAGGACATTAATAGTAAAATACCCCGGACTCTCCGTGTCATTCTTTCCTCCTTAATGGTTCTAATATGCTTATCCCGCCAGCCGAAATAGGCTTTTTTAGTCTCATGGGAAACGAATAGGCTGAAAATCTGTCTGAACTGCGCGTTCGGAATTGATTTGACATTATGAATCGCGCATGGCCTTTCTAGGGCTCGGCCTAACCACTTATACACACCTTGGCGACAAGAGGGGACACAGGTTTATGTCCATAGCTTTATAAATGAACGTTTGGTATGTCAAGATGCCGCCTTGCCGAGTGGGACTAACAAACAAGTTGAATTCACTCCTTAATCCTAGTCCTTTATGTGGACAGCTCGCCAAGACAAATAGTCCTGCCATTTATTCGATATAAGTTGAATTTTGCCCTGGTTATCAGCTAGGACAAACAGTTCGTTGAATGGATGTTTATGTAGGGGATCTGTCTTAACGGTTTCCCAATTCTTAAGGTCTTCGGAAGTCGGGAGTATGAAATCCACTATAAAACCATTGTTGTTCTTAATCAGTTCGATATCGTCTCGCGAATAAGAAGACATGGGAATAATGAAATGGCGTACTTTAGGATTATGGTTTTCAATATCCATAATTTGACGAATAGTATTGACACTGCTATTACAGACGCAGACTTGGTCAAAAAAGGAAAAACATGTATAATCTGCGATAAAGTGACCTTTCATGTTAGATAAGAAGGAGATCTTATCTGTGGTATCTGCGGCTTGAAGGAGCGACTCGAATAGATGCCGATTATCCACCGCATACTGGGGGTTGATGAAATCGAGTAAAGTATCAGGGATGTTAGAAAGGGTGCCTTGCATGAGCAACTTTCCCTCATGGCTAAAGTAAAGATATGCATCCTGTAAACTATCTGATGCGTGTATCTTCTTGTTCTCAATGACCTGATAACGTCCGTTAAATGTAACCACCTTCGAATTAAGAAAAACGACTCCAATATTTATAAGCAACTGATTCCTGTCTATATAATCAAACATGGATGTAATAAACGTAATGGATTGTGCATTTCTCGAATCAAACACAAATATTATAGTCGGCTGGCCAGGGAAATCAGCTCTGATGGCCTTGATGAGCTCATCCTCGCGATTGTCGAGCAATAAGATCGATGCCAAAAGAATCAGTGCGAGGGTCAGGAGAAGGCCGGTTATCTTCTTCAGCAGATTCACATTCATAACCCGCACCAGTAACCCCACTAATATATCTATACCAGCAAAATCTTAGAAGTCAACGGGTTTCTCGGTGATGTAGAGGCAACGTAAAGTTACCGCGGCTTGCCGTGGCGTCATTTGCAGGATAGCCTCCGTTTATCGTCCGGAGGTCCTTGACGCAATTCATGTCATTGAGGACTATCGATATCGGCGATCGGCGAAGGAGAATCGGGAACCGGAAGTTATCGCGCTGCAATGAGGGGGGAAAATGATGGGCAGTCACGGTCGGCGGACGGGACCGCGGGTCCGGCGCGTTATGGTATAATCCGGGGACGGTGCCGCGCGTGGAGACGAAACGCAGGGACAAGACCAGGGACAGCGACAAAGCCTTGCTCACGCCGCTCGCCGAGCGGATGAGGCCGCGGACCTTCGAGCGCGTCTACGGCCAGGACCACATCCTCGGCAAGGGCAAGCTCCTGGCCGAGCTCATCGAGTCCGGCCGCGTCGTCTCCATCATCTTCTGGGGCCCGCCGGGATCGGGCAAGACGACCCTGGGGACCATGCTGGCCCGCCACTTCGATCTCCCGTTCGAGTTCTTCAGCGCCGTTCTCTCCGGGATCAAAGAGGTCAAGGAGTTCATGGTCCGGGCCGAACAGCAGAGAAAGCTCTTCGGCAAGCCCATGATCCTGTTCATCGACGAGATCCACCGCTTCAACAAGGCCCAGCAGGCGGCCTTCCTGCCTTACGTCGAAAAGGGCGATATCATCCTGTTCGGGTCGACGACCGAGAATCCGTCCTTCGAGGTCATCGCCCCGCTCCTGTCCCGCACGCGGGTGCTCGTCCTGAAGGAGCTCGACCGGGAGGCCCTGGAGCACATCCTCCAGGACGCCCTCGCGGACGGAGAGCACGGCCTCGGCGCGGCCGGGCTGGCCATCGACCCGGGCGCCAGGGACATGCTCGTCGACTACGCCAACGGCGACGCCCGCCGGGCCCTCAATACGCTGGAGATCGCGGCCGGCCTGGCCCGCGCCAAGACCATCTCCGTCGAGAACGTTCAGGAGGCCCTCCAGAGACGGACGCTCTTCTACGACAAGTCGGGCGAAGAGCACTTCAACCTGATCTCCGCGCTCCACAAGAGCCTGCGCAACAGCGACGTCGACGCCTCGCTCTACTGGCTGGTCCGCATGCTGGCCTCGGGCGAGGACCCGCTCTACGTCGCCCGGCGCATGGTCCGCTTCGCGTCGGAGGACATCGGCCTGGCCGACCCCCAGGCTCTGGCCATCGCCCTGCATGCGAAGGAGGCTTACGATTTCCTGGGCTCGCCGGAGGGGGAGCTGGCCCTGGCCGAGGCGGTCGTCTACATGGCCGCGGCTCCCAAGAGCAACCGTATCTACACGGCCTACGGCGCCGTGCAGAAGGAGATCGAGCGGAGCCCCCACGAGCCCGTGCCGCTGCAGATCCGGAACGCCGTGACCTCGCTGATGAAGGAGATCGGCTACGGCAAGGAATACCAGTACGCCCATGACAGCGCCGCGGAGACGACGGACATGGAGACCATGCCCGAGCGGCTCAGGGGCCGGAAATACTACGAGCCGGGGGAGCTGGGCTTCGAGAAAGAGATGCGCAAGCGCATCGAGTGGTGGGACGCCCTGAAGGCCCGGATCAGGGCGGGCCAAGGGGCGGGCGGCCGCGAGGGCGGGAAGGGCGGGGAATAGCCTCAGCCCTCGGCCGGGGGCGGGGCGTCCTTGGCCTCTTTTTCCTTGAGCAGGTAATAGACCTCCCAGCTGATGTCGTCGGCCAGGCAGCCGATGCAGGATTTCGGGGTGGTGGCGATCTCGTCGTCGGCGATCTTGTCCTTGAGGATCTTCTTGACGATGCGGCGGATCTTGTACAGCAGGATGTAGTTGACCATGCCCGGCTCTCAGCCGGGAATGATAGCAGTTTCGGCCCCGCCGCGCAAAATGTGCTCTGGGCACGGACTGTCCCCGCAGCGGAATGTCCCTCTTTGTGCCTCCGTATTGTATAATCCCCTGCAGACCCATGGCTCGCTCCATCAAGCTCACGCTCATCGTTATCTCCGCCCTGTTGCTGTCCTTCTGTTTCGCTGAAGCCAAAAAGCCTCTCGTGGATCCATTCCCGCTCCGATTCCCCCTGGTCGAAGCCGGGAGGCTCGAGATCGAAGGCCACGTCGTCGGGCAGCCGCGGGCTCGGGATGGGATCGTCTACTTCACCACAAGGGAAGGCGACCTCACGGCCGTCGTCGTTCCGGCGCGGAGCATTCTCTGGCGGATCCCGTTCGGTCGCCCTATCTCGGCGGGGGCCGCCGAACTCGGCGACGGGAAGATCACCGTCCGAGATGACGCCGGTGTTGTCCACATCTTCGATCTCAAAGGCCGCTTGCTCGGCAAGGAAATATCCGATGGGAGCGCGGTCCGAGCCATCGGGGACAGGGACGGAAGGCGCTATCGCGTCAAGGCCGACGGCGGCCTCGAGGCCCTCGACGGGGCCGGTCGACAGCTCTGGAAATTCGCCGCCGAGGGAACGATCAGCGCCGAGCCGGCCGTCCGTGATGGCCGCGTCTATATCGGCACGGCCGATCGCGACTTCTATTGTCTGAACGCCTCGACGGGCAAGACGATCTGGTCCCGCCGCCTCCAAGGTGTTGCGCTCCATCCGGCTGTTGTCTCGGGCGGCACGGTCGCCATCGCCGCCTCGAACAGCGTCGTCTACCGTCTCTCCGCCAAGGGGGGATCCATCCTTTCCTGGGAAGCCATCCCGTCCCGCATCGTGTACGAGCCCGCGCCGGCCGGTTCGGTCGCCCTCCTGACCTGGGCCGGTCCCACCCTGATCGCGCTCGACCTCCGGTCCGGCAAGCGGGCCGGCCAGTACGAGGCGTCGGGCCCGCTCGGGGCCGGGGCCGTCTGGGCCCCGCCGTTCATCGTCCTCTTCGTCGAGGACGCGGAGTCCGGCCGGCAGCGGATCGTCTTTCTCAGGTCGCGCTGAGCATTCCCTGAGGGCCAGGATCCGTTCGTCTGGACAGCCCGCCCGAAGTTGCGATATCCTAGGCGGGATCCTGGAGGAGAAAATGGCGAAGATCGGCATCATCATCTGCGGCCGTTACCAGTCCTGCGGCGGCGGCAAATGCTTCCGGTCCGTCCGGGAGCGCACCGGCGGCTTCGCCCGCTATTCCAAGGACGAGACCGTCGAAGTGGTCGGATTCTCGAACTGCGGCGGCTGCCCCGGCGGCAACATCGAGTCCGTCCCGGAAGAGATGAAGAAGAACGGGGCCGAAGTCATCCACTTGGCCACCGGATTCGTCGTCGGCTACCCGCCCTGCCCTTATATCGTCCAGTTCAAGCAGTTCATCGAGTCGAAGTACGGCATGCCGGTCGTGGTCGGGACGCATCCCATCCCCCTGAAGTATTTCGAGGCCCACCGGAAGCTGCCTTATTGGAAGGATATGAACATGGCCGAGATCGCCGGCGACCTGATGAAAGAGGACCGGGCGGTCATGGAAGCCTACAACTGAAGGAGAACGACGATGACCCGCGATGAAGCGCTCGCCCTGCTCCGCCAGCACCTCCAGAACAAGAACCTGGTCAAGCACTGCCTTTCGGTCGAGGCCTGCATGCGGGCCCTGGCGGTCCGGCTCGGCCACGATCCCGAGCCCTGGGGGCTGGCCGGCATCCTCCACGACCTCGACTACGAAGTGACGGATAAGAGCCCCGAGCTCCATACGACCGAAACGGTCAAGATCCTACGGGACATGGGCATCGCCGAGCCGGTCATTCACGCCGTCCAGGCCCACGCCGGCAAGGTGCCGTGCGAATCGCCCATGGACTGGGCCATCTATTCCGTCGACCCGCTGACCGGCCTGATCATCTCCGCGACCCTGATGCATCCGACGAAGAAGATCAAATCCATCGATCTCGAGTTCCTCAAGCGCCGCTACAAGGAGAAGAGCTTCGCCCGGGGCGCCCGCCGCGAGGAGATCGAGGAGTGCCGCAACCTTGGGCTCGAGCTCGACGAGTTCCTCTCGATCGCCATCGCGGCCATGCAGGGGATCGACGCCGAGCTCGGGCTCTGATCCCTACTTGATCGCCTCGATCTTGACGCCCAACTCGAAATAGCGCCCCCGCCAGGGGAACCCTGGCTCGGTGTAGTAATAGTTGTCGAAGATATTCCCCAGCCGCATGAAGAGCTGGTAGCGGTCATTGAAATCGTAGCTGACAAGCGCGTCCAGATTGAAAAAGCCGGGGATCGTCAGCAGCTCGGCCGGCTGGGCCCGGGTGTTCCACCACCAGGACTCCGAGGCCAGCAGCCCGTAGAAGCCGATCCGGAAGCCCTTGGCCGGCAGGACCGACGCGTCGAAGTTGAGGTTGTGTTTGGGCTGGGCGTCGAGGGGCCGGTCGTCGGTGTCGTTCCAGGGATCGAGGAAGGTGTAGTTGGCCGTCGCGGCGAATCCGCGCGCGGCCTTCTGGACCTGGACCTCGAAGCCGTAGATGTGGGCCTCGCCGATGTTGATGTACTGCCGTGTGCCGTCGGGCAGCTGGATGGTGTCGATGAAATCCTTGAACCGGTTGAGGAACACGCTGCCCGTGACGAAAGCCGGACCGTTCCAGGTCGCGGCGAACTCGAAGCCGGTGCCCGATTCGGCCAGCAGGTCCGGATTTCCCGAGGTCGTCGAATAGAGCGAGCGCATGGACGGGAACCGGGACTTGCCGGCGAAGGAGACGTGAAAATCGAGGTCCTCGCTAGGCGTGAACTTGAGCCCGATCAGAGGATTGACCGAGGTGTTGTTCTCGCCCCCCTGGTACTTGTCGATCGTGTCGAAGCTCAGGCCGCCGATGACCTTCCACTGGCCGGTCAGGCTGAACTGGTCCTCCACGCCGGCCGACAGGATGCCCTGATCGATCTTGGTCCAGGGCAGGTCGACGTCGTCCTGGATGTTGGCGACGTCCCGCTGATAGAGCAGGCTGGTCTTGAGCGTGTTCCGTCCGCCCATGGGCAGCTCGGCCAGGGCGAAACCGCCGTAGGACGAGTTGTCGTAAGTGCTCGACGTATCGAGCTCTGTCATGGCCGGGTCGATGAACCAGTCGAGGGTGTTGACGTAATCGACGGCGAAGGCCCGGAAGCGGAAAACCGCGTCGCCGCCGAGCGACGTGAATCCGCCGGCGTTGAAGGTCGACCGGTCCCACTTCGGGAAGCGCCAGTAGCGGGCCCTCTGGACCTCGAGGGCCGGGGGCATGCCGTACGTGGATTGATAGGTCCCGCCGTTGACCATGATCTCGGTCTTGCTCGACGGCGTGTAGTAGAGCTTGGCGTTGAGATTGAAACGCTCGTAGTCGCTGTTGGCCCGCGGGGTGGCCTCGCCGCTCACCGGGTCGGGATAGCTGAATCCGTCGGAGGCCTGATAGAGGACGTTGGCCGCGAGCGAGAACTTGTCCCAGCTGTACGATCCGTCGGCGCCGAGGCCCTTGGTGTCGAAATCGCCGTAGCTGCCCGTCAAGGACAGCGCGGGCCGGGCCGACGGCCGTTTGGTGATGACGTTGACCAGGCCGCCCAAGGTGTTCGGCCCGTAGAGGACGGACGAAGGACCCTTGGTCACTTGGACGGTGTCGATCCCCCCGGCGGAGACCGTCTTGAGATCGAAGGTCGAGAAGTAGGGCTCATAGACGGGGACGCCGTCGACGAAGAGGGCGATGCGGTTGGCCCCTACGCCGCGCAGTTTCAGCGTGTACGTGTCCTTGTCGCCGAAGGTGACATAGGCGGCCGGCACGAATTTGAGGACGTCGGAAAGATCGCGGGGCTTGAGTTTGTCGATGTCGGTCGAGGTCACGGACGTGACCGTGGCCAGAGGGACGTCCTTGGGGGATTTGCCGATGACCAGGATCTCCTCGGTGATCTTAGCCTGCTTTTCCTTTTTTTCTTTGGCCTTTTGGTCTTCTTTTGTTTCCTGGGCCAGGAGAGGGGAGAGGCCGAGGGCGAGGGCCAGGAGCAGCAAAGCGAGGACGGTGAACTTGAACGGGGGACGCGGAGATGAGCTCATGACGTTCTCCTTTTCGCATTGGAAGGAAAAGCCGTTTCCCGCTTTTCCCTGACGGTCGGATGGCGTGGCCGGATAAGGCGTTAGCTCCTCCGACTCGGAGAGAAGCGAGAGATTAGCAAACGACCCGGCGTCTGTCAACCGGGCCGCGCCCGGGCTCAGGCCGTCTTCTGCAGCTTGCTGTGGCGGACGCTGTACATGAAGTAGATCGCCAGGCCGGCCAAGAGCCAGATCCCGAACCGGATCCAGGTCACTTTCGGGAGGCTGTACATCAAGTAGAGGCAGAAACCGACCGTTATGAGCGGCGTGAACGGGACGCCCGGGGTCTTGAACTTCCGCTCGACCTCGGGCCGGGTCTTCCTCAGCAGGATGACGCCGATCGAGACGAGGACAAAGGCGAACAGAGTCCCGATGTTGCACAGGTCGATGATCATCGGCAGCGGGAAGAGGCCGGCGATGAGGGCCGTGGCGACGCCCGTGATCCAGGTGCAGAGGTGAGGGGTTTTGTGGACCGGGTGGACCTTGGCGAAAGCGGGGGGGAGGAGGCCGTCCCGGGCCATGACCATGAAGATGCGGATCTGGCCGTAGAGTGTGACCAACAGGGTCGAGATCATGCCGATGATGGCCCCCGTGGCGACAATGGCCCCTCCCCACTGGATCCCGATCCGGGAAAGGGCGGCCGGCAGGGCGTTGCCGACGTCGATCAGCTTGTAGGGGACGATGCCCGTCAAGACAAAGGCGACCGAGACGTAGAGGATAATGACGACACCCAGGCAGAGCATGAGCCCGAGCGGGACGTCCCTTTTCGGGTTCTTCGTCTCCTCGGCCGCCGTGGAGACGGCGTCGAAACCGATATAGGCGAAGAAGATGATGGCCGCGCCGGCCATGACGCCCTTCCAGCCGAAGGGCATCAGGGGCTGCAGGTTGGCCAGGCTGATGTGGCCCAGGCCGAGGACGACGAAGAGGAGGATGACGAGGATCTTGACCAGGACGATAATGTTGTTGATCTTGGCGCTCTCGCGGATGCCGATGTAGAGGATCCAGGTGATGAGCAGGGTGATGACGATGGCCGGGACGTCGACGATGCCGCCGGACAGGACGATCCTGCCGTTGACCGTCGTGATGGGCGGGGTTAGGAAGGCCTTGGGCAGCTCGACCCAAGGCAGGCCATGGGCCTTGACCCAGGTCCCGAGGCTCTGCATGAGCCCGATGAAGGTCGTCGACCAGCCCGAGGCCACGGCGCTGGCGGCGACGAGATATTCGAGCATGAGGTCCCAGCCGATGATCCAGGCGATGACCTCGCCGAAGGCGACGTAGGAGTAAGAGTAGGTGCTGCCCGCGACGGGGAACATGCAGGCCAGCTCCGAATAGGTCAGGGCGCAGAAGCCGCAGGTCACGGCGGCGATGATGAACGACAGCAGGACCCCGGGTCCGGCCAGCTGGGCGCCCTGCCCGGTGGCCACGAAGATGCCCGTCCCGACGACGGACCCGATGCCCAGGGCGGCCAGATCGACGGCGGTCAGGTTCTTCTTGAGCTGGGTGTGTTCGGCGGCGTCTTCGATCTGAGCCGGGGTTTTGGTCTTCCAGATGTTCATGCGAGACCTCTCATCCGGGCGTTAAAGAGGGAGATTATATCCCAGCCGGGACAGAAAGCAACCCCTTCCGATCCGTTCAAGGGCGGCCTTCGCCCCGAAGCCACCCCGGGCGGCCGGAAAACACGACTGCGGCGTGGAGAGAGCGGCTTTAC
>Ga0208980_10002757_pt1 | contig 10635 bp, 15 predicted proteins | sample WetSurMetagenome_3_FD_187993 | JGI IMG/M metagenome (GOLD analysis project Ga0208980, IMG submission 187993) | Wetland microbial communities from Twitchell Island in the Sacramento Delta, sample from surface sediment Aug2011 Site A1 Bulk (version 2) | ecosystem: Environmental > Aquatic > Marine...
ATAGAGAAACTAAGGTTTTATGTTTCGGCAAGTAACCTTTACACTTTTACGAATTACATGGGATATGACCCTGCCGCATCAACCGGTGCACCGATTGGTGGCGGATTTGATTCGGGATTTTACCCCGCGGCAAGAACATATACTTTCGGATTAAACCTTAATTTTTAAAAAAGATGGCCTTTGTACTAAACAAAGAGAAGAAATGATGTCCCGCCCGCGTCCAGACAACAGAATTCTTAATATTCACAGAGGTATCGTGTTATTTATACTTATCCTCTTATTTTCTTTTGGATGCGTTTCTTCCGAAACCAAATCATCATCAAACATCTATCCGGCAAAAGTTGCATCCCCTCCAGAGGGAAAAATATCTTTGCCGGTATTTGAATTTCCCGTTCCGCAAAGCGAAGGGGAAAAAAACTACCTGGGGGTTTCTGGTGCTGGGAACTGTAAGGTTACTCAAATTAACAGTCCCGTTCTTATCATTGAGATTTTCAACATGTACTGTCCTCATTGTCAGCGCTCAGCACCTTTCGTTAATGACCTTTTTCAGAGCATTCAAGGCCGAACGGATTTAAAACAAAAAATTAAAATAATCGGTATTGGGATAGGAAATAGTTCTTATGAAGTTGATTTATTTAAAAACAAATACGGCATTCTCTTCCCCCTTTTCCCTGATCAAGACAGTTCCATCAGCAAAATGCTTGGGGTGTCCAGCACCCCTACCTTTATTGGCGCTAAGATCAATCGCGACGGGACTACTGAACAGTTTTATTTTAAAGCAGGTGAATTAAGTGACGTTACCAATTTTTTATCTGAGATCCTTAACCTCGCAGGATTAAAACAAGAGGATACGCAATGATCAAGGGGAAATATGTACTCAGCCTATGGTTTTTTAGTGTTCTTATGCTGCTCTTAGAAACCAGTAACGTTTATGCTCAATCAAGTAGTTTTAAAGACAATATTTATCCCGTAGGAAAGCTCAAGCCTCGCGATAGTGTTCTCACGCTCAAAGTTGGAGATAGGGCTCCTGATTTTACTCTCCCTGCAGTTGAAGGGGGTAAAATAACCCTGAGCCAATATCGAGGAAAAAAGAACGTTGTTATCTCATTTGTTCCTGCTGCTTGGACACCGGTCTGCTCTGATCAATGGCCTGGTTATAATATTGCTCAAGATCTTTTTGTTAAAAATGACGCCATCCTTCTCGGTATTACGGTTGATAATATCCCCACTCTTTATTCCTGGACCAAACAAATGTGCAATCCGGGGGAGAAGTTATGGTTCACCGTGCTTTCGGACTTTTACCCTCATGGTGAAGTAGCATCAAAGTATGGCGTCCTCCGGTCAAATGGAGTCAGTGAACGAGCGCTCTTCGTCATTGATAAAAATGGCTTCATTCGATATATAGATGTTCATGACATAAACCAAAGGCCACCACTCGATGGGCTTGCCACCGCCCTTGAAAAACTTAATCAATAGTCTCAAAATACTTTAAGCGGAGGTTTTTATGGAAAAAGACGTGAAAGTTTACACGCTCCCAACCTGACCCCACTGCAAAACAGCGAAAGAGTATCTTTCGCAAAAGGGGATCACCTATCAGGAGTTTGATGTAGGGAAAGATAAAGAGGCGGCCAAAGAAATGATCAGAGTGTCAAGCGTCCGAAGTGTGCCGGTTATAGTAATTGGGAAAGAGGTTATTGTTGGTTTTGATACTGCTCGAATTGATGCCGCATTAAGCAGCTAAGCGTATGGGAAGCATTTTATTCAAACAGTATAATTAATTATTAAGGAGGATAAAAAATGGATCTTACTGCATTATTTAAATTAAGCTATGGCGTCTATGTGATTTGCTCGAAAAAGGGAGATAAGATTAATGGCCAAACCGCTAATGCGGTAATGCAAATTACTTCAGAGCCACCAACTATTGCCATAAGTATCAACAAACAGAACTTAACGCACGAATACATAAAAGAAAGTAAGGTCTTTTCAATCGCAATACTCTCGCAAGACACTCCCTTGAATTTTATTGGCACCTTTGGCTTTAAGTCTGGACGAGATCAAAATAAGTTCGAGGGGGTAACGTTCAAGATCGGCAGCTCTCAAGCTCCCGTGCTTTTAGATAATGCTCTTGCCTCAATAGAAGCAAAGGTAATTAAAGACATTGATGTTGGTACGCATACTATTTTCATCGGTGAGATCACCGATGCTGGCAACCTTAAACAGGGCGAACCTATGACCTATGCTTACTACCACCAGGTAAAGCGAGGGACTACACCAAAAACTGCTGCTACTTATGTTAAAGTAGAGCAAAAGCCGATTTCAAAGGCTAAATACCAATGTTCAGTCTGCGGGTATATCTATGATCCGGAAAAAGGCGATCCAGACAGCGGAATACCTGCTGGCACTGCTTTTGATGACCTTCCCGCCACCTGGACCTGCCCGGTCTGTGGAGCAAGTAAAAGCCAGTTTGAAAAGCTGGCTTAAGAAAAAAAGGAGGTAACCTTTAGTAAAAGGAGGTCCGTCATGATTACCTGGGGAGACTCGATTGAAAAAGCCGTAAAAAAGGCAAAAGAAGAAAAGAGACTAGTTTTAGTAGATTTTTTTAACCCGGGGTGAGTTGGATGCCAACAGCTGGATGCTGTTTCCTGGAAAAATGAGAAGGTGATTAAGGTCGTAACGGATTGGTTCATTCCGGTAAGAATCTCCGGTGACAAACAAGGAGACCTTTTCAGTAAGTATTTGGTGACCTGGACTCCCACGATTACTGTTTGGGATGGCGAAGGGAGAGAACACTACCGTTTTACCGGATTTTTAACACCTGACGATTTATGTGCTCGAATTATCCTGGATGGAGCGAAGGCTGAGCTTGCCTTGAAAAATTATGATCTGGCGATAACGTGTCTCAATGATGTAACCGAAAAATATAAAGGGACCTGTGCGGTGCCAGAAGCGATTTTTTATCTCGGTGTCGCGCAGTATCTTTCCAGTCATAACCCAAAGCCATTACGGGAAGGTCTGGACAGGCTCAGAAAAGAATTTCCGCAAAGTGAATGGACTTTGCGGGCCAAGCCTTACGAACTAATAAATCTTTAGAGCATAATGAATCGGTTTATGGTGTCGCCGAAAAAACCTTCGATGAAACGCATGGCGGACCAGGCCATTAAGCACAATAACTATAATTCATGAGAAAGGAGGCTACCTATGCCTAAGCAGTTATCAATTTATAAATGTGAAGTCTGTGGAAATATCGTGGAGTTACTCCATGAGGGCAAAGGAGAACTGGTGTGTTGCGGGAAACCCATGAAACTTTTTGTCGAAAACACCGTGGATGCTGCCCGCGAGAAACATGTCCCGGTGATTGAAAAAACATCGACCGGGGTGAAGGTCAAAGTGGGCAGTGTCGCCCATCCTATGGAAGAGAAACACTATATTGAATGGATCGAGATAATCGCTGATGGCAAAGCATATCGCCAATTTCTTAAACCGGGTGATGCGCCGGAAGCAACATTTGCAATCCAGGCTAACAACATTATTGCACGGGAATACTGTAACTTGCACGGCTTATGGCAAGCTTAGGGGGCCATGTGGGGTTTCAAATTTGAAGGGAGAATTGCGATGAGCATTTTTTTTAATCCTGATGAAGTTTTACAAATGGCTGAACAAATTGAAAGAAACGGCGCCCGTTTTTATCGCCAAGCCACCCAAGGGACTCACGATGGAGGGGTACGTGAACTCCTGGAAGGCCTTGCCGCCATGGAAGATGGGCACGAAAAAATATTCGCAAGGATGAGGACAAATCTTAAGAAAGAGGAAATTGATTTTAATGCTGACCAACAAGCCTCATCATATCTTAAAGCCTGGGCTGATGGACATGTCTTTGACCTGAAATCTGATCCAATAACGCGCGTTAAAGATCAAAAGAACATGGAAAGCATTCTCAAGGTTGCCATTGACATAGAAAAGGAATCCATCGCATTTTATCTCGGCATGAAAAATGGCGTCAATAAAAAAACCTATCGGGACAGGATTGACGAAATAATAAAAGAAGAGATGCGACATATTGTTTTGTTGAGTGCTAAATTATCATCGCTTAAAAAATAGTTTTTAAAAGAGGAGGATGGTGTATGCCAAAAGCACTGGTAGTCTACGCAACTCGAACAGGAGACACCAAAACGATCGCCATGCAGATTGCGGAAGGGATAAAAGCAGTGGGGGTGGAGGTTAAAGTTGTTGATGTTAAGAGTATTAATTGCCCGTCAGATCTTATGGGGTATGACGGATATGCTTTTGGCTCTGCCACCTATCACGGCGAGATGATGCAGGCCATGAAAACCATGCTCTTTATAGCAGAAAAAGCCAACCTCGACGGAAAAATTGGCGGTGCTTTTGGGTCTTACGGGTGGAGCGGAGAAGCCCCGGACCGGATTTACCAGACCATGAAGAACGTTTTTAACATGAAGATGACTAATAACTCTTTACGCATCAAAAGTCCTATTTCCGCTGCTCATACGCCGGTGGCACAGGCGTATGGCCGGGAAATTGGTCAAAAAATAAAAGCTTAATCATTTACTCTGCAGGAGGTCGCTTTATGACGACACCCAAATATTGCCCAGGGTTCGACCAAGTAAAACACCTTAGTTCTTTTACCTGTAAATGTCCGCATTGTGGTGAAGAAAAAGAAATTTTTTCCGACGAGTTTGAAAAAAAACACATCTGTAAGAAGTGCAAAAAAGAAATTGATTTTACCCAATGCACCTTAGGGGGACACATATAAAAATTGATAAGCCTCTTGAAAGGGGGGATGCACCGTTAACCGGTTAACACAGAACAAAAGTCCTTATCTTCTTCAACATGCACAAAATCCTGTAGACTGGTATCCTTGGGGAAACGAGGCTTTCCAAAAAGCTCACGATGAAGACAAGCCGATTTTTCTTTCTATCGGGTATTCCACTTGCCATTGGTGCCATGTCATGGCCCATGAATCTTTTGAAGATGCGGAGGTTGCCACCCTTCTCAATCAACATTACGTAGCTATAAAGGTTGATCGAGAAGAACGTCCTGACATCGACCAGATTTATATGGCCGTGTGCCAAGCGCTCACTGGTAGAGGAGGGTGGCCGCTTTCGATTTTCATGACCCCCGAAGGAAAACCATTTTTCGCAGGCACCTATTTTCCCAAAAAAGGAAGGATGGGTACATCAGGATTTATCGAAATCATTGAACAAATTGCAACCCTATGGAAAAAAGATCGGGAACGAATTAAAACATCCGGTGAAATGATTACCAATGCCATCCAGCTTTCCTCGCCGCCAAAAGCTGAGAATGCAACCGCGGATGAGACCACGTTAAAACTCGGCTTTGAGCAATTAGCCCATAGCTTTGAACCAATGTGGGGCGGTTTTAGTCCAGCCCCAAAGTTTCCCGTTCCACATAACTTAACCTTTCTTTTGCGCTGGTTTAAACGAAGCAATGACCCTCTGGCGTTAGAAATGGTAGAAAAGACACTCAACGAAATGAGAAAAGGAGGCATTTTCGATCAGGTTGGGTTTGGTTTTCACCGTTATTCTGTGGATGAAAAGTGGTTGGTTCCCCATTTTGAAAAAATGCTTTATGATCAAGCCTTATTAGCTCTTGGGTATCTCGAAGCTTTCCAAATAACCCATAACAATGATTTTAAACAGACGGTGGAAAAAATTTTTACTTATGTTCTGCGGGATCTTACGTCGCCAGAGGGCGGCTTTTATTCCGCCGAGGATGCGGACAGCGAAGGAGAAGAAGGCCGATTTTATGTGTGGACACCAAAAGAGATAAAAACGATTTTAGGACAAGAACTCGGAGAACTTTTTTGCCGTTTTTATAACATTACCCCTACCGGCAATTTTGAGTCAGGCCTCAATATTCCCCATGAAATAGCTCCTGCAAAAACTTTTGCTGAACAAGAAGGTATTGATTTACCAGAACTTAAAATAAATTTGGAAATTGCACGGGAAAAGCTTTTCGACGCTCGGGAAAAACGAATTCACCCTTTAAAAGATGACAAGATCATCACCTCTTGGAATGGGCTTATGATCGCTGCGTTCGCAAAAGGGTATCAAGTCCTTGGTGAACAACGATATGCTGATGCTGCTCGCAAAAGTGCTCAATTTATCTTGAAAAAACTAAGAAATCCCGAGGGGAGAATTTTGAGGCGCTTTCGGGAAAAAGAGGTTGCTTTTCCCGGTTATTTGGAAGATTATGCTTTTTTAGTTTGGGGCCTCCTTGAACTCTATGAAGCAACTTTTGAGATTGACTATTTTGAAGAAGCAGTTATCATTACTAATGATATGATAGAACTTTTTTGGGATGAGAAAGAAGGGGGTTTTTTTTATTCCGGAAAGGGTAATGAGACACTAATCGCGCAAAGAAAGGAAGTGTATGATGGTGCCCTTCCTTCCGGCAATTCAGTTGCTGTGTTAACATTGCTGCGAGTCAGCCGCATGACCGACAATTCTGACTTAGAAAAAAAAGTGGATCGAATGATGCAAACATTTTCTTCTCAGATTTCTGCGTACCCTCTTACCTCAACTCATTTTTTGCAGGCGCTTGACTTCGCCTTAGGTCCGGCTCAGGAGTTTGTCATTGGAGGAGACAAAAGAAATCAAACCACACAGGATATGATCAGGTTGGTTCAAAAAAGTTTTCTTCCGCATAAGATCGTGCTGTTGCAATCCGAAGGTTCTGAGGGGGAGCGACTCGCAAAACTATCTTCTTTTATAACCCCAATGATTGCTTGTAATCAAAAACCCACAGTATATGTGTGTGAACAGTTTAGTTGCAAAAAACCAATGACTGAGGTAGAAGAATTAGAATCTTTTTTAAATGCGTGTTGAGTAAATCAACTTCACAAGGAGAACATTATGCAGGAAAAACAAAAATTATGTGAAAAAATAAGGTCACTCTATCCAGAAATAGGAGCGTGTGGGATTGACGTGGAGACGAATTTCGATGAAAATAAAAAGGCCTGGATCGTTGATTTAAAAAAGGGGCCACATCATCTTAAAACTCATTTGGAATCACAGGATGCGGATGCGTGCATGGAAGGGAAACAATGTGTTTATCTGGGCGCCCAAATTTCCCAGCTTGTAGAGAACATCAAAAAAGTTTGATTATTGACCGGAAACAGCAATGTATTTTTTTTTGAGTTTTTTGATACAGGAGGCTAAATATGTATTCTAAGACCGTCATGGATCACTTTAAAAACCCTCGCAACGTAGGCGAGATTAAGGGAGCTGATGGCGTGGGCGAAGTAGGAAACCCTATTTGCGGTGATATGATGAAAATAACCATCAAAGTAGCTAATGACCGCATCAAGGACATCAAATTTTTGACTTTTGGATGTGGCGCAGCGATTGCCGTTTCCAGCATGGTAACCGAAATGGCTAAAGGAAAAACCCTGGATGAAGCAAAGCAAATCAGTAAAGAATCAGTAGCCAAAGCCCTGGATGACCTGCCAAAGAATAAACTTCATTGTTCTAACTTAGGCGCCGATGCCCTCCACATGGCAATCAAGGATTACGAAAACCGCAAAACCGGGAAAGTCAAAGAGCAGGATACAACCGAAGGTTATCATTGTTATACGGAAGAAGAAAGCTGCAAGTGCCCTTATTGCGATTCGGAAATGCATGCAGGAGAGAAGGCGTGTGCGATGTGTGGTCGAAAAATCGAGATTAAGCTGAGCATGTAACCTGTGATTGGGAGGAGAACACTGATGAACACGATAAATTTAGATTATGTTTCCAGTAATCCGCTGTTGCCTGAAGTTAAAAACGCTATGATTGAAGCAATTAAAAAGGACTATGGTAATCCTTCGAGTGCACACCAATTAGGAGAAGAAGCTGCGGAAGAAATCGAAAAAGCTCGAGAGAAGGTTGCTAAGCTCATTACCGCATCGCCCGATGAGATAATTTTCACTTCCTGTGGAACTGAATCGGATAACCATGCGATTAAAGGGGTAGCTTTCGCCAAAAAAGATAAAGGAAAGCATATTATAACCTTGGATATTGAACACAATGCGGTTTTAAAACCTATCCGGACATTACGAGCCTTGGGTTATGATACCACGTCGGTTTCTGTTGACCAGTTCGGAAGGGTAAAACCCGATGATGTGCTAAAAGCGATACGGGATGATACAGTTCTTATCAGCATTATGCATGCGAACAATGAAATCGGGACCATTCAGCCCATAAAAGAAATCGCACAAATTGCCCGAGAAAAAAAGATAACCTTCCATTGTGATGCTGTCACTTCAGTGGGTGTTGTCCCTATTGACGTTCATGACCTGGGGATCGATTTACTCAGCTTTGCTGCTAATCAGTTTAATGGCCCTTCGGGAGTGGGTGGCCTTTATATCCGTAAAGGAACGAGTCTCTGGCCCTTACTCGACGGAGGTGGGCAGGAAAATAAAAGACGCGGGGGGACTGAAAACCTGATTGGGATTATTGGCATGGGAGTGGCGTCGGAGATTACCCTCAAGGAAATGGAATCCCGCATTAATCACCTCAAAAAGATAAAAGAAAGGTTGACGAACGGGTTAAGGGAAAACATTGACGATATTATTTTTAATGGACACCCAGAGTATTCCTTACCGAATCTTATTTCTTTATCCATTAAGTATATCGAAGGAGAAAGCATTGTCTTGATGCTGGACGAAGAAAATATTGCGGTTGCAACGAAATCAGCGTGTGCCTCGGGATCGCTTCGTGCTTCTCATGTGCTTATTGCCATTGGGAGAGATTACGCTGATGCCCAGGGAACATTGGTGATAACGTATGGTCGTGATACTACCGAGAATGACATTAGCCGATTTTTGGAAGTGCTGAAAAAAACGGTTGATACGCTGAGAAAAATGTCTCCCCTTTATCAGAAAAAATGATACCTGCACCACAAAGGGACGCAATTACCATGTATGTTCTTGGCATCCAGGGCAGCCCTCGAAAACAAGGAAACTCCAGTACGTTGCTTTCTGCCTTTTTAACGGAAGCGCAACAACTCGGTTCGGAAACCTCTACCCTTGACGTAGCGAGCAAAAAAATACATCCGTGTATCGGCTGTGGCAACTGTGAGCGGGAAGGATTCTGCGCTCTTCATGATGAAATGCAAGAGGTGTATCCGTTGCTCTGGAAAGCGGATGTTATTGTGGTTGCTACTCCGATATTTTTTTACAACGTCCCGGCGCAGTTAAAAGCCCTGATTGACCGATGCCAAACCCTGTGGTCAAGAAAATATATCCATAAAATCTCTGATCCCGGGCACCAGTGGAGAAAGAGTTTTGTGCTCTCCGTGGGAGCAACCAAGGGCAAGAATCTCTTTGAGGGTTTAACGCTCACCATGAAGTACTTTTTTGATGCCGTGGGGGCGTGTTATAGCGATAGTCTCACTTTTAGGAGCATTGACCAACCCGGGGAGATTACCAAACACCCTACTGCCTTAAAGGATGCTCGGGAAAAAGCTGATTTTTTAGTGAGACATTTTCTCGCGAGGAAAAAAATTCTTTTTCTTTGCATTGAAAATAGTTGCCGGAGTCAGATGGCGCAAGCCTTTACCCAATTTTATGGGGGGGATAAGGTTGAAGCAGAAAGCGCCGGAAGTAAACCCGGAGAAAAAATAAATGATCTGATGGTTGCAATGATGAAGGAAAAGGGAATAGATATGGCTTTTCGCAAACCCAAATCATTCATAGAACTTTCACCTTTCTTTATACCGGATGTAATAGTATCGATGGAGTTTGGAGGGGAATGTCCATTTTTTCCTTCTGTTTCTCGGCAGGATTGGAATCTCCCCGACCCTACCCATCAATCCATTGCAGTTATGCGCGCCCTCAGAGATGAAATTGAGAAAAAGGTTAAGAACCTTTTGATGATTGTTTAATAAATCGCAGAAAATCGATACAGGCAAAAAGGAGGTGTATTATGGATAAATATGTATGCTCAGTGTGTGGTTATGTATATGATCCTGCAAAAGGTGATCCGGAGCAGGGAGTGAAACCAGGAACCACGTTTGCAGATCTTCCCGCTGATTGGTGCTGCCCGGTCTGCGGTGCCACAAAAGATCAATTTGAAAAAGAATAGCCTTATTAACAAAAATTGCTATGGATGAAAATGAAAAGCAACGTGGTGCGATCAAGGAATTAACAATTCTTCAAGGTGCAGTCGAAAACACCAACGAGGCATTCGTAACCATTGATCAAGATCACACAGTAATATTCTTTAATCAAGCGGCAGAAAAAATTTTTGGTTATAGCCGGCAAGAGGTGATCGGACAAAACCTCGATACCATTTTAACTTCTCGGTGCAGTCAAAATCACCATAAAGCGGTCGAGCGGTACATTAAAACCAAAAAACCAGTCCTGATTGGTCATGAGACTGAGTTTATAGCCGCCCGTAAGGGCGGGGAAACTTTTCCCGCCTCTATTTCTTTTTCTGTTTCCAAGGTAGATGGGAAACTTTATTTTACTGCTCTAATCCGTGACGTGACCGAAACCAAAACATTACAGGAACAGCTTTTACAATCAGAGCGCTTAGCCGCGCTCGGTCAGTTGGTGGCAGAAATTACTCATGAGATTAAAAACCCGCTTATTATTATTGGCGGTTTTGCTCAACA
>Ga0208980_10002758_pt1 | contig 10632 bp, 11 predicted proteins | sample WetSurMetagenome_3_FD_187993 | JGI IMG/M metagenome (GOLD analysis project Ga0208980, IMG submission 187993) | Wetland microbial communities from Twitchell Island in the Sacramento Delta, sample from surface sediment Aug2011 Site A1 Bulk (version 2) | ecosystem: Environmental > Aquatic > Marine...
CGACGTCTTCCTGTTGCAGTTTCCCGGCTACCTCGCCGAGGTGCCCGCCGACCTGCGAGCGGACCTGGAGCCGTTCCGGCGCTTCCTGCTCGAAGATTCCGCCAAGGAGCGGGCGGCCCTGGCGCGGCGCCTGGCCTCGCCGCACTTTCACACCGTGGTCAAGGAATGGCGCGCCTTCCTCGAGGCCCCGCCAAATCTCGACGCGGCCGAGAACGCGGCGCGGCCGGTCGAGGCGGTGGCTAAGGCGCGGATCTGGCGGCTGTTCCGGCGGATCATCGCGGCCGGGCGGGCGATGGGTGAGAGCCCCGCACCGGAAGAGCTGCACGAGCTGCGCAAGGACTGCAAGAAGCTGCGCTATCTGATGGAGTTCTTCGCGAGCCTCTTTCCGGCTGAGGCCCTCGATCCACTGATCAAGGCGCTCAAGGGCCTGCTCGACATCCTCGGCGAGCATCAGGATCTCGCCGTGCAGGCGCAGCATCTGGAAGGCTTCGCGGAACGGATGGCGGCCGAAGGCAAGGCGCCGGCCCGCACCCTGCTGGCGCTGGGCGCGCTGGTCGCCCGGGTGATGGAGCGCCGCGCCGAGGTGCGCACCGAGTACGCGGCGGCCTTCGCCGCCTTCGAGTCGGCCGAGAACCGCGCGGCGTATCGCGCGCTCTTCAAGCCCGTGCCGGAGCTGGCCGCGTGAAGGTGCTCGCCGTCTACAGCATCAAGGGTGGCGTCGGAAAGACCGCCACGGCGGTCAACCTCGCCTACCTCGCGGCCCGCTCTGGCCGGCGCACCCTCCTGTGGGACCTCGACCCGCAGGGCGCGTCCTCGTTCTACCTGCGCATCCGCCCAAAGGTCGACAAGCCCCGCAAGCTCTTGCGCGGCAAGCGCCCGCTGGCCGATGCGGTCAAGGGCAGCGACTTCGAGGGCCTGGACATGCTCCCTGCCGATCCGGCCTACCGGCGCATGGACATCCTGCTCGACGAGGCGAAGAAGCCCACGGTCCAGCTGCGCCGGCTGGTGGAGCAGCTCGAAGACGACTACGAGCTGCTGATCCTCGACTGCCCGCCGAGCCTCACGCTGGTGTCGGAGAACGTGTTCCGCGCCGTCGACGCGATGCTGGTGCCGGTGATCCCGACCCCGCTGTCGCTGCGCACGCTGCACCAGCTGCTCGACTTCCTGGCCGAGGAGGAGCTCGGCGACGTGCCGGTCTGGCCGTTCTACGCACTGGCGGACCGCCGCAAACGTCTGCACCAGGAGATCCTCGACAGCAAGCCCGACACGCGCGTGCCGCTGCTCTCGACCGTGATCCCGTATCACAGCGAGGTGGAGCGCATGGGCCTGCATCGCGCGCCCGTCGCCGAGTATGCCGGCAAGAGCCCGGCCGCGACGGCCTACGTCGCGCTGTGGCGCGAGGTGGCGGAGCGGCTTCGCCTGACGGAAGCCTAGAAATTGTCGTAGTGCTTGATCTTGCGCCGCACGTTGCGCTGCACGATCACGCCGAGGATGCGCCAGTCGAGACCGGTGAGGTCGATCTCGGGGTACAGGCCGTTGAGCGCGATCAGCCACTCCCGGCCGTCGTCGTCCTTGACGTACTGGCGGAACCAGCGCACGCCCTCGACCTCAGCGAACACGTAGGCACCGCTGCGCACCCGGTCCATCGCCTGCAGGACGACGACGCACTGATCGGGAAACTCCGGCTCCATGCTGTCGCCCAGCACCTGCAGGGCGTAGGGCTCGGAACCCTGGCACTCGGACATGTGGCGTTGCTCTCGTGTCTCGGGGTCTTTCCGCGGGTCGGCCCGGGCGGCCTGCGCCGCGGCAGGCCGTTTCGATACACTGCGAGGTCTGATCGAGACCCCGTTCGGACCGACGCGCATGGATGTTAGCACGCGACAACAGCTCGAGGCCGATGCCGAACGCCAGGCGCGGCAGAGGGATTGGCGCAACCTGCGCGGCATGCTGCCCTATCTCTGGGAGTTTCGCGGCCGCGCGCTGTTCGCGCTCGCCTGCCTGGTGCTGTCGAAGACCGCGAACGTCGGCGTGCCGCTGATCCTCAAAGGCATCGTCGACAGCTTCCAGACTGCAGGGCAGCAGGCCCTGGTCCTGCCGGTGGCCTTGCTGGCAGCCTACGGCGTGCTCAAGCTCGGCGCGTCGCTGTTCAACGAGCTGCGCGACCTGGTGTTCGCGCGCGTGCGCTTCCGCGCGATGCGCCGGCTGTCCACGCGCGTCATGGAGCACCTGCACGCGCTCTCGCTGCGCTTCCACCTGGAGCGCCAGACCGGCGCGCTGAGCCGCGATCTCGAGCGCGGCGCGCGCTCGGTCAGCACCATCCTCAACTATCTCGTGTTCAGCGTGCTGCCGATCCTGGTGGAGTTCTCGCTGATCGCCGGGATCCTCGTCACCCAGTATGCGCCGGTGTTCGCGCTCGTGACCTTCGGCACGGTGGCGGTCTACGTGGCGTTCACCTTCGCGATCACCGAGTGGCGCATGGACTTTCGCCACCAGATGAACCGGCTGGACTCCACCGCCAACACCCAGGCGATCGACAGCCTGATCAACTACGAGACGGTCAAGTACTTCAACAACGAGCGCCTGGAGCGCGAGCGCTACGACCGCACCCTGCAGGAGTGGGAGGGATACGCGGTCAAGAGTCAGTCGTCGATGTCGCTGCTGAACTTCGGGCAGGGCGCGATCATCGCTCTGGGCGTCACCGGCATCATGTTCTTCGCCGCCGACGGCGTCGTCGAGGGCTCGATGAGCATCGGTGACCTCGTGCTGGTCAACGCCTTCCTGCTGCAGCTGTTCATCCCCCTGAACTTCCTGGGCATCGTCTACCGGCAGATCAAGTACTCGCTCGTCGACATGGACCTCGTGTTCCGGCTGCTGGAGCGCCCGCCGGAGATCACCGACGCGCCCGGTGCCGGCCCGCTCGCCCTGCGCGCGGGCGAGGTGCGGTTCGAGCACGTCCGCTTCGCGTATCAGCCCGAGCGGCCCATTCTCGACGACGTCGACTTCACGATCCTGCCCGGCCAGAAGGTCGCCGTGGTCGGCCACAGCGGAGCCGGAAAGTCGACCCTGGCCCGCCTGCTGTTCCGCTTCTACGAGGTGACCGGCGGGCGGGTGCTGATCGACGGGCAGGACATCCGCACGGTGACGCAGGACAGCCTGCGGCGTGTGATCGGCATCGTTCCCCAGGACACCGTGCTGTTCAACGACACCATCTACTACAACATCGCCTACGGCCGGCCTGACGCCACCCGTGAGGAGGTCGAGGCGGCCGCGGCGTTTGCGCACATCCGCGCGTTCATCGAGCGCCTGCCGGGCGGCTGGGACACCCTGGTCGGGGAGCGCGGGCTCAAGCTCTCGGGCGGCGAGAAGCAGCGGGTGGCCATCGCCCGCGCCATCCTCAAGCGACCGCGCATCCTGGTCTTCGACGAGGCCACATCCTCGCTGGACACCCGCACCGAGCAGACGATCCAGGAAACGCTCGCGCAGGTCGCCGCGGACCACACGACGCTGGTGATCGCGCACCGCCTCTCGACCGTCGTCGACGCCGACCGGATCCTGGTGATGGAGGAGGGTCGGGTGGTTGAGCAGGGCAGCCACGCGGCGCTGCTCGCCCACGGCGGCCGCTACGCACAGATGTGGGAGCTGCAGCAGAGGGAGCGGCGCGAGGCCATCGAGGTGGCCGCGTGAAGGCCTATCTGGTGGGCGGCGCGGTGCGCGACCGCCTGCTCGGTCTGCCGGTCGCGGAGCGCGACTGGGTCGTGGTCGGCGCGACGTCGGAAGAGCTGCTCGAGGCCGGCTATCGGCGCGCCGACGCCGACTTTCCGGTGTTCCTGCACCCCGAGACGGGCGAGGAGTACGCGCTGGCGCGGCGGGAGACCAAGACCGGCCCCGGCTACAAGGGGTTCGCCGTCGACACGGGACCCGACGTCACCCTGGAGGAGGACCTCGCGCGGCGCGACCTGACGATCAACGCCATGGCCGAAGACGCCGACGGCACCCTGATCGATCCCTGCCGGGGCCGGGAGGACCTCGACGCCGGCGTGCTGCGCCACGTCACGCCGGCCTTCGTCGAGGATCCCGTGCGGCTGTTGCGGGTGGCCCGCTTCGCTGCCCGCTTCGGCCAGTGGGGCTTTCGCGTCGCGCACGGCACCCAGGGCCTCATGCGGCGCATGGCCGAGTCCGAGGACCTGCGCGCACTGCGACCGGAGCGCACCTGGCAGGAGATGAAGCGCGCCCTCGCCGCGCCTCAGCCCTGGCGCTTCTTCGAGGTGCTGCACGGCTGTGGTGCCCTGGCGGTGCTCGTGCCGGAGCTGGCCGGGGCGCTGGGCGACGCCGCCGCCCACGACGCCGGCGCGCCGGCGGCGCCGCTCGCGGCACTGCGCCGCGCTGCCGGGGCTGACCCCTCGCCGTCCGTGCGGTTCGCCGCGCTGATGCAGGGCGCGCTGCCGGACCCCGCGGCAGTGCCCGCGTTCTGCAAGCGCCTGCGGGTCGAACGGGAGCCGGCCGAGCTGCTCGCGTTGCTCGGTCAGGCGCTGCCGGCGCTGCGTCGGCTCGACGAGGCGCCGGTTGCCGACCTGGTGTGGTTCGCGGATCGCCATCGCGGGTTCCAGAACGCGGTGCGCTTCGCCGCGCTGCTTGCCGCAGCCGAGGCGGTGGACCCCGGGCTCGCGCCCGTCTGCGCGCGCCTGCGGGCGGCGCGCAATGCCGCTGCGACCGTCTCGGCCGAGGCCCTGCGCGACGCCGGTCTCGTCGGGCCGGCGCTCGGCGCAGAGCTGCTGCGCCGTCGCCAGGCGGCGGCTGCGGCGCGGGAAACCGGATAGCGTGTGCGCGATGGCGCGGCGCGCGTGGTGCTAGCCTAGGCCCCTCGGTTCGGAAGGCGGTTCGGGTGCAGAAGGTCGGCAGCGGCAGGGCGGAGACGGCGGCGGTGCGCGGCACGTCGCGCCCCGAGGCCGTCGTCGCGCGCGTCCGTCGCCTGCTGCAGGCGGCCGGGCTTGCCGTGCCCTTCGGCGTGCTGGCGGTGGGGCTCGTCGTCGCGCTGGCCATCGCCCTGTTGCTGGCCACCGAGGGTGATCACCACCTGTTCCAGGCGAGCGCGCTGGTCGGTTGCCTGGCCGTCGCGGTCGGCGCGCTCGTCGTCGGGGGCCAGCGGCTGCTCGGGCGCCTCCTCGAGCCATTGGTGAGGCTCGAGCGGTCCGTCGCCGGGGTCTGCCAGGGTGAGCCGGGGGCGTCACTCGTCACCGAAGACGTGGGCGTGCTCGGCAACATGGCGCGGGACGTCGACAGCCTGAGCCAGGAAGTCCACGGCCTCTACGAGGACATGGACAGCCGGGTCGCACGGCAGACGGCGCGCCTCGCCCAGAAGACGGCCTCGCTGAAGATCCTCTACGACGTCGCGGCCACCATCAACCAGGCGGACGACCTCGAGGGGCTGCTGCTCCGGTTCCTGCGCACCCTCAAGGAGATGGTCAACGGGCGCGCGGCGACGGTGCGCCTGCAGGCGCCGGACGGGCGCATGCAGCTCGTCGGCTGCATCGGGCTCGACGACCAGGTGCGGCTGGAGCAGGAGGTCCTGCCGATTCGCCTGTGCGTCTGCGGCAAGGCCCTGACGCCGGGCGACATCCTCTGCGAGGGTGACGCAGCGAACTGTGCCGCGCGCAACGGCCGGCCGATGTTCGGCGCCGACGCGGTCGAGGCACTGGCCGTGCCGCTCGCTTACCACGACGACGTCCTCGGCAGCTACACGATCTACCTGGACCGGCCGGGGATCGCGGGGCGCGAGGACATCCGGGAGCTGCTCGCGACCATCGGCCAGCACCTCGGCATTGCCGTTGCGAAGCAGCGCTCGGACGCAGAGGCCCAGCGGCTGTCGATCATCGACGAGCGCAACGCCCTGGCGCACGAGCTCCACGATTCGTTGGCGCAGACGCTCGCCAGCCTGCGCTTCCAGGTGCGCATGCTCGACGACACGCTGCGGGAGGGCGGCTCGCCCCAGTCCGCCATGGACGACCTCACGCGCATCCGCAACGGCCTCGACGAGGCCCACACCGAGCTGCGTGAGCTGCTCAACAGCTTCCGTGCGCCGCTGGACCGACGCGGCCTGGTGCCCGCCCTCGAGCAGCTCACCGATCAGCTGGCCCGGGAGACCGGGATGCACGTGTTCTTCCAGAAGGACTGCCGTGCCCCCAGCCTGCCGGCGGCCGACGAGATGCAGCTGCTGCGGATCGTGCAGGAGGCCCTGACCAACGTCCGCAAGCATTCCAAGGCACAGACCGTGCGCGTCCTCCTGAACTGCCGCCCCGGCGGCGCCTACATGCTGCTGGTGGAGGACGACGGCGTCGGCTTCGACCTGCCGCGGCGCAGCGGCAGGCCCGGGGAGCACATCGGCCTGTCGATCATGGAGGAGCGGGCGCGCAGGCTCGGCGGGCAGCTGCGCATCGAGAGCGAGCCGGGGGAGGGTGCGCGCGTCGAGGTGGCCTACAATCGGCGCGAGCCGCTGCAAGGGCCGCGGCGCCCGCGGGTGGACTGACTTGCGCGTCCTGCTGATCGACGATCACGCCCTTTTCCGCATCGGGTTGCGCGAGCTGCTCGAGCGGCGCGGCATCGACGTCGTCGATGCGGTCGGCGACTGCCGCCGCGGCATCGCGCTGGCACGCTCCGCCCGGCCCGACGTGGTGCTGCTGGACATGCGCATGCCGGAGATGTCGGGACTCGACGTGCTCTGCGAGCTGCGCGAGGGCGTCGTGCAGATGCCGGTGGCCATGCTGACCACCAGCCGTGACGAGTCCGACGTCGTCGCCGCGCTGCAGTGCGGCGCCCGAGGCTATCTGCTCAAGGACATGGAGCCCGACGAGCTCATCGCGGCGCTCGGCGCGATCGTGCGCGGCGAGACGGTGGTCGCCAGGGAGCTCACCGGCGTGCTGGCCAAGGCCGTGCAGGGCGAGCAGACGCGCGGACCGGCGCCGTCGCCGTCGCTCGGCGACCTGACGCCGCGCGAGCGCGAGATCCTCTGCCACCTGGCCGAAGGGCAGAGCAACAAGGTCATTGCCCGCAACCTCGGGATCTCGGATGGCACGGTGAAGCTGCACGTCAAGGCCATATTGCGCAAGCTCGCCGTACACTCGCGCGTCGAGGCAGCGGTCATCGCGGTCGAGCAGAACATCTGCCTGCGTGCCGGCGGGAACCATTCGTGAAGGCTTGTGCTCGTCTCTGTGTCTCTGCAGCTCTTTAGAGGTTGTCCGGATGAAACGATTCATGGAGCTGGTCCGCGAGTGTCTCGGGAACATCCGCGAGATCCTGCCGTGGGATCTGGTCGAGCGGCAGGCGGCCAACCCGGACCTGCTGGTCCTGGACGTGCGCGAGCCCTACGAGTTCGATGCCATGCACATCCCGGGCTCGATGAACGTGCCGCGCGGCATCCTCGAATCGGCCTGCGAGTGGGACTACGAGGAGACGGTGCCCGAGCTGGTGCGGGCGCGCGACCGCGAGATCGTGGTGGTGTGCCGCTCGGGCAACCGCAGCATCCTCGCGGTGCACGCGATGCAGCTGCTCGGCTACCAGGACGTGGTGTCGCTCGCCACGGGGCTGCGCGGCTGGAAGGATTTCGAGCAGCCGCTCGTGGCCAAGGACGACCGCGAGGTCGACCTCGACGACGCGGACGAGTACTTCACGCCGCGGCTGCGCCCCGATCAGTTCCGGCCGAAGGACGAGGCGCGCGCCTAGCCCGCGTCGTCAGGCACGGTCCCCGGCTCGACCGCGGACGTGGCGCCCTGCTCGGCGTCCGGCGCCGTGCGGTACCAGGCGAACTTCTCCTGCAGCTTCACCACCTCGCCGACGATGAGCAGCGTCGGCGGCTTCGGCCGCTCCGTTGCGAGCAACGCGGGCAGCGTGCCGACGGTCCCGTTGTAGACGCGCTGCATCGGGGTCGTCCCCTGCTGCACGAGCGCAGCGGGCATGTCGGGCGACACCCCGTGGGCCATGAGCCGCTCGCAGATCACGCCGAGGCCGTGCAGCCCCATGTAGAAGACGACGGTCTGGTTGGGCTGCGCGAGCTGCTGCCAGTTGAGGTTGATCGTGCCGTCCTTGAGGTGGCCGGTGACGAAGGTCACCGATTGGGCATAGTCGCGGTGCGTCAGCGGGATACCCGCGTAGGCGGCGCAGCCCGAGGCCGCGGTGATGCCGGGCACCACCTGGAAGGGCACGCCCTGTGCGGCGAGCGTGTCGATCTCCTCGCCGCCGCGCCCGAAGATGAAGGGGTCCCCGCCCTTCAGGCGTACCACCCGCTTGCCCTCCTTCGCGAGGCGGGCCAGCAGCTCGTTGATCTCCTCCTGGCGCATCGCGTGGTTGTCGCGCTCCTTGCCGACGTAGATCCGCTGTGCGTCGCGCCGAGTCATGTCGAGGACGGCCTTCGCGACCAGCCGGTCATAGACGACGACCTCGGCCTGCTGCATCAGGCGCAGGGCGCGGAACGTGAGCAGATCCGGGTCGCCCGGCCCGCCCCCGACCAGGTAGACCTCGCCCATGCCGGTGGACGGCTCCGCCGCGCTCAGCTCGCGGGCCATCAGCGCGTCGGCCTCGTGCAGGTGGCCGGAGAACACGCGCTCGGCGACTGCGCCCTGCAGCACGCGGTCCCAGAAGCGCCGGCGGTCCGCAGGGTGGGCGAAGGCCGCCTTGACCTGGTCGCGGTAGCGTGCGGCGAGGTCGGCGAGGCGGCCGTACGCGGCCGGGATCACGGACTCGAGCCGGGTCCGGATGAGCCGAGCCAGGACGGGGGACGCACCGCCGGAGGAGACGGCGACGAGCACCGGCGAGCGGTCGATCACCGACGGCACGATGAAGCTGCCGAAGTCCGGGCTGTCGACCACGTTCACGGGAATGCCGTTCGCCTCCGCCTCGGCGGCGACCTGGCGGTTGACCCCGGCATCGTCCGTTCCGGCGATGACCAGCACGGCTCCGGCCGTGTCGCCGCGCTGGAAGGGGCGGGCCGAGTGCGTGACCTCGCCGTCGGCGGCCAGCCGGGCGAGGGTGGGGCCGAGGGCAGGGGAGACGACCCGAACCCGGCCGCCGGCACGGCGCAGCAGCGCGACCTTGCGGGCGGCGACCTCGCCGCCGCCGATGACCACGCAGTCGCGATCCCGGATGCGCAGGAAGATCGGCAGGAAATCCATCGCAGTACCCCCAGGCGGTCGGCGCCAGCTTGCTGAATATTATGACCTGTTAATATACTATCCAGCTTCTGCCACGCGACGGAATCCTCACGCGGTGTTCGTCAACGAGATCACGGCCGAGCAGCTCAAGGCGCGTCTGGACCAGGGCGACGATTTCCAGCTGCTCGACATCCGCAGCGAGCCGGAGGTGCAGCAGGGTGTCCTGCCGAAGTCCAGGCACCTCCCCATGCACCTCATACCCCTGAAGCTGCAGGATCTGCCGAAGGACAAGGACGTGGTGCTGTACTGCCGCAGCGGCGCGAGATCGTTCCACGCCTGTGCCTTTCTCATGCAGCAGGGGGTGCGCAACGTGATCAACCTGCGCGGCGGAATCCTCGACTGGGCGCGGTGCGGCTACGAGATTGCGTCACCGCAAGGGGATCGTTTTTAGCCCCGCGCGTCGCCTTGTTTTTTGGGGGCCGCTGGCATATAAGACCGAACGCTAATATTCCCCTCCCGTCATCTTCCCAACCCTGCAAACCTCGGAGGTTCCGATGGCCAATTTCGACCAAGAGCTGGATGCCAGCGGCCTGAACTGCCCGCTGCCCATTCTGCGCGCCAAGAAGACGCTCGCCGGCATGGGTGCTGGCCAGGTGCTGCACATCATCGCGACCGACCCCGGCTCCGTGAAGGACTTCGAGGCGTTCTCCAAGCAGACCGGCAATGCCCTGCTCGAGTCGCGTGAGGAAGGTGGCAAGTTCCACTTCCTGATCAAGAAGGCCTGAGGGCCCGCCCAGAAACCAATCCCGATCCTCGGGAGGAGACCACGATGGAGCAAAAGAAGCTCGCCATCATTGCGACCAAGGGCTCGCTGGACTGGGCCTATCCCCCGTTCATCCTCGCCTCGACCGCCGCCGCCCTGGGCTACGAGGTCCAGATATTCTTCACGTTCTACGGCCTGAAGCTGCTCGAGAAGAAGCTCAGCCTCGAGGTCACGCCGCTCGGCAACCCGGGCATGCCCATGCCGATGGCGATGGACAAGTGGTTCCCCGTCCTGCTGACGGCGCTGCCGGGCATGCAGGCGATGATGACCGCGATGATGAAGAAGAAGATGGCATCGAAGGGCGTGGCCAGCGTCGAAGAGCTGCGCAGCCTCTGCCAGGAGGCGGACGTGAAGCTGATCGCCTGCCAGATGACCGTCGATCTGTTCGACATGGACACCTCGGCCTTCATCGACGGCGTGGAGTACGGTGGCGCCGCGACCTTCTTCGAGTTCGCCGGCGAGACCGACATCTGCCTGTACATCTGAGCCCGTCTCGGACGCTGTAACGAGAAAGCCGCCCATCGGGCGGCTTTCTCGTTTCTGGCGCCGCACCGGGCGAGCCGGTGCGGCGGGTGCTGCTGGTCAGAAACGGAACGAGACCTGCGCGGCGAAGAGGTTGATGTCGGACTCGTACTTGCCGTTGAGCCTGACGGGAATTTCAGAACTCTT
>Ga0208980_10002759_pt1 | contig 10631 bp, 10 predicted proteins | sample WetSurMetagenome_3_FD_187993 | JGI IMG/M metagenome (GOLD analysis project Ga0208980, IMG submission 187993) | Wetland microbial communities from Twitchell Island in the Sacramento Delta, sample from surface sediment Aug2011 Site A1 Bulk (version 2) | ecosystem: Environmental > Aquatic > Marine...
CGGCGTGGCGGCACTGGCCCTGGTCCGTTTCGCGCTTCCCGAGACGCTGCACCGCGACGCGCGTCAGTCGATTCACCCACTGCGGGTCCTGCGCTCGTACGCGCGTGCCCTGGCGCAGCCACGCTTCGTCGCCCTCGTTCTCGGCATCGCTTGCGCGTTTGGCGGCATGTTCGTCTACGTCGCCGGCTCGCCGGCGATCGTGTTCGATCACCTCGGCTACGGCGCCGACGATTTCGCGGTCCTGTTCGTGCCCATGGTCGCCGGGCTGATGCTGGGCTCCTTCGTCTCTGGCCGGGTGGCGCATCGGGCGGCGCCCCACGCGACCGTGAGCGCTGCATTTGCGGTCATGGCCTTCGCCGTGGCGGTGAACCTGCTGCAGGCCCACTGGCTGGCGCCGGAGGCCTGGAACCTGATCGGTCCCCTGGTCCTCTACGCCTTCGGTGCCTCGCTGGCCATGCCCGGCGTCACCTTGATGGCGCTCGACTGCTTTCCCCGCCAGCGCGGCATGGCGTCCGCGGCGCAGGGCTTCATGCAGATGGTGACGATGGCGGCGATCAGCGGCGCCGTCGTTCCGCTGGTCATAGGGCAGGTCTCGTATTTCGCCTACGGCCAGGCGGCGCTGTTCACCCTCGCGTTGGTTTTCTGGGGCGGCGTCCGCCTGCTCCATCACCGGGGTCGGCGCGACTGCGGGGAATGAGGTCGCGGCGACGCAGCCTCGGCCTCAGTCGCCGGACGCGCTTTCCCAGTAGGCGTCGACCCGCGCCTGAATCCCGCGGATCGATGCGTCGTCCCGTTGCGGGGCGAACAGGTGCGCGAAGCGCCCCTGCCGCTTCAGGTACTCCTCGATAGGGAGGCGTTCGCGCGGCACCTTGGTGTGCGTCACCTTGCCGTCGACGTATTCCTTGAGGGGCCAGATACCGGTCTTCACTGCGAGCTGGCCGATCTGCACCGTCTCGCGCGGATCGAAATCCCACCCGGTCGGGCAGGGAGACAACGCGATGATCAACCGCGGGCCCTTGAGCCCCTTCATCCTTTCCACCTTGCGGGCGAGATCCAGCGGCTCGGCGCCGATCACCGTCGCCACGTAGACCGGTCGGTGCGCGACCCAGATGTCGAACAGCGGCTTCTTCTCGCCCGGAAAGCCGTGCGGCCCGAGGCTCGTGGCCGTTCGGGCCCCGTGCGGCGTGGCTCCCGAGTACTGCTGCCCGGTGTTTCCGTAGCCCTCGTTGTCGTAGCACAGATAGACGAAATCCAGGCCGCGCTCGATCGCGCCGGAGGTGGCCGACAGCCCGATGCCGCAGGCCGCGCCGTCACCGGTGAGCACCACGACGTCGAGATCGTCCTCCGGCGGCATGCGGCCGGTCGCCGCGAGGATGTCGAGCGCGTCGCGCACGCCCTGCGCACCGGCCGGGGCGCTGGCCATCGCGGTGTAGAGCCAGGAGCCGCGAAAGGGCGTGAAGGGATACGCCGCCAGCAGCGTCATGCAGCCCGCGGCGTTGACGAACACGCTCTTGGCGCCGAACTGGTCGTAGAACTCGTGCAGCGCCTCCAGACCGCCACAGCCGGCACACATCGGGGTACCCGTGCCGAGGAGGTGGACCGACGGCATGTTCCTGAGGTTGCGAAAGCGGGTCTCGCTCAAGGTCCGTTACCAAGCTCGTGACGCTCGACGTGGGCGATCGCCTGCAGCTTGCGCGTCTCGCACAGCTCGTCGGCGGTGAACAGCAGTCGCGGCGGCGGCGTCTCGCCGCTGTCACTGGCCGCGCGCAGGACGCGGACGATCTCGAAAAACTCCTCCGGGGCAATGTCGCGACCGCCCAGCCCGCCGATGAAGCTCGCGAGGATCGGCGGCGCGTCGGCGACGCCGTAGAGTGCGGACGCCAGCTCGGCGTGCAGTATGCCGCCCTTGCCGACCGAGAGGTTCTGGTCGATCACCGCGACCGCGCGCCGGCCGACGAGCGCCGCCCGGATCGCCTGGGCTGGGAAGGGTCGCAGCAGTCGTGGTCGCAGCAGGCCAACCTGCCAGCCGGCCTCGCGCAGCCGGCCGACCGCGTCGCGCGCCTTGGTGGCGAAGGAGCCGATCATCACGAGCACGTACTCGGCATCGTCGCAACGGTAGGCGTCGACCGCCGGGTGGTGTCGGCCGAAACGGGCCGCAAACTCCTGCGCCACCGCGTCGTAGACTCGCAGCGCTTCGAGGGCGGCCAGATGGGTCTCGTACCGGAAGTAGGAATAGGCGCCGCCCGACAGCACGGCTACCGCCTGGCTCTCGGGCACGCTCGCGCGGAATCGGACGTTCTCGGCGTCGAACGGCGGCAGGAATCCGCGCACCGCCGCGACACCCGGGATCTCGACCGGCTCGCGCGTGAACGACAGATAGAACCCGTCCAGGTTGACGATCGCTGGCAGGCGGACGCGGGGGTGCTCGGCCAGCCGGTAGGCGATCAGGACGCTGTCGAGAACCTCCTGGCAGGTCGAGCAGTGGATCTGCAGACAGCCGCTGTCGCGGGCCGCGAGGACGTCGTTGTGGTCCGGCTCGAGGGTAATGGGCGCCGACAGGCCGCGCGACACGTTCACCAGCACGAAGGGTGCACGCCAGCCGGCCACGGTGTAGATCATCTCCATCGCGTACAGCAGGCCCTGGCTCGAGGTGGCGCTGAACACGCGCACACCGGTCGCGGCCGCGGCGCCGGCAGCGGTGATCATGGAGTGCTCGGACTCCAGCGTGACCATGCGACCGCCCATCTCGCCGCGGTCGATCCAGCCCCCGAGCGCCTCGATGATCTCGGTCTGCGGCGTGATCGGGAACGCGGGGACGTAATCGGCCTCGGCCAGGCGCGCGCCCCAGGCCGCGGCGCCGTTGCCGGTCAGCAGCTGGCGGGTCACGGGGCGGCTCCTGCCGCTGCGCGTGCCACCGCCTCGCGCTCCGGCAGGGCGGCGATGGCGTGCGGCGGACACTGGGCGACGCAGATCAGGCAGCCCTTGCAGTGCTCGTAGTCGATGCGCGGTGCGCCCGTCGGGCCGACCTGGATGGCGCCGTCCGGGCAGAACGTGCTGCAGATCCACCAGCAGCGGTTGCAACGTGCGGGGTCGACGACCGGGCGCAGGGTCCGCCAGGCGCCGGTCTTCACGGCCTCGCTGGTGAGCGCGGCGTGGATGATCGGGGCCGCCACCCTGGCGTCCTCGAAGGGCAGGTCCACCCAGGCCGGCGGCTCCCAGCGTGTCGCGTCGGCCGGTACGCCGGGCGCGACCAGGCCGGCCTGGTCGGCGAACCGATCGTAGGCGGCGAGCGCCTGCGCGCGGTTCGCCGCGACCACCGCATCCCCGAGGTGGCCGAGCTCGTCCGTGATGGCCTGGTCGAGATCGGCCCGTCCGATCACGCCGACGAGCCGTGCCGCGGCGCCGGCGCAGGCCGCGCCGACGAGCGGTTGGACGGGGCGATCCTGCCCTTCGGCAAAGTCGGGCAGGGCGAGGATCGTCGACTCCAGATTCAGGCGCCTGCGCCAGGCCTCGGGGCTGTCGCGACTGGCGACGAGCAGGACGGTGCGCGGGGTGATTCCCGCCAGCACGCCCGCCGCCGGAACCGGGATCAGGGTCTCGTCGGCGACCACGACGAGGTCGGGGCGGCGGATGATCCCACGCTCGTCGATCGGCGCGGCCGAGGCCCGGACGTAGGCGAAGATCGGCGCCCCCCGCCGTTCGGCGCCGTAGCGCGGGGCATCCTGGACCTCGAGGCCCGCGGCGAAGAAGGCCGAGCCGAGCATCCGGCTGGCCGTCTTCATCCCCTGGCCGCCACGGCCGTGGAACCGGATGCGATAGATTCCCGCCGTCATCCGCGTGTCCTGGAGAGCAACGAGCCGGGGCCGACGCTCGTGTGGCCGCCAGGTGCCGGCCCCGCGGTCACGCCACCCGTCCCTCGAGTATCGTGGACCGAACGCGGTTGCGCGACCGCGGACCGCAACCTGGATCAAGGTTCCGGTTCGCCACGACCCCCGCCTCGGCATTAAGCTGGGTCGAGCCTGGCGGTCCCGGGGGCCCGATGTCGTCCACATCTGCCTCGTTGTTCGACATGGTGGCGATCACTGCCGTCGTGGTGGTCGTCGCGGTGGTCCTGCTCGTCGTCCTGATGCGGCGGGCGGCCGCGTACCCTTACCGAGCGGTCGGCGTCCTGTTGTCGCCGGCGGAAGGCGAGCTGCTCGCCGCACTCAGGCAGGCGCTGGGCGGTGACTATGAGGTGTATCCGAAAGTACGGCTGGCCGACCTGATCGAGGTTCGCAAGGGACTGACGCGCAAGCAGCGCGCCGAGGCCCTGGAGCACGTTGCGGGGCGGCACGTCGGTTTCGTGGTCTGCGATCGCGGGACCAACGCCGTTCGTGGCGTGGTCGAGCTGGAGCTGGGCGCAGGCCCGCGCACCGGCCGCCACCGGCCGGTCCCGTTCCTCGACGGCGCGCTGGCCGCGGCGCACGTGCCGCTGGTCCGGGTGCCCGCGCAGTCGCCGTACGCCCCGACCGAGCTGCGCGACCGGGTGCTGACGGCGTTCGGGCCCACCCAGGGAAGCGCGGCCGCACCGCCGGGAAGACTCGGCGACTACTTCGGCCCTGCGGCGCACGCCGTGGTGCCGGACGCCGGTGTCGTCGGACGCATGCGGGCATCGCGTGACCGCAGCGGCCCGGAAGAGGGGCCCGGGTCCGCGGCGACGTGGCTTCCGACGCGCGGCGTGCTCGCGATCGCCGCCATCCTGCTCATCCTCGGAGCGGTGCTGTCCTGGTTCGTGGAGCCCAATACCTCCGCACCCCGGGACCCGCCATCCCCGGCGTCCTCTGCGGCTCCGCCAGCGGCCCCCGTCGAGCCTGCCGTCGCGAAGCCGGCAGCGCCCCCGGTCGAGACAGCCCCCGTCCCCGAGAAGCCACCAGAGATCGTCGGGTACCGCGATGTCCGGGTGCCCGGCAAACCGCTCGCGGAGTGCATGGGGCCGGACCGTGAAATCGGCCCGGAGGTCCTGCGCTGCCGGGACGGCTACACCAGGCGCGAGCCGATCTATCGTTGAGCCGTTCCGGACCCCGCTGCCAGGCGGGCACCCTGATTCACGAGCAACGCATCCGCAATCCCGCCGCCCTTCGCGCCGCGCACGGCGCAGGCCTCCCGGATAGGGAGGCCTGGCCTGAGGTCCGCCTGTCGCGTGCCTAGCGCAGGTTTTCCTTGTACGACGGGATGTCGGCGTTCAGCGCCTGCGAGAAGTTGGCGAAGTCCATCGTCACCGTCGCCAGCTCGACCCCCGAGAAATTGGCGCCCCGCACATTCGCGCTGCGCATGATGGTGCCGCCGATGTTCGCGTTGCTCAGGTTGCAGTCCTGCAGGCTCGCGTGCCGCAGGTTGGCGTCCATCATCACCGTGTACTGCAGGTTGGCCCGGTCCAGGGTGGCCATCTCGAGATTGGCCATGTTGAGGACGGCGATCTTGTCGCGCGTGCCGCCCAGGATCGCGTCCGACAGGTCGGACTTGATCAGTTGCGCGCCGTTGAGATGGCAGCCGCGAAGATCGGCGGCGACGAAGCGCGATTCGCGCAGATTCGTGTGAACGAGGAGCGCGCCCACGGCCTTCGCCCGAGAGAAGTTGGAGCGGACGCCACGCGCCTCGCTGAAGTCGGCGTGGGCCAGGTTGGCCGAGCAGAAGTTGGATTCGCGAAAGTCGATCTGGCGCAGGTCGGCACCGCTCAGGTCGGCCCCGGACAGGTCGCAGTGCAGCAATATGGCGCCGCCCGCGTGCGTGCCGTCGCTGAAGCTCGCACCCCGCAGATTGGCGCCGCTGAGGGTCGCGTCGCAGAGGTGGGCGCCCCGGAAGGTGGTGCGCTCGAGCTTCGCGCCGGTGAAGTCCGAATTGCAGAGCTCGCAGTTGTCGAGCCTGGCGTGCGACAGGTCCTTGCCGCGCAGGTCGGCACCCGTCAACTCCATTTCCCGCAGGTCTGCGCCGACGAGGGTGTCACCCTCGATCTGCGCCAATACGTCGCCCGTTTCTTTGTGTCGGATCTCGATCACGGTCCGTTCTCCCCTCGCTTCGTAGCCCCGGTCCGTGTCGCCGGTTGGTCGACCCGGCCGAGGGGTGTCTGTGTGCTCCCCTAGAAACTGAATTTAGCCCGGACAGCGGATTATTCGTTGATATTCGTCCATTGAATTGTAGATTTTCAGAATATTTCGGAAGGTTTCTATTGAAGCCGGCAGACGTATGGCCCGGGGGTGGGACGTCGCCCGGAATCCGGCGTCCTGGGCCGTGACGGCTATCGTCACTCGCGTCGATGCGCTGCCCGCGATGCGGACCAGGGCACGTCGCGAACCGCGTTCGTAAACGCTGGCGATCCACAGAGATTGCCGAAGGAATTCGAGCAGTTGCGGCCGAACGCCGTTACAATCCGCCGCTTTCGTGCCAAAACAAAGAGAAGAGACACGATATGCCAGGGCCTCGGGACTTCCAGCGCAAGCGCGTCTACGACGCGGAGAGAGAGCTTTTCCCGGTCGAGAAGTTTCCGCCAGATCTCAACCTGTGGGAGTGCGAGCAGCTGCTGCACCGCATGTACCGCGACGCGCGCTATCAGGGCATGGAGAAGGCGAAGGCCGGCGCGCCGATCCTGAAGGACGGCCGCGGCCGCCGCCGCGCAGGTTACTCGCGGCCGAAGCACGTCATCTCGCTGCCAAGGTATTATCGGAAGGCCTGGGTAGTCGCACACGAGGTCGCCCACACCTTCGTGGACCACAACCGGGTGCCAGGTCACGGTGAAGAGTTCATGGCCGTCTACATTGACCTGCTGGAGCGGTTCTGCGGCATGGACGGCGCACGCCTGCTGAGCCATTTCAGCGAGCGGGGCGTCAGGGTCTGCAGCTTCGCCGAGGTCGTGGACGGGAAGGCAACGGCGCTCGCGGCATGAGGCCGCATCACGGCCCGCGGCGGGGGTGGCCTTGATCGACCTGAACAGGTTCCTGGTGGTGCTGGCCCTCGCCGTCCTGGCAATCGCCCTGCTGGTCGCGCTCAACGCGGGCTTCCTCACCGGCTACCACCGGGTCAAGGCGGGAGAGGTCTACGTCGCTCCCCAGCACGGTGAGATCCACGCGACTCAGACCATGCTGGTCTGTCGCTACCTCTCGCTCGGCGGCATGCACACCCGGGTGTTGATCGAGTCGCCCAAGACGCCTGCCTGCCCCTTCTGGCTGGAGCCTTGAACCGACCCGGGCTGCCCAGGCCTGCGGGCTGCGGTCGAGCCCCGTGACGGCCGGAGCAGCGCTCAGAAAAGCCGGTTCAGCCCGTTGAGCGCGGCGACCCGATAGGCCTCCGCCATGGTCGGGTAGTTGAACGTCGTGTCGGCGAAGTAGGCGATCGAGTTGCCCGGCGGCTCGCGCGCCATCACGACCTGGCCGATGTGGATGATCTCGGCCGCGTCCTCGCCGAAGCAGTGGATGCCGAGCAGCGCCAGCGTCTCGCGGTGGAAGAGCAGCTTCAGCACGCCCACCGTGTGGCCGGTGATCTGCGCGCGGGCCAGGCTCTGGAAGGTGGCGCGACCGACCTCGTAGGGCACCTTCTCGGCCGTGAGCTCGCGCTCGGTCTTGCCGAGCGAGCTGATCTCCGGGCTGGTGTAGATCCCGGCGGGCACGGCCGCGACCAGCCGCCAGTCCGCGTCGCCGTCGGCGATCAGGGTGGCGGCGAAGCGGCCCTGGTCGTAGCTCGCGCTCGCCAGCGCCGGCGGGCCGACGACGTCGCCTACCGCATAGACGTGGGGCAGGGCAGTCCGGAACCGGTCGTCGACCTCGACCTGGCCGCGGCTGTTGACCGCGATGCCGAGCTCCTCGAGCCCCAGGCCTGCCGTGGTGCCGGTGCGTCCGTTCGCCCAGAGCAGGACGTCCGACTTGAGCTTCTTGCCCGAGCGGCAGTGCAGCACGACGCCGTCGTCCAGCGCCTCGACCCGCTGGCAGGTCTCGTCGTGCCGGATCACCACGCCGAGGTGGCGCAGGTGGTAGCTGAGCGCATCCGTGATCTCGTCGTCGAGGAAGCTCAGCAGCCGGTCCCGCGTGTTCACGAGGTTGACCTTGACGTCGAGGTGCGCGAACACCGACGCGTACTCGCAGCCGATGACGCCGGCGCCGTAGATGGTGATCGAGCGCGGCGTGTGGTCGAGGCTGAGGATGCTGTCGCTGTCGCGGACGCGCGGGTGGGCGAAGTCGACGTCGGCGGGGTGATAGGGGTGCGAGCCCGTCGCGACGATGAACGTCTCCGCCTCGTAACGTCTGGTGCCGCCTTCGGGCCGGCTGACCTCGATCTCGTGCTCGCCGACGAAGCGGGCGCTCCCCTCGATGATCGCGACGCCGTTGCGCCCGTAGTGGCGGTGCCGCGTCTTGACCTGGTCGTGGATCACCGACTGCGCCCCGCGCAGCAGGTCCGGGTAGGACACGGAAAGATGCCGGCCGGTCGACTGGAACATCGGGTGCCGGCGGAAGTCCGCGAGCATCTGCACCGACTGGCGCAGCGCCTTGCTCGGGATCGTGCCCCAGTGGGTGCAGCCGCCGCCGACCTGGGAGTGGCGTTCGACAACCGCCACCCGCCGCCCCGATTTCGCGAGCTTCATGGCTGCGCCTTCGCCGGCAGGGCCGCTGCCGATGATCAGGGTGTCGAAGCGATCGATGGAACTTTGCATGGGGAGCCGACGCACTGCCGCTGGGTATCGGTTGCCAGGGGGTACCGGGCGATCAGGTCGCCGGGCCGGTCCGACACCGCTTCGGGATCTCGAGCTCGACGACGGCACTGCCGCGGCCGAGGAACCCGAGCTCGCGCGCTGCGCCCTGGGAGACGTCGATGACGATGCCGCGGCGCTGGCCACTCGGGCTGGGACCACGGTCGATGATCTTTACGTCCACGGAACGGCCCTCGCGCGGATTCGTCACGCGCACGACGCACCCGAACGGCAGCGAGGGGTGCGCCGCCACCATCTCGGCCTGGTTCAGGCGCGCACCGCTGGCAGTGCGCCTGCCCTGAAACTTGCTGGCATAGTAGACCGCGGTGCCGCGCTGGAGCTCCACGTCCTGCTCCGGCTGAGGTGGCGTGGCCGCGGGGCGTTCCACGGTAGCGCAGGAAGCGACCCCGAAGCCCAGCAACAGGACTCCCAGTGTGCGGCTCACGGGGCGCCGGTTCCTTGGTGCCCCGGCCAAATTGGCGCGCACCACGAGGGTGTCGAAGCGATCTGCTTGCTGGTGCATGGCCGGCCGGCTCGTTCCCGTTGGTCGTCGCAGCGGGCGAAAGCGTTCACTGTTTACCCGTGAATGGCAAGCCCGAGGGGCCTCGAGGCAGGCGCACTGGCACCCATTTCCCGGTGTGGGGCAGGGAGCGTTCAGGGGTCGGGGATCACCGTACAGATCACCGTCCGGCTCGACCGCGGCCCGTCGAACTCGCAGAAGAAGATGCCCTGCCAGGTCGATAGACCCAGCTGGCCGTCGATCAGCGGGATCGTCTCCGACGGGCCGACCAGTCCGGCCTTGATGTGGGCGTCCCCATTCCCGTCCTGCTCGTCGTGGCGCCACACGCCGCGCGGGACCAGTCGCTGCAGGCATTCGACGACGTCCGTCGGCACGCTCGCGTCCCAGTTCTCCTGGATCATCAGGGCGGCTGTCGCGCCTTGGGCGTAGAGGGCGACCAGGCCGTTCTGCGCTCCGCTCGCTCTTACTGCGGCGCGGACGTCGGCCGTGATGTCGACGAGCTCCTCGCGGCGGTGGGTCTGGAGGTTTATTAGCGTTCTCATATCTTTGTGGCGGCCGTCGGGTTGCTGCCGGGTTCTTGACCCAGGACACCCATTATCGACTTGCCCATCGCGAAGGGCTCGGAAGCGGGCCTGCCGACCTGTCGCCGGGATGCCTAGAGGCCTACCTTTGTTAAGGGAATTCGGGCGGTTGCTGCACGTCGTTGCGGCACCTTTCTGACTTCCTCGCCCGGTGGCCACCGGCACCCCAATGGTCCCTTCGCCTCAGCGTTCCGCTGCATGCTGCCTCCTGGAGGCTCTCCATGTTTGACCGCGTCCGTCGTCCGGCGCCGTGCGCGCTTTCCGTCCTGCTGGCGCTGTCGCTGCTCGGCCACTCGGCCCTGCACGCGGCGCCGATCGAGGTCGTGGACCTGGAGACCGGATACCTCGGACCGTACGTACCGACGGACGGACCGGACGTCATCACGGACGACATCCTGCCTGACCCCCTGGACGTCTTCGCAGATGCTGAAGCGACCCGCACGGCTGTCGTCCCCGTCATCGGCGACGGCGCGACCGACGCGCGGACGACCGCGACGGCAGGCGCGACCGGGGTCGACACACTCGCGGGCGATGACCAGGTCAGTTCGTCGGTGGGCATCAACGGAACCAGCAACGCGCTGGCCAAAGGGACCGCGGTGACCGGCTCGCTCACGGGCTCGGCCACGGTGGACGCTGCTGTCACCGGAACCTCTGCGGCAGTCGGGATCCAGGGTGCCGAGGGCTCGGATCGGATCAGCACCACGGGCGCCATTGGCACCAGCTCGTCCGCGGAGGCGACGGGTGTCGCGGTGGGTCTGACCATCGACGGCAGCCTCACCGGCGACGCGTCGACGGGCAGCGCCATCGTGAACGCGGC
>Ga0208980_10002760_pt1 | contig 10630 bp, 12 predicted proteins | sample WetSurMetagenome_3_FD_187993 | JGI IMG/M metagenome (GOLD analysis project Ga0208980, IMG submission 187993) | Wetland microbial communities from Twitchell Island in the Sacramento Delta, sample from surface sediment Aug2011 Site A1 Bulk (version 2) | ecosystem: Environmental > Aquatic > Marine...
GAGGAATGTCGACATAGATGACAATGCATTCAAGGGAATAGAAGCGATCATCCATTCCATGACCCCGTCTGAAAGGGATAACCCAAAGCTCCTGAATGGATCAAGGCGCAAAAGGATTGCCATTGGAAGCGGCACGGACATACAGGAAGTGAACCGGCTGATAAAGCAGTTCTATGAGACGAGCAAAATGATGAAAATGATGTCGGGAGGGAAAGGGAAAAACCTTATGCGCGCCATGCAAAACATGAAAGGACGGTAACCATGATTTTGATCGATGGGAAAGTAGTTTCCGAAAAAATTAAAGCGGAACTAAAAGAAGAAGTCATCAAGCTGGTCGATTCCGGGATTGATCCCCACCTGGCTGCCATCCTGGTCGGCGATGATCCGCCCAGCCAGACCTATGTCAGAAACAAGGAAAAAGCCTGCCTTGATACAGGGATCGTCTCCTCGGTTTACAGGCAGTCGGAATCCATGACCGAGAAGGAATTGCTGACCATGATCGATTTCATCAACAACGATCCTGAAGTACATGGCCTGATCGTTCAACTGCCGCTCCCAAAGCATATCAATGGAGAAAAGATCATTCAGCACATCCGGCCGGAAAAGGATGTAGATGGTTTCCATCCGGTCAATGTAGGCCGCATGGTGCAGGGATTGCCAGCATATCTTTCAGCAACGCCATACGGGATCATGAAACTGCTCGAGCATTATAAGATAGAAACCGAGGGCAAGCACTGCGTGGTGCTGGGCCGCAGTAATATTGTCGGCACACCGGTATCGCTGCTGCTTTCCCGCAAGGCAAAACCGGGTAACGCCACTGTCACGCTCTGTCATAGCAAGACACAAAATATTGAAAAGTACACCCGCGATGCTGACATCCTGATTGCAGCCATTGGACAGCAGCATTTCGTGACCGCTGATATGGTCAAGGAAGGAGCGGTGGTCATTGACGTCGGTATTCACCGGGTGCCTTCTTCCGAAACCCAATCCGGATATAAGCTCATCGGCGATGTCAAATTTGACGAGGTATCCAGAAAAGCATCCTATATCACGCCTGTCCCAGGAGGCGTGGGGCTCATGACCATCGTGTCATTGCTCACCAATACCATCAAAGCGGCTAAAAAAGAGATTTATTCCTGACACCTAACAACCTCCTGATGGAAAATCCTCTGCCGGATGGACAGCTATCGCTTCTGGAACAGGGAAAGTTGCTCCCCCTCATGGAGGATTTCTACACCATCCAGGGCGAAGGGGCCAATACCGGGAAGGCTGCCTATTTTATCAGGCTGGGCGGTTGCGATATGGGCTGCTGGTGGTGCGATGTGAAGGAATCCTGGAATGCTGAGCTTCACCCTCTTACATCTGCCTCGGAAATAGCAGCCAGGGCGGCCCAATATCCTGCCAGGGCCGTTGTAGTCACCGGAGGGGAACCTGTGCTGTATAACCTTGATTATCTTTGCCAGGAACTAAAATCATCCGATATTCAAACCTTCCTCGAAACGGCCGGCGTCAGGAAGCTGAGCGGACAATGGGACTGGATCTGCCTTTCCCCCAAGAAAGGAATGGTTCCTCTTGCCGAATATTTTGAAGTGGCCGACGAACTGAAAGTGATCATCCATAACGAGAGTGATTTGCGCTGGGCCGAAGCCAATGCGGCCAGGGTACATCCCGGCTGCCTGCTGTATCTCCAGCCCGAATGGAGCAATCACGATAAGATATTGCCTGTGATCGTGGATTATGTGAAAGACCACCCGGAATGGAAAATTTCACTGCAGACGCACAAGTATATGAATATCCCCTGATCTGCGTTATATCTTTATAATCTCATGGGTAAAATGAACTTTTCCTTTTGCATGGGCCGCAGATTTATCAGTTTATTGATGATATGCTTTTGTATAAGCTTCAGTTTATCTGCCCAGGATAGGGAAAAAGCTCAAAAACATTTCGACAAGGCACGGGAGGCATTCCAGTTGCTCGAATACAAGACTGCCAACCGTGAACTGGAACTATGCCTCAGGGCGGATTCTGCTTACGCTGATGCTTATATTTTGTCCGGAGATATCCTTTCGGAAAATGGGCAACTGGAAGGTGCTGTTGACCAATACAGGAAATCACTTGAGTTTTCCCCCGAAAATCCTGAAATTGTTTATAACATCCTTGGAAATGCGCTTTTCAGCCTGGAGCGGTACCAGGAGGCCTGTCCATGTTACGATTCATTGCTTGCAGTGAAAGATATCAGGCCTGATTTGAGGATAACCATCGAAGATAAATTGTCATTGTGCCTCTTCCGCAGGGATTTGGTCAGTCATCCTATTCCATTCTCTCCTGTAAACCTTGGCAAAGGGGTAAATACCCCTGATGATGAGTACATCAATGCTATTTCGGCCGATGGCACCATGCTTTATTTTACCAGGAGGGAGCCCACTCACGATCCCGACGGTAAAGAATTTGTAGAAAATTTTTATTTCTCAAAGATGAAAGAGGCAGCATGGCAGGATGCGGCAAAGTTAGGGTACCCTGAGGGCACGGAGAATGATGCCGGGGCCTTATGCATCTCACCGGACGGAAACCTGCTGATTTTCACCTCCTGCTTTAAAAGGGAAGGCTTTGGAAGTTGCGATTTGTATTATTCTGAAAGAGAAGGAGATGTGTGGACTCCTGCCAGGAATATGGGCATTCATATCAACTCCGATTTGTGGGATGCCCAGCCGTCGATATCTTCCGATGGCAAAACCCTTTACTTTGCCAGCAACAGGAGGGGAGGATACGGCAGCTCGGATATCTGGGCAACCCGCCGGCTGCCGACCGGTTCCTGGAGCAAGCCTTACAACCTCGGACCAGAAATAAATACTTCCGAGGCTGATATGGCGCCATTTATCCATTACGATAACAAGACACTCTATTTTTCATCGAAAGGCTACCCGGGCCTGGGAGGCTCAGACCTGTTCCGCACAGTCCTGAAAGGTGATCACTGGGAACAACCGAAAAACCTGGGCTATCCGATCAATTCATCGGCCGATGACCTGGTTATCATCGTAAATCCTGACGGGGAAACCGGTTTCATATCCAACAACAGCCTCACCGGCGAAGGGGGATATGATATGTTCAGCTTCCGGTTATATGACGAAATCCGGCCTTCACCTGTCACTTACCTGAAAGGAATCGTATTTGACGAAGAATCTAAACTGCCGTTGGTGGCACGGTTCGAACTCATTGACCTGAATTCCGATTCTGTTGTAATTTCCAGCCTTTCACATTCTGAAAGCGGGGATTTCCTGGTTTGCCTGCCGTTGGGCAGCGATTATGGCCTGAATGTATCCTGTCAGGGATATCTGTTCTATTCAGACCATTTTCCACTTTCTGAAATCAAACAAAAATCTGACCCGGTGGTAAGAAATGTCCCGATGAAAAAGATTGAAACCGGGAATGTCATGATATTGAATAATATTTTCTTTGAAACAGACCGGTATCAACTGATGCCCTCTTCCTTTCCTGAAATGAACAAATTAGCGGGTTTTCTGAAGGATAATCCCGGCATAACCATCGAAATATCAGGCCATACGGACGATGTCGGAACTGAGGAATATAACCTGGAATTATCTGCAAAAAGGGCGGAAAGTGTTGCCAATTACCTGGCTGAACATGGAATAGACCGGAAGAGAATGACCTCAGTCGGATTTGGGGAGAGCAAGCCGGTGGCATCCAATGATACAGAAGAAGGTAAAGCAAAAAACCGTCGGACTGAAATCAAAATAACAGGGGCAGATTGACACCGCATCAATCAATCATCACGAAATCTTTCTTGGATACACCGCAAACTGGACATTCCCAGTCATCCGGGATATCTTCAAACGCAGTTCCGGGGGCAATGCCGGCATGCGGATCTCCTTCCTCCGGATCGTAAATATAACCACAGACTTTGCATTGATACTTATGCAACCCGGCGGGTTCCTCTTTTATCTCGCTATGAATCAGCTTTTCAAGCTTATCACCGGTGAAGGTGGGGGAGTTTTCCGGGGAAACTCCTTTGACCACTTCCCGGTAATAGGAGTATGTCAGGGGTTTGGCCGTTGAGTCAAATATGCCTGAATCAACCACTTTCCCGATAAACATCATATGGGTGCCGGCATCGATCGTTTCTTCCACTTCGCATTCGATAAAAGCCAGGCATTTTTCAGTGATGATGGGGACACCGGTCAGCCCTTTCCTGAAAGCAATATTTTTAAATTTATCGACCGTTCTTCCTGATTTAAATCCCCACGGGCCCAGGAATTCAAGCGTCACATCCTGTTTTAAGATTGAAATGCTGAAAACCTTGCTCTTAATGATATATTCAGTGGTCAGGTTTTTTTTGTGCGATGCCACTACGAACCTTGGAGGATCTGCCGTGACCTGGAATACAGTATTTGAAACGTGCCCGTTGAAATTGTCCCCGTCCCTGGAACACACAAAATATAGTCCGTAGGTTATTTTAAAAAATGCTTCGATATTCATAATGATGAATTCTTTTAATGTCTTTCTTCCTGCAAAATAAATAAAAAAAGGGGACTGCCGACAGCAAATCCCCTTTTTATTCATAATGCTTCTCTATTACCCTTTTACCCAGTTTACAATTTTTTCAGACATCGGATTTTCACTCGGGGCTACCATATCCACCATTTTGCCGTTTTCATCGATCATGAATTTCTGGAAGTTCCATTTTACCGGGGCATCCATCACACCATTCTCCTCCTTCGAAGTGAGCCATTTGTATAGCGGGGCTATATCATCTCCCTTAACAGAAATTTTAGACATCATCGGGAATGTAACGTTGTATTTGGAGGAGCAGAATTCCTTGATCTCGGCGTTGGTGCCGGGTTCCTGTTTCATGAAATTATTTGCCGGGAATCCGATGATGGTGAACTTATCCCCGCCGTAGGTTTCGTATAATTTCTCCAGATCTTCGTACTGTGGCGTATTTCCGCATTTTGACGCAGTATTGACGACCAGCACTTTTTTGCCTTTGAGCTGGGATAGCGGGAATTCCTCTCCGTCAATCGTAGTCACGGTGAAGTCATAGAAACTCTTCTTGGAGTTATCCTGTGCGTTTGTATAAAAAGCAGCGATAACCATCATGGTTGCAATCATTAATTTTTTCATTTTGATTTGATTTTACTCTAAAACAACGACTTTATCGTTTTGTTCAATGATATTGCCACAGATTCACAGATTATGAAATAAAATAGTGGTTTAATAAATCTGTGAATCTGTGGCATTAATATCTTTGCAGACAATGATCCTACGATTTCCCATATCCCGGCTTATTACCGAATCGCTGGACCAGAATGAAAAGCGGACATTCCGGTCTCACCTTATCTACCAGTCTATCGACGGTATCATCCTGGGGATACTGGCGATGAATGAATTCGTCTTTCTCAAGAGCATAAAAGGCACCAGCTATGAACTTGGATTTCTGCTGCAGTTTGCCGCGCTCGTCTTTCTTTTCCTGGTATTATTTATAGAATTCAGAAAACGGATCAGGAATAAGAGCAGGATGCTTCGGATCACCGGACTGCTGACCAGGCTTCCGCTCGTGGCTTTGTTCTTTTTTCCTTCCGAGGCTTCAGCTTACAGCAGCAGCCAGATCTATCACATTTTCTTCCTGGGCATTTTCCTCATTTATTATCTCGGTAATGCCATCATTTACCCATCGATCAATGTCCTGCTGAAAACCAACTACCGGCATGAAAATTTCGGCCGTTTGTATGCCTATACCAGCTCATTGAATAAGCTCATCATGCTGATCGTGACCTTCGGTTACGGAATGCTGCTGGATTTTAACTTCTACGCCTTCCGGTATGTATTTCCGGTAGTGGCTATTCTGGGAATCACCTCCATATTCATTTTATCAAAGATAGACGACAGTAAAATGGTTTATGTGCCGGGCAGTGAGCCCCTGTTGCGGTCGATCAGGAATTCAATAAAGAATATACTCAGGATCCTGGTGGTCAACAAACCTTTCAGGGACTTTGAAATCGGGTTCATGCTGTATGGATTTGCCTATATGACCACCGAGCCTGTGATCAATATCTTTTTTTATGAGGGCCTGATGTTGAATTACTCCAGCGTTGCATTTTACAAGAATGCCTATAATATCATCGCAATCATACTGCTGTTGTTTACCGGGAGATGGATCGGCAGGATGGACCCTCGCAAGTTCGCAGCCATCACATTCCTTTCGCTGCTCTTCTATATATTATTTATGATGCTGGCTCAATATCTGCCCGGGCACTTCTATATTGGCAATATCAAGGTCTATTACATGCTGATCCTTTCCTTCGCCTCATACGGCTACTTTGCCGGAACGATGGTGCTGGTTTGGAATATCGGTTCCGCTTATTTCTGCAAGCCGGAAGAGGCCGACGATTACCAGTCGAACCATCTCTTCCTGACCGGCGTCCGGGCCATCTTTGCTCCGCTGATGGGCGTATGGCTGTTCAACATGGTCGGATTTACCGGCACCTTCAGCCTGGCTATCGGGTTCCTGGTGCTTTCGATAGGGACTATGTATTATTCATACAAGAAGCAGCATACCACTTAGTCACCAGATCCGAATTCAAAATTCAAAACTCAAAACTCTTTATTCACTCCCATTCCAAACAACGCGTAATCATACTTCACCGGGTCTTCCGGATCGAGCATGCGCAAATACCCGGTGAGTTCTTCCACGGCTTGCCAGTTGTTTTGCTTTGTTTTCAGGATGCCCAGTTTCCGGGCTACTTCCCCGGTATGCACATCCAGCGGGCAATAGAGCCGGGATGGCCTGATATTCTTCCATATCCCGAAATCCACCCCGCATTCATCTTTCCTGACCATCCAGCGGAGAAACATATTGATCCGCTTGGCAGATGCACCTTCCGAGGGATTGGCAATGTGCTTGGCGCTCCTGGCAGGGAATGGAACCGAGAAGAAACGCCTCCTGAACTGAATAATTCCCTCCACCAATTCCTTGCCTTCAGGCGGTATGAAAGAAGCTTCGAGGCCTCCGTAGTGAAGATACATGTTTTGAAGGCTTTTCATGAAGTACAAACAGTCTTCGCCATTGAAAGTCCTGTGCTTGAATTGTTTAAAAGGCATCAGGTCTTTATCAGAACTATGCATGATGAAATCATAGGGCGCATGATCCATCAATCTGATCAGCCGGGTGGCATTGGTGATGATGGTCTTTCGTTGTCCCCAGGAGATGATAGCGGTAAGGAACCCGGATATCTCTATATCTTCTTTATTATTAAACATATGGGGAATTGAAACCGGATCTTTCGGGATGAATTCAAGGCTGTTGTATTCATCAACTTTCCGGTCCAGTAAATTCTTTATGAATACAGGATTTGGATTCATTCAAAATTTTCCCCCTTTTAATTTAACCGGATATGATTATTAACTTTGTGGTTACGAAGAACGTTCTAAAATTAATTGAATAACCAATTCAAAACAGCCATGGCAAAGAATTCAATGTCTACCATCAGTGCATTCCTTGAGCCACGCAAGTTCGCATTTATCGGGCTTTCAAGGGATGAGAAGAAATTCAGCCGCGCCGTCTTCAAAGAATTAAAGAAAAAAGGCTATACGATGTTCCCGGTTAATCCCAACCTGGATGAGGTGGACGGCATAAAATGTTACCGCGACCTTTCCGAACTGCCTGCAGATGTGAAGCATGCCCTTTTCATGACACCGAAGCAAAACACGGCAGGGGCAGTGGAAAATGCGGTCCATCATGGTTTTACGCATATCTGGATCCAGCAGGGGGCTGAAACGAAAGAAGCGATTGATATCGCCAATGAAAACGGAACAAAGCTGGTGTCCAAAACCTGTATCCTGATGCATGCCAGCCCTTCAGGTGTTCATAAATTCCACGGGGCCATCATGAAATTCTTTGGGGCATTCTCAAAGAACTGACAGGGATCTGTCATTTCCCTGGTCCTGAAAAAATTACGAAGTTCCGCTCGGTTTCAAATAATTCAATCTCCAGTTCAAATTTTGGATCGATGTGGTCCCTGAGCAAATACCAGATTTTGATGGCTATATTCTCAGCCGAGGGATTGAGGTCCTTGAAATCTTCCACATCGAGGTAAAGGTTTCGGTGATCATAACGCTCAATCACCTTCTCCCGGATCAGTTCATTGAGCTGTTTGAGGTCAATGACATAGCCCGTATCGGGATCCACCGGACCGGTCACCTTAACGACCAGGTTATAATTGTGCCCATGGTAATTCTCATTGTTGCACTTGCCGAATACTTTTTCGTTCTTTTCGTCGCTCCAGTGCGGGTTGTGGAGCCTGTGCGTGGCATTGAAATGGGCCTGGCGGCAGGCAGTGACGATCTCGGGTTGACGTTGAATGGCCATAGGAAAGGTATTTGATTACAAATTTAATCAAACTAACCTTTCATAAATGTTTCAACCGGTCGCAGGAAGGATATCTTTTTTGAAGGAAGAATTTACGCGGAAGGGCATTTTTGAAAAAATACCTGGGAACGGGATCGAAACCATGGGTCCCCCATGGATGACAGCGGGCAATACGCCTGGCGGCAAGCCAGCTGCCCAGCAAAGGGCCATGAAGTTTCAGGGCGTCGATGGCATAGACGGAACAGGAGGGGAGATGTCGGCATCCACCCGGCAGCAGTGGTGAAATAAAATAACGGTATAGATAAATAAGCCCTATGAACGGGGCCGCGATCGATTTCCGAAAGAATTCAGAAGTTGTTATGACGGTGATCTTAGTATCTGGCTTCCTTGATCCTGGCCTTTTTGCCTTTCAGCTCGCGCAGGTAGAATATTCTTGCCCTTCTGACGTGGCCTTTCTTGTTGACCTGGATTTCTTCGATGAAAGGGGAAGAAATAGGGAATATCCTTTCAACGCCAATGTTGGCAGATATTTTCCTGACAGTAAAAGTTTCGGTAGGGCCAGAGCCAACGCGCTGTAAAACAACTCCCTGGAATTTCTGCAATCTTTCCTTGTTGCCTTCCTTGATTTTATAAGTAACGGTAATGGTATCGCCTGCTTTGAAATCGGGGAACTCCTTAACCTCGGTGAGGGTGTCCACGTAATTCATAATTGCATTCTTGCTCATCTCTGTAAGGTGTTTTAAGCGTTTCTCTTAAAAAAGTGTGCAAATATACAACAATTTGCAATTATCCAAAGACTGCGTGCAAAAATTAATTCACACCAACCTGTCAGGAAATTATGGCTGTTCTTCGTCTTCCCTAAGGAGATCAGGCCTTCTCCTGATCGTCCGCTCTAATGATTGCTGCATGCGCCACTCCCTGATCTTCTTTTCATGACCGGATAAGAGCACTTCAGGCACCTTCCATCCCATGAAGTCGGCAGGCCGGGTATAAACGGGAGGGGAAATAAGATCGTCCTGGAAGGAATCGGACAGAGCGGATGTTTCATCGCCCAGGACACCCGGGATGAGCCGTGCTATGCTGTCGACCAGCACGGCAGCAGCCAGCTCACCGCCTGAAAGAACGTAATTACCGATGGAAATTTCCCGTGTGACCAGGTGTTCCCTGACCCGCTCATCCACTCCTTTGTAATGTCCGCAAAGCACTGCCAGGTTTTGTTTCGTAGAAAGATAATTGGCCATTTTCTGATCAAGGAGCTCTCCGTCAGGCGTAAGAAAGATGATTTCATCGTAAGGAACGGAAGATTTTAGCTGGTCAAGGCACCGGGCGATCGGTTCCACCATCATTACCATGCCTGCACCACCGCCGTAAGGATAATCATCCACACTCCGGTATTTATCTGTTGTATAATCTCTTAAATCATGAAGATGAAGGTCAAGATAACCCTTTTCGCAGGCACGTTTGATGATGGAATGTTCAAAAGGTCCCTGGAACATGCCGGGAAAAATAGTGATGATATCGATCCGCATAGGGTAAATGTATTAATTTTGCGGACTCAAAACTGATCCCATGAAAAAATTCTTTCTCTTTCTTTGCTCTATCATGCTTGCAAGTACATTCACGGGCCAGGTCGCCCCGAATAAATATTATGTGCAGTTCACAGATAAAAATAATTCACCCTTTTCCATCAGCAATCCGTCTGAATACCTTTCTCAACGAGCCATTGACCGCCGCTTAGCGCAGGATATCCCGATAGATATCAAAGATCTTCCGGTCAATCCGGCTTACCTCCAGGGAGTCGCCAGCACCGGAGCTACCATACTTAATCCAACAAAATGGCTCAATGGAGTGACGATCTACACTGAAGACCCTTCGGTATTGACAGCCATCGAACAGCTCCCTTATGTGGCAGGCATTTCCAAATCCAACCCTGGAACAAATGGATCGGATGCGGAGATAAAACATTCCGAAAAGCCATTCTTCAGCCACGAACTATACAACCAGCCTGGCAGTCAGTTTACCAAACAGGGGAGTGCCATCGGGACGTTTGATTACGGTTATGCATTCAACCAGATACAAATGCTCAACGGAAATGCTTTGCATGAAATGGGATACAGGGGACAGGGAAAAGTCATTGCCGTGCTGGATGCAGGCTTTTTAAATGCCAACACCATGACTGCCTTCGACAGCCTCTGGACCAATAACCAGATCCTGGGAACATGGGATTTCGTTGAAAAACAACCAATC
>Ga0208980_10002761_pt1 | contig 10630 bp, 8 predicted proteins | sample WetSurMetagenome_3_FD_187993 | JGI IMG/M metagenome (GOLD analysis project Ga0208980, IMG submission 187993) | Wetland microbial communities from Twitchell Island in the Sacramento Delta, sample from surface sediment Aug2011 Site A1 Bulk (version 2) | ecosystem: Environmental > Aquatic > Marine...
TAATGAGCCGGAACCTTTTACAAGAGTCTCAATAAATGCCGTTCTTAATTTTTCCCTATCGCTTTCCTGTGCAAACTCCGGATTTTTTCTTGCATGTAATTCTTCAGTGGAATAACCGAGAATTTCTTCAGCTCTTTTATTCCATGCAACCAGTTGCCCATCGCTTGAGAAGATGTATGCAAGTCCAGGCATACTGTCCATTATCGTCTGATTAAGAACTATATTGGAAAATTTATCTTTCATTCGGATTGTAAGAAATTATTAATTCTGATATAGTAAAGTGTAGAGAGTGCTCATTTAATCCTGAAATCTTTAAAACAAAAATAAAGGATTAATTTCAAAATAGTTAAAAGCGGTAATCCATTTCGAATAAAGGTAAAACTTAATCCAGGTGACTTTAAAAAAACAACGGTCACCATTAATGGTGACCGCTGATATTAGACTAACTTTTACATCTTTTGGGGAGATGTTTGAACAGTGACTTTATTAATTTTACCATTGAACTTTGCTTTGCCGTGATATCCTAAAAATACCGGCGTGTTTTCATCTGTTCCAACATCTGCAGATTCATCAATTCCAAAAGTGTTGCTGTTTGTTTTTTCAATTTTGCCTGAAGCGATTTTATTTCCATCGAGATAGATTGTTCCTAAACCACCAGCACCTCTGCCGCCTTCATACGCAAAATCAAACTTAATTGTATGCTTACCGGGTGTAACTTTTTGATCCGAAGTAATTGTATATATTTCCAAACCAACCCAGTTATAAGTATAGGCAGGCTTACCATCGAGCATATAAAAACTCCATCCACCAAAATCTCCACCCTGGCAAAGCAAAACTCCAGAAGCATTTGCTTTAACATCCACTTCAGCAGTAATTGTAAGTGATGTGTTTTTAACATTTATAAAAGCATTTTCCGGAATTCCTTTCGCTCCTTCATAAAGTGTTAATGTGGTTCGTCCGTTCATCAAGTCAGGTCGACCGGCAATTACTGGATCAAACCTCTCAATGGAGCGGTCATCAATAGGCAGTACATTGTATTTTACTGCTTCATCCATAAACATCTTTTTCAGCTCTTCCAATTTCTCAGGATTTTTATCAGCAAGATTATTTGCCTGACTGAAGTCTTCATTTACATTATACAGTTCCCAAACATCTTCAGTAAGAGGATGTCTGGGTGCACTTTCCCAAGGGGCTTTGTGGATTGTTCCAGCAAACCAACCATCGTGATAAATTGCACGGTTGCCAATCATCTCAAAATATTGTGTGGTTCTTTTATCTTTTGCTGAAGCGTTATCGAAAGAATAATTCATACTTACTCCTTCGATTGGTCTCTGTTCAATCCCATTTACCATTTTAGGTGCGGGAACATTCACAGCTTCGTAAATGGTTGGAGCAATATCAATGACGTGATGAAACTGTGATCTAATTTCATTCTTTGATTTGATTCCCGAAGGCCAATGAACAACCATTCCATTTCGGGTTCCTCCAAAATTGGAAGCGACTTGTTTGGACCACGTGAATGGTGTATTTCCGGCAATTGCCCATCCGGCAGCAAAGTGGTTATAAGTTTTTTCGGTTCCCAATTCATCAATTCTATTTAATTGCATTTCCAATGTTTCCTGCACTGCATTGAAATAAGTGTTCTCATTGTACATACCAATCATTCCTCCTTCAGCACTGGATCCATTGTCTCCAACAATGTAGAAAATTAGAGTGTTATCCAATTCTCCTCTTTCTTCCAATGCGGCAATCAATCTGCCGACCTCATAATCAGTATGTTCAGCAAAGCCGGCGAATACTTCCATCTGTCTCTCGAACAATCGTTTTTCATCTACTGTAAGCTTATCCCAATCTTTTATAGCTTCTGGTTTTGGTGCAAGTACAGTATTCTCAGGAACTATTCCCAATTTTTTCTGTCTCGCCAAAGTTTCTTCGCGCAATTTATCCCAGCCCTGCGAAAATTTTCCTTTGTATTTATCTATAAATTCTTTTGGCGCATGATGAGGGGCATGCGTGGCACCTGTAGCAAAATACATATAAAATGGTTTTTCCGGAGTGAGTGATTGCTGTGTGTTCATCCATGCGATAGCTTGATTCGTCATATCAGTAGTAAAATGGTAATTTGGATCTTCTACATTCGGGTAGACGCGTGTAGTGCCATCATAAACCATCGGATGCCATTGGTTTGTTTCACCTCCAATAAAACCATAAAACTTATCGAAGCCTGAACCAGTTGGCCAGCGATCGTATGGACCTGAAACCGAACCTTCCCAAGGAGGAGTTTCGTGATATTTCCCAAATGCTGCTGTACTAAATCCGTTTAAGCGAAGTACTTCAGCAACGGTGGTTATGCTTTGCGGACGAATACCTGTATTACCGGGGAATGCAGTACCAACTTCCATGATTGCACCTGCATTATTGCTGTGATGATTATATCCAGTCAGCAATGCTGTTCGTGTTGGAGAACAAAGTGCGGTTGTATGAAACCGATTGTAACGTAATCCGTTATTTGCAAGACGATCTAACGTTGGCATATTTATCGGTCCGCCAAATGCACTCGAATGTCCGAATCCAATGTCATCTATTAAAACGATAACTACGTTAGGTGCACCTTTGGGGGCTTTCACCTCAAAGCGTGGAGGAGCGGTTGCATTACGTGCATCAAGTTCTGTTATGGCAGGATACGTCGGTTCTTTGATTGGAAGAACTGTTCTGTCAAGTCCATCACCATTTTTTTTATCACCTTCCTCCATACTTGTACAAGATTGCAACAATGCAATTCCTGTAAGGATGAATGAAATTAATACGATTAAATATTGAAATCTTTTGAGATAAGAATAGAGATTTTTATAAAGCATTACATCTCCTTATATGAGTAATTAAATTGTTGATTAAAAATCGAGTTGTATTTTGACAAACCTAATATACTAATTGTTAAGGCAAGCCTTAATGCTATTTGTTGCGGACAAACTCTACATAAAAAGTTAGTCCCTCAACGGCTTGATAATATTCGCCTGCAAGCATATCTCTATCAGGAAGGTAGTTTAATGTGTATATCGAACCGGGGTAGTTTACATCTCTTAACTCAATTATAATTTTAAAGTTACCGTAACTTTCTTCCCAATTTGCTTCTCCAACATTTATTGGATTTGGATTGAAGTATTGAGCACTAAGAGTTCCATCTTCATTTAGATTTGAAATCAGGATTCTATATCCAGCATCTGTTCTTAACCAATTACCTTCAAGTAAATTTTTGTTAATGTTTTTTGTACTTGTAGATACGGTATCTGAAGATTCTCTATTTAATATGAAAATTGCAACCATTACTATAGCTGCTGCCAGAAGTGATAGGATAATTAAAGTCGGTTTTTTCATTATCTGGTCAAAAGTTTAAGCGATTAAAGTTTTAATAAATAGCGTACTCTATAATTGCTATATAAATAATCTGTGTCGACAGAGTATCTGTTCACAATAAGTTATTTTTTATCAGTGCCTGGTGCTGGAAACCATTTATCCTTCGGTACAACTTTGGGCTCAGCCGGATCACCTTCATATGCAGGAGTCATAATTTGTACGTTGTTCTCATTGAAAACATCTAAAATATTCTGGTGCAATGAAGAATATACAATCATCATTTTATTAGGAGTGTCGCAGTAAGCATTTATTTCATAAATTACGGCGAAATCGCCGAGTGATTTCTGCAAGACATAGGGAGGTGGTTGCTTTAGCAATCCCTCTGTCCGGTCGGCTGCAGTTTTTAACATCTCCTCAACCAATCTCCATGGTGTTTCGTAGCCTATCCCAACAGTTGTGTGCAGGATAAGACCCTGCTGCTTTGCCAGTGAACTGTAATTAATCACGTTGCTGTTTATCAATGATGAATTCGGAATTATTATTTCTTCATTTTTGACGGAACGGAGACGCGTGACATATAACTTCATATCAACGACATCACCAAAAGCATCATCGACTTTTATCCTGTCGCCAATTTTAAATGCTCTCCTGTAGGTTAAACTGTATCCCGCGATAATATTACTTATGAACGACGATGATCCAATAGAGAACATAATACCGAGAATCACGGAAATTCCTTTAAATGCATCTGAGTCTGATCCCGGTATGTACGGATATCCAACAACAATGGCTAATACAATTATGAGGAACCGGACTATTTTATAAGTCGGTAAAGACCATTCCGGATCAAAGTTAGCAAATGAGATTGTTCCCTGAGTTACACCGAAAAAAAATAATTTTATCAGCTTGAGCAAATAGCGGATAACAAAAAAGAGAACAATCAAAAAAAAGATATTTGGTAATGTTGCAACGAATCCCATTCCAAGTGTGCCAAGAGGTGCGAGAAAAAGTGAAAACAGCTCACCAGCAAGTGGTTTGGTTAATGGAAAGGACTTTAGGACAAATTCCAAATAAAGAAAAATTAGTATAGCTATGAAAATTATTTTTACTGATTTGATAAATCCGCGTAAGGCAGTCCATAATTGCTTGGCCTGAATCAAATTATAAGATTTAGTCTCGAGTCCTTCAATCCTTGATTTTAATCTTGCCTGTAGAAGATTATCCAGTCGACGTGAGATACGATTAAATAAGAACAACAATATTAAGAGGATAATTGTGGCACCTGCAGCAAAAAGTGCTTTCTTGATTAGTACACTGCTGCTACGTTCGTAACGATAAGAGTTAATTGCTTTAACGATATTCGTCTTTATTACTTCCGCAACAATCGGTCGATCTAATCCTTCAATTTCTGCATCAGTATCGAGAATGCTTACAACAAAAACTTTGCCTGCAAGTATATTACTCCTATCTGCCAATTCTTCTACACGAAGCGATCCGGAATTAATGGAATCATTTTCGGCAATAGTTTTCATCCTTTCACTTATAAGCCGTGCACGTTCTTTAGCAGGGAAGGAAGTTATTCCTCTTACATAAAACAATATTTTACCTTCGAACATAACGGGAGCAGTTGACTGGCGGACATTTAAATTATTTTCACCAGTTCGGATGCTGTCAGCAGGTTGTCCAGCAATAGAGTTTTGTGTATGAGTTACAAAGAGCAGGAATAAAGTAATTAAGTAGAATGGAATTGATTTCATTCTTTGGAGTTTAGATTTTTTTTGAGTTTTCATATTTCGTGTGGAATTGTTGTTATGACTTACCAAAATCTAATTAAAACAAGTTGTGGTTCAAATAGGTATTTAGACCGAATCATTCTTCAAGCGTCTAATACTATTAGATTCTATTTTTTCATTCTTAGTTGATTAAGTTGGTATATAAATCTGATTGATCTGTGTTCAATTATTCGCGTATCTGATACTTTTTCTTTCTGCTTCCTTCATAACTATCTATTTGCAATAGAACTCCTTCCAGTTTTCCGTTTACTAATGGAATTCTTTGCGAAGTCTTCAACCCGATGTGTTTTCTTAGTGAAGGTTCACCTGTATAAATAAAAGCTGATGTGCCTTTACATTTTGTCTTGAGGAAATCGCCAAGTTCTTTATAAAGATTCTCAACTTCACTTCGCTCACCAAGCCTGATACCATAAGGTGGGTTAGTTATCAAAACTCCGTTTTCAAATTGTTTAATATGCTGGAATGGATGTGCAGCTAAAGTTACAGCTTCAGAGTAGGGAAGTCGTGATAAATTTTCTTTTGCAACATTTATTGTGATCTGTGATTTATCGCTGCCGCTTATTATACCTTTCGGCAAAGCTCTGATTTTGTTATCTGCTTCGGCTTTAAATTTATCCCATATAGATTTATTGAAATCAGGCAGGTGAAAAAATCCAAATTTCGTTCGTAATTTTTGTGAGGGAATTCTGCAGTAATGCATCAATGCTTCGCATAAAATTGTTCCCGATCCGCACATACAATCAAGCAAAGGTTTTTCGCCATCCCATTTACTCAATCTTATTATTGCAGCAGCAAGAGTTTCCTGCATCGGAGCTTCACCGGCAAGAAGTCTGTAACCTCTCTTGTGCAGAGATTCACCAGAAGTATCCAAACTTAAAATAGCATTATCAGTTTCAATAAATAGATTAAACCTTACATCGGGATTTACGGTTTCTACATTTGGTCTTTTACCGAACTTTGCACGGAAATAATCTGCAATTCCATCCTTAAGAACTTGTGATGCATACAAAGAATTTGTGATTGAACTTTTAGAAACATTTGAAGTAATAGCAAATGTCTGATTGAGTGAAAAGAATTTATCCCATTCAATCTTCTTGGCCATTTTCATAATTGCATCAGCATTTCTGCAATGAAAAGATTTTAGGGGTGCAAGTACTCTAGAAATTGTTCTGGAAGTATAATTAATTCTATAGATTGTAAGCAGGTCAGCTTCAAAAAAAATTCCACGGTAAGCCACTTTAGTATTCTTTGCACCAAGCTCAATTAATTCTTGTTCACACAGTTCCTCCATCAGTCCCGGAACTTGTGCAAAAAATGTATTATTGGTTTGATATTGGTACAATCAACCCTACTATTTATGAAATTTAATTATGCTTGTATTATTCGGAATGAAATACTTTTGAGACATTATTAAAGTAAATGTGTTACACCGAAAAATAAATTGAAGTTATTATAGAATGCTTCACATGTACCACGATTAAGTGGAATAACCAGATCAGTAGGTTCAGCAACTCCGGACGGGAAATTGAATATTTGTTTAAAATCTGACCTTTGTCCATGACTGTACTCAAATCCAATCCCAATAAATGTATTTTCAAGTTCTGTGGAAACACCTGCGGTAAAATGATAAATGTTAAAATCTGTAAAACCTAATGCTAAGCCATTGATCTCATCATAATTAGCGTTACTGAAATCTGTTCTGATAGCTGCATATCCCATGAACTGTTTATTAATTCTATGCTCAACTGCTATTCCTATGTTAAAAATATTTTGCATAGAATCGTATATTTTTAATAATTCAGCACTGTCGTACTCATATTTTGGTGGGACATTATTGTTCCTTGTGAAATCAGCGCTTTCTGGCTGCATCACGACATAAGTAGATAACGGTGCAAACCACTCGGTTGCAAAATGAAGTTTCGTTTCTTCTGACAAAGAGTATTCAATACCCGCTGCAATTGCAAAAGGTGATTTATAATTTACTGGAAGTCCTTCCTGTCTATCCGATGCAAGTATATCTATTGGAGTTACCTGGTTAGTTGAACTGTCAATTAATACAAAAACATTATTTGAAGAAATGCTTGCATAATCAGTTCCACCGCTTGCTTTTTTAATAGCAAAACTTGGTGTTGTAATCGTCGCACCTAATTTTATTTTTTCCCATTCAGCGGATATACCGATTTTCCCGGAAAATCTAACTGCCCAATAATCAATATCAACATAAAGATCTGTAGTGGCAGTTCGCTGATTGGTCGTGTCAAATGCTGAATAAGTTTCATATCGTATTTTGGTTTGATCACGATAAGCACCAATCAATGTAAAACCGATCCCAACATTGTCCGCAATCTTTTTGGAATAGCCAAAACCCACGCTTACTTCAGAAAGAAGCACGTCAATTTTTCCCTGGTTAATTAGAAATTCATCACCTTCAAAAGCATTTGGAAATCCGGGTTGAGTTGGAGGTCTTGTTGGAATTACATCAGCATAACCCTCAAATCTTTCAGATATTCTGACGTATGAATATCCTGTACTATAAATCATATAACTGAAACGATTAAGTGAATCTCCAATGAATGGAAGTCCACCGGCTAATGAGGCAGGGTATAAAGAAACTCTTGTGTATCTGGAATCAATTCCGGGACCTCCGCCATTATTAAACCGGAAATCTTTAATGCCGTACATATTAAAATTAAAATTCATACTATTTTTACTTACAAAACTTAATGCGCCGGGATTATAAAATGTAGCACTGTAATCTCTAACTCCGCCAACTGCGATTCCGCCAAGTAAGGCCGTTCTTCCGCCGACAGCTTGATCCCAAAAGTGTCTGTCTTGTGCCTGTGTGGAAATGACAAAAATGAATAATATGAAAAGCGAGTTTTTTATCATCATTAGTTATTGAAAAATTTCGAGTAAGTCATCGAAACTAGTTTGAAATAATTATCTTGACCAAAGAATACTATTGTACTGTTTCGATTAATATCTAACTACAAGATCAAGAAACTATTTTCCAAGCCGAACGAAAATTCCTCCGGTAAAATCTGCCTGCACAAATGTAGCCCAAGCGCCAACACCTACGCTGCAACCACCGGTTCCACACCACATACCTGCACTGTTAAAATTGAGAGGTAATAACAATCTTGTCTGAAGTCTTATTCCAACTTTATCGGAAAGATAAAATTTTCCACCCACGCCAAACGTTAATGAAAATCTCCATTCTTCAGAATAATCAACATCTACAGGGCTAAATAATGTTGCACCTAAACTAAAGGAGGTAAAAGGAAAGGCTTTCTGTTTGCTGTTTTGACGGAATTCATAAACCGCTCCTGCCTGGAAGTAATGAATGCCGATATCAAAGAGTGGTTCTGTTAAACCATTGTATCTTTTCAATTCCATATATGTTTGCTGACCAATCCAAAACAATTCTGCTTGCAGTCCTCTATCAACCTCAAAGGAGATACCTGCACCATAGTTTGGATTACTGTAAACATTTAAATCACCCTGTGATACTTGAACGTCACTGGCAACTTCATAGCCACCGAAGCCAAATATTTCTGCTTGAGCAAAAGTTTTACCTGCACCGAGAGCTAAAAGAACAATTAAAATAAAATTAATGTTAGCTGCTCTGTAAAGGATTGAATTCATTGGCACCTCCAGGATTAAATTTTAAAATAAAAATCAATTGCTAATCGAAAAATAAGCTATTGAAAGGCAATTAAAAATTAAGAAACGTAATCCGACAATAAAATCTGATGAAAACCAGAATCAGTGTAAAACTGAAAGTGAAGTTTTTTTACCTAAAAGATTTGCTAAATCATTAAGCTCCTTCATCAGTTTATCGAAGGTAGGTAAGTCAATTGACTGCTGACCATCAGAATATGATTTGTGTGGTTCGGGGTGAACTTCAATCATTAATCCATCTGCACCTGCTGCCAGAGCAGCTTTACTTGCAGCGGAAACTAAACTGCTTTTTCCAGTACTATGTGATGGATCAACTATAACAGGAAGGTGGGTTAATTCTTTTAATGCCGGGACTGCTAAAATATCAAGAGTATTTCTTGTATAAGTTTCAAAAGTTCTGATACCTCTTTCACAAAGAATAACTTTTTCATTACCAACAGATAAAATATATTCTGCAGCAAGAAGAAATTCTTCAAGAGTTGCACTCATATTTCTTTTGAGGATTACCGGTTTGTTAATTTTCCCAACAGCTTTTAACAGCTCATAATTATCCATGTTCCTTGAACCGATTCTAAGAATATCTGCTTGCGTGGCAAGTGCATCAAGGTGATCAGTGCTTAAAATTTCAGTTTCAAGAAGAAGATTAGTCTCAGATTTAAGGAGTTTAAGAAGATGAACGCCATCTAATCCATATCCCTGATAAGTATAAGGAGAAGTTCTCGGCTTGAACAACGAGCATCGAAAAACATTTGCACCTGAATTCTCAACTGCTTTTGCAGTTTTTATTGCAAGTTCTTCACTTTCAAGTGCACAAGGTCCGGCAATTACTGTGAAATAACCTTCACCTATATGAATATCATTCACATTGATTACTGTATTGTGATCAAAATTTATCTTTTGAACTTTTGTCTCTGCTAGTCTTTTCATCTATGATTAATAATTCAACAATTTCATCTACAAAAATATAAAATACTTATCATAAGAACACATTTTGGACGAATTTAGTTCGCTCTGCCAAATAATAATCAGGACAATTGTAAGAGAAAGCATTAATTAAATTCAAAGTTGCTTAAATAAGTTAACCATCTCAATTGCAGATAGGGCAGCATCCCATCCTTTATTACCAGCCTTAGTTCCAGCACGCTCCAAAGCTTGCTCAATGTTATCTGTTGTTAAAACTCCAAAAATTACAGGTAAATTTGCATCGAGTCCTACTTGTGCTACTCCCTTCGAAACTTCAGCAGCTATATAATCAAAGTGAGGCGTTCCCCCACGAATGACAGCACCAAGACAAATCAATGCATCAAACTTTTTTGAGTGAGCCATCTTTTTGGCAGTCAACGGTATTTCGTATGAGCCGGGAACCCATGCAACAGTTATATCTTCCTCTTTGCAATCGTGTCTTAATAAACAATCTTTTGCACCTGACAATAGCTGGGAAGAAATTAACTCATTAAATCTGCTAACGACTAATCCGAATTTCTTTCCTTTTGCGTTCAGTTTACCTTCAATAATATTAGCCATTTTTTCCTCTAAGTTTGTTTAAAATTTTATTCTGAATGAAGCAGATGACCTAATCTGTCTCTCTTTGTCTTTAAATATTTTTCATTGATAGCATTCGGTGGAATCTCCAACGGAATTCTTTCAACAATTTCAAGATCATAACCTTTTAGTCCAATTACTTTTTTGGGATTATTAGTAAGCAGACGGATTTTTTTCAATCCCAAATCTTTTAAAATTTGTGCTCCTGTACCATAATCTCTTAGATCAGCTTTAAACCCAAGCGCTTCATTTGCTTCAAC
>Ga0208980_10002762_pt1 | contig 10629 bp, 9 predicted proteins | sample WetSurMetagenome_3_FD_187993 | JGI IMG/M metagenome (GOLD analysis project Ga0208980, IMG submission 187993) | Wetland microbial communities from Twitchell Island in the Sacramento Delta, sample from surface sediment Aug2011 Site A1 Bulk (version 2) | ecosystem: Environmental > Aquatic > Marine...
TTATCCAATTGGTAAATAGTCCGATATCGATCTGCATCTGCTGGCCGGCGATCGATGAAGCCCGGCTGGATTCCACCCTCGTCGCCCCGGCGCGGCTGTAATCTGCCGCCTGCACCCCGCCCCAGCGGGCAGATTGGTACCCACTCCAGGCAGTTGCGAGTGTTGCCGTCGCAAGGATCAAAATTGCGAGGATCTCTGCCAGCGGTTCAAACCTGTCCCACCGATGGGGTAGGTCGATCATCCCTGTTTTCTGTCCAGCACCTTTGGGATCATATTCGGGTTTCGCCTCGGTCTTGGGTTTATCTGCCATAACATAACCTCTACAATTATTTTTATCTTCCTGGGAAAGTATAAATCAGAATAGTTTTTATAGTCCAACACTCAAATCATTATTACATAAAGAGTCGGGAACGATTAATGCTCCCGACTCCCTGGTTAGTGAGTATTTCTACCTACTTAATCGTCTCCACACCCAGATCGAACACCTTGGACACCATCTCCAGGGTATTCAGATTGTGACCATTCGTTAATATGTAATGATGGGAAATAACCTCATCCACCATCTTCAAGCCATTATCTATACGGATCACAGCTCCGTTCAGGCAGTCCGAATTAGAGAATTGCGCGTATTGGGGCAGATCGCCCTCTATGATGCTCCAACGATCAAACGGCGGCTTCAATTTCACCAGGGTTACCGATCCATCCGCGAGGCGTGCATCGATGGCGGTAGCGTTATCGTCCACAATGGCCAGCACTTTGCTTTCCAGCTTCCATTGGGTGGAGAAGGATTGAGGAACTACACCCAGGTATCCGCAGTGAGCGGTCAGAATGTGGTCAGCGGGATTTCCAGCCACCTTGGGGAAGTTTGGAATGTGCTCATGCTTCAATGCTGCCTGCCCCATCACAAAAGGATAAAGGTTGGTCATCATAAAAGGCACACCGATCGTTCTGGAGATCAATACCTCTGTAAGCATTGTCACCAGGTCGCCTTCGCAACCCCAAACCATCTTACGTTCTTCATATAGAAGATTCCACGCCAGGCAGGGGGTGGTATCGCAGTACATGGATTCATTCAGGCAGTTCATCCCGGTTGCGATGATCGCGGGGTCTGCATCCAGATCTTCTTTGATCTTCATGTAGAGCTTGATCGCGCTTAGGATCTGCCGGTTGGTGATCTTTCCAACCGGGGTTTTGGCTTTCCGTTCCTCCCAGACTTTCTGGGCATCCACATCGCTGATGGCGCGGGCATCTTCCGCCAGCTTTTTGAAGCTTTTCTTGACGACTTTGACCCCGTATTGTTTTTGAATGGAATTGACGCATTCCGGCTCCCACCAGTAAAAGCGCTTGAAGATCGGATCCTGTTTTCCAGTGCCATTTGCAGGGTTATCCTGGTAAACCAGAAGTTTGGAAGCCCTCAATTCCCGCTTCAACGCCATCGCCCGGCAGATCATCTTTGTTTTTTCAAGCGTATTAGGAGCCACCACCCTTACCCCTTTGGATGCGAGGTAGCTATTGATCTCCCAATCCCACATGGATACGGTACCGAACTCGGATGTGACCACCATGATCGGCTGAGGGAGTGCCTGGATCTCCGCCAATCGCCGAAATGCATCTCCCAGCATCTGCGGAAAGATAACCCCATCGCATTCGGGGAGCCGCTTCCCCAGGGCGACAGGCTCCATGAATTCAGCCTCATCCTTAAAAAGCCGCTTTAGTTCATCCAGCTGTTTCACAAATTCAGGGTCTTGCGCGCTCAGGAAAAAAACAGGAACAAGTTTTGCTTTCATGAATTCTCCACGTTTGAGTTTTGAATAATTATCATTCGGTCCGTTTACGCCCAGAACATCTCGCCCGGGGTTTCCACCGTGACAACTTCGCGCAGTGCGGATAGCCCCTTTCGAACGCCCTCATCGAAGGACATCATCCCGTCTTCGTGCTCCAGGGAGATAACATGGTCGTAGCCCACCATGCGCAGCGCGGAGACGATATCCTTCCAAACTTTATTATCGTGCCCATAACCGATCGACCGGAAGGTCCAGGAGCGGTGAGGGATATCTGTGTAGGTCTTATTGTCGTTGCAGCCATTAACAGAAACGTTGAACGGGTCCACGTAGCAATCCTTGCCATGAACGTGGGCGATCGCCTCCCCGCCCAGCTTGCGAATGGCCGCCACCGGGTCCACGCCGTTCCAGAACAGGTGGCTGGGGTCAAAATTGGCGCACAGCGCTGGTCCACACGCTTCCCGCATGCGCAGCAGGGTTTCCACGTTGTAGATGAGCATGCCGGGGTGCATTTCGATACCAATCTTTACTTTATGCGATTCGGCAAACGCAGCCGCCCCGCGCCAGTATGGGATGCCCACCTGGTTCCATTGGTAATCCAGGATCGATAGGAAATGCGGCGGCCATGGACAGGTGACCCAGTTTGGCTGAGTATCATTGGCAGAACCCGCTGGCAGCCCGGAAAGCACATTTACTGCCGGAACCCCGCACAATTCGGCGAGGCGAACTGTCTTGCGGAAAACCTCATCCGAAGCCTGGGCGATATTTCTATCCGGTCCGATCGGGTCCCAATGGCAGCTGAACCCGCTGATGATCATCCCACGGCTTTCCACAGCTTTCAAATAAGCCTTGCGCTTTTCATCACTGGTTAGCAATTCATCCACGTTGCAGTGGTGCGCACCCGGCAATCCGCCAGTTCCAATTTCCACGGCGGTTGCGCCATAGGATAGGATCTTATCCAGTGCCTGCTCGAAGGGAAGTTGTTGAAAGATGACTGAGAATACACCTATACGCATTTTGATCTCCTGTTATCCAATTTTATTGATCACGAAGTGGGCTAATTTTACGACATTTACTTTAATCCCGGCAATGAATAAACTTTAAAACAGGTATTGGTCATTAAATGTTTGATATCATAGCGGTCTTCGGGAGATGAGTTCTTCCACTTCTGGTCTCTCCGGAAAAGAAGAAATCGTACCTTGGCGTGTTGAGGTTAGCGCTCCGACTGCGTTCGCAAACTTGAATATTCTTACCAGGTCATCGTTCAATAAATTTGAAATGGTTTTTTTCTCTTCCACTATTTTCACCAGCATTCCGGCTGTAAATGCATCGCCACAACCAAGAGGGTCTACCTCAATTACTTTATAAGCCGGGATAAACCCGCATGTTTCCTTGGTGGCGAATTGACACCCTTTTTCGCCTAGGGTCACCGCCACGAGATTTACCCCTTCCGCCAGCAGTACCGGAATTCCTTTTCCCGGATCCCGGGTTCCTGTAAGAATTTCCAACTCCGTTTCGTTGACTTTAAGAATATCGCAAATCCTGACCAAGGATTGAATGTGAATAAGTGCATCATTTTTATCCGGCCACAACCCGGGACGGTGATTCACATCGACAGAGATAAGCCCACCGCTATTTTTCACTAGCTCGATTGCTTTGTATTGTGTCTTGCGCGTTTCTTCTTTCGTCAGGAGCAGGGAGCAGCAATGCAGAATACTTGCCGACTTTATCATTTCTTCATCCAAGTCCTTCACAGATAGCGCCAGGTCGGCACCCCCCTCCCGCTTAAACCGATATCGAAAAGAACCCGCCTCCGGCTCGGCGATCCTCAAAAGTGTGGTGGGCAGCTTGTCATCCACCCGCAGCCCTCGGGTATCTACTCCCACTTGGGTTAGAGTATCAATGATCGATTGGCCGTAATTATCCCTTCCCACCTTGCCGATCATCGCGCTGGAAGTGCCCAGCTTGGCCGCCGCTGCTGCCACATTCGCATTTGCGCCTCCAGGTTCAGGGATGAAGCTCCCCAATTCATCTGCTAAACCTTTATTTTTCGACGGGTATAAATCCATGACGATTTCGCCCAATGATACGATGTTGATGTGGTCATTTCCTTGAATTGGGATCATTTATCAATTGTATCTAAAACAGAATATTTTTTTCGATTTTCTTGCCCTCCTGTCTTTTTTTTGCTAAACTTTTCAAGTTAATTCTGCCCGTTTTTCCAACTATGCATCCCATTCCATGGGATTGAACGGGTTTTTATAAATATCTCTTGTGAGGTGCCCATGAAGACAGCTCTTGTGATCAGCCCCCACGCCGATGATGCTGCCGCGTTCTGCGGGGCAACACTGGCAAAATTCGCTGATGATGGATGGAAGGTGATCCTGGTTCGCGTGACGGACGACCGCAAGGATTCAGTGGGACTATCCATTGATGAGACGATCGAAAAGAATACGCAGGAATTACACAAAGCTGCGGATATTCTCGGGATCACCCAGATCATCGAGCTGGGCTTCGAAACGGATACGTTGGCAGATATCCCCCTCGGCAAGATCCGGGAGCGGATCGTGTACCTGTTCCGCAAGCACCAGCCCTATGCAGTTTTCACCTTCGATCCCGATGGGTTGTTTGAAAATAACCAGGATCATGTCCGCGTTGCTCAGGCCGTGGATGAGGCTTTCTGGGTTTCCTGCTTTGACAAGCACTACCCGGAGCATTTCAAGGAAGGGCTTGAACCCTTTTCGGTATGCGAGCGCTGGTACTTCGCCCGCCAGCTTCCCGTGGTGACCCATTATGAGGAAATTTCGGCATCGATCGAGCGAAAGATCCTGGCATTATGCGCGCACCGGGCGATGATGCGCAATACGATCAACCAATCCATCCTTCAGCTGAGGACCTGGGGGAAAGAAGTCCCAATGCTGAAAGAATCCATGGAAGGTGATCTTCAACCGCTCCTGGATATGTATCTTCGGGAGCAGGCGAAAGCAGTTGCGGTTCAGGCGGGGTGGGATCCCGAGGCGAAGCTGGGCGAGGCTTTCCGCCTGGTGCGGTTTGGCGATATGGAACCTCTCTTCCAGATGATGGCGCAGCCGATCGCGGGAATGGAACAGGATGCACCGATTCGCCCGGAACTCGATCAAATTTCGTGAAAAAACCCAAATGAACCTGATCCCTAATCTGCCAAAAACCCACCTGATCCCCCTGCGGGAAGTGGAAGAAAAACGACCGGTTGCATTGGTCACGAGCTCACCTGCATGGAAAGCAGTTGAAGACCAGCTTCGCCTGCCAATCGCCTGGCAAACTGAGGTATTCGAAGCAACCACGGAGAATTGGGATGGTATTTCCAAAGATTTCAAAGGAGATGTGGTTTATTCAGTCGGTGGCGGATTGACTGCCGATGCCGCAAAGTACTTCGCCGAAAAACGCCATTTACCGCTGGTGGTCATCCCCACCGCCCTCTCGGTGGATGCTTTTATCACCGCCGCCTCAGGGATCCGCCGGGATGGCTGCGTCTATTACATCGAAACCAAACCCCCGGAGGATTTGATCCTGGACCTGGATGTCATCGCTGCCGGGCCGGAGAGCATCCGCGCAGCAGGGATCACTGACGTGATGTCGATCGCCACCGGGTCGTGGGATTGGAAGTTTGCCCACGAACGCAGGCAAAACCCATCTGGGATGGAGTTCATTCCCTGGGTTTATGAAAACGCGCAGGTGATCCTGGGTGCTTTGCTGGATTGCGCGGAAGCAGCCGGCACAGGAGACCGGCAGGGCTTGAAAACACTCTATGACTGCCTTGCCATGGAAGTGCAGCTCTGTAACCAGGTGGGGCATGCCCGCCCGGAGGAAGGCACTGAGCACTATTTTGCTTATTGCGCGGAGAATTTCCTGGGTCACGGGCTTCCGCATGGCGACCTGGTGGGTCCCGGGATCCTCCACGCTGCCCGCTGGCAGGGGCAGGATACCACCAGGCTGGAGAAAGCGTTGAAAGCCTGTCATATCCCGCTGGATCGCATCCCGGAAAACACAGTCGAACAAGTGCGCAAGCAGCTGCCGGGTTTTTGCGTGAAGCACAATCTCCCGTACGGGATATCGCATGAACTTGGTTAGGTCACGCGAATAAAAAAGGCGCCTTGCGGCGCCTTTAATAATTTAAAGAGAATTTACAACTTCACCCAGCGACGTTCCTGCGCCGATTGTTTGATCGCGTCGCAGAGCACCATCTCGTGGTGACCATCCTCAAAGGTGGCAAATTGCCCGGTTTCTGGCATCTTACCTGAAGCAATTGCCCCGTAAAATTGGCGGAACACCTGCACGAAGGTATCCGGATACCCTTCCGCGTGCCCGCCTGGAAAACCAGTCAACTTGCGCACCTCGGGGTGGAAGAGGGAAGGATCCTTGGATAGGATCTGGTTTGGCTGATCCCGGTAGCCGATCCACAGCTCGTTCGGGCTTTCCTGCTCCCAGTGAAAGGCGGATTTTGACCCGCCGATCTCGAACCAGAAGAAATTCTTACGCCCGGCGCTCACCTGTGAGAGAGCAACGCTCCCCAGCGCACCATTATTGAACCGGAACAGGATCATCGCCACGTCTTCTGTGTTGATCGAGGCTTCGGTCGCGGATACATTCTTATCGATCTTCCCGGCATAGGTTTCTACCTCACCGGAAGGTTTGAGGCGGGTTTTGTGAACAGTGGAGAAATCCGCCATCACCTCGGTGACCTTCAGCCCTGTCAGGTAAGTGACCATGTCCATCCAGTGCGTGCCGATATCCGCTACCGCGCGCAAGTCGCCCCCCTGCTCAGCTTCCAGGCGCCAGTTCCAATCGGATTTCAGAAAGAGCCAATCCTGCAGGTATCCGCCAGTGATCAGATACGGATCCCCCAAATCTCCATCTTGGATGCGGGCGCGGGCTTCCTGGCAGACCGGGTAAAAGCGCAGGTTGTAATTAACCGCGGTGAACAACCCCTTCTTTTTGGCCAGGTCAGCAAGCACCGCCGATTCCCCTGAAGTCATAGACAGGGGTTTTTCGCACAATACATGCTTGCCGCTTTCCAGGGCTTTTTTCGCCTGCGAAAAGTGCATGTTATTTGGTGTGCAAAGATGCACAACTTTGACATCCGGGTCTGCCACTGCCTCGTCAAAACCCTCATACGCACGGGGGATGCCCAATTCTTCGGCAACTTTCTTCGCCTCATCGGGAGTAATCCCCGCCACCCCGTAGACCTCCGCGCCAAGCCGGCGCAGGGATTGAATATGTGTTCGTCCCATGAATCCCAGGCCGATCACTGCTACTTTTGGATAATTCATCTTTCCTCCTTAAGTCAAAGGGGTACGCGGTGCAAAAATAATAATGATTGCGATTCGTACTGAATTAATGAAACCCGGCTTTTCGGGGGCGAAGCTGGTTGAAGTGCTGCAAGAAAAGCCGGGATTTCACCTGATGGGTTGCCTGAGCCTAGATCAATTTGCTCAGATATTCAAAACTACGGATGGCATCGGGGACGGTGCCGCATTCAACGCTGAAGACAATATCATTCGGGCATTTTTTAACCAAATCGATCACCCGCTTCCAATCCACCACGCCATCGCCGCAAGCGCAGCCAACAGGGGTACCGGTGACCTTGCCACGCTCGGCGCCACTCTGCTGCATTGAAATATCCTTGGCATGCAGATGAACCAGGCGACCGACCACATGTTCCAGCCAGGCGTAGGTGTCATCGGTGCCCGCCAGGAAACTGTTGCCGGTATCGTAATTGATCCCGATCGCGGGCGATTTCACCAGGTCGTAGATGCTGTCCAGTCCCTTGAGGGACTTGCTATACTGCTGGTGCGGCTCTAGGCCGATCTTGATCCCGTACCGCTCGGCCACCATGGAGGCTTCCTTGAGCGTGTACGTCATCAGGGTGTAATCCATCTCTTTGGTGGTCCATTCCGGTTTGGGCCCTTCATCAGTATTGATGACCGGAGCACCTGCGTCAGAACCCCAGCGGACGGCCTGCTTGAGGTATTCCACGCTGATCTCGGGTTTGCACAGCGGGGTATGCGCGGAAAGTCCGGAGAGTTTGATCTTGTGCTTGTCACAAAGATCTTTCACCCAGCGCGGGTCATCGTACATGGAAACGCTATGAAAATAGCGCGCCTCGCTGAGCAACTCACGGCCAAGATGCACCATCGGCTCGATATACTCATAGCCAATTTCGGCTGCCTTTTCAACGCCCCAGGCAAATGGTTTATCGTGGTGCCGGACAAACTCCATATTGACGCCTAATAAGATCTTTCCCATTTGTTATCTCCTTATTGCACGAATGTCAGCTTATTTGGCTGCCATGCGCTTATTGGCATCTTCGACGATCGGACGAACAAATGCCAGGCTTTTCTCGATCATCGGTCCGCCCTGACCTTCACACTCCAGGCTGACCACGCCGTCAAATTTAATATCAACCAGAATATCGAAACATTTCTTGATGTTTTCACCGTTCACGCCATCACCGATCGCGCACTGGCTGACAGCGATCCCGGTCAGTTCACCGCGCAGGGAAGCCGCCAGCGATTCGCTAACATCCTTCACATGTACGTGGCTGACTTTATTTTTAAACTTGTTAAGAAATGCCACGGGATCCTGCCCAGCGATGAATGTATTGCCGGTGTCCATGTTCATACGCAGGTAGGGGCTATCCACAAAAGCAAGCATTTTTTCCATGAACTCGGGTTTCGTTGTGTAGAAACCGTGAGGTTCGATATCTATGATCATCTTGTAGCGTTCGGCCACTTCCATGATCTGCCCATAAGATCGTTTCATCATATCCAGCGCCTGGTCATTGGTCAGACCCTTGGGGGCAAAGCGGTCGTCAGTGGTGTCGATATGGTCACAGCCTGCCAGGAAAGCCCAGCGGATGGTGCGCAGAACGTATTCCACGCCCAGGGAAGCGCCTTCAGGAAGCGACATGGGGAAAGCAGCATCGATCTGTGAGAATTTGACGCCGTACTTGGCGGCTTTTTCCTGCCACATTTTGGGATCTTCCCAACTGGCCACATGCGGCTGGTAACCCAGACCGTGAATCCAGCTGACGCCGTCGATCATTCCGCACTCGATCCAATGCACATCATTCTTCTGCGCCCATTGCAGTGCCTGCTCAAAACTCCAGTAACTGCTATTAAAAGCGTCTGTGTGAAAACCGATCTCGATCATGGATATCGAACTCCTTTCATGGATTGCTTCTTTTACAAATTGAGCCCGCCCGGTTACCGAGCGGGCTCAGTTCAATAATTAGAAAACTTCGAGCCTAGGGCATTACATCCTGATACTTGGTGGTATCAAGTGCTTTCCAGGCATCCGGCCAGTTGGTCATATCTTCCGCGCTGCTCATGACATAATACAGCGGGGGCATACCGGTACCGGCGTACTTATCAAGATTCGACGCATCCACAGACGGCTGGGGAAGAACCCAGTTGTGCTGGACAGTCTTACCCTGCAGGAAATTCACTGCAGCCAGCACAGCGGTGCGCCACTGGAAGGTGGAGAAAGTGGGGGCCAGACCGTTGATCTTGTTGGTCTTCCAGTAATCCAGGAAGTCCTGCTGATCCTCGCCGATCATGACCTTCGGATATGGGGCTCCGGCATCCTTGAAGGCTTCCAGGATGGTTACAGCGGTACCGCCAGCGTCCATCCAAACAGCATCGATGGTTCCATATTTGGCCAGGTAGTCGCTAACAACCGTGCTGGCTTTGAAGGAATCATAGGCAACGAATTCAACACCGATGACATTGCATTTCGGGTTCTCTTCAAAGATCTTGCGGGCTGCACCCCAGCGCTGCTCAAGCACGTCCACACCCGGGAGGATGCGGAAGGCCAGAACGTTACCGCAATCGGGGCCAAGATCTTTCACTATCTTCTCGGCACCAGAGATACCGAAGGCATAACCACCGATGGTGCGTTCGGAAACGACCGGGCAGTCCGTCTGGGCATAGCGGTCAAACTGAATAACAGGCATCACTGCGCAGGCTTTTTCGACGATGGGGGTCAAGGCTTCTGAGGTGTTGGAGGCTACAATGAGGAGGTCGCATTTCCCGGGAGTATTGATGATGTCCTGGATGTCTGCGATCTGTTTGGCATCGTCACCAGCGGCATCGAGATGATAGAAGTTCTTGACGAGGCCAGCGGCACGGAGCTGCTCTACCTGTTCGCGCATGGTCACATAACCGGTCACACGCCAGGGATTATTGACACCAGCATTCGAGAAGCAGAGGTTATAGGGGGGTTTCTTTGCAGCAAACTCAGCATACTGCGGGTATTTGCTGATGTCAGTGGGGTTGTCAACCAAATACTGCAGATAGATCGGGTCATTCGGATTGACTGGCTTAGCGCTCATCAAATCCTTATTGATGGCGTAGTCCTTATCATTGAAGAACTGGGTAGCAACCTTGGCGGATTCCATCTGCAGGCCGGGGCTGGTTGAAGCGGGGGCTTCGGTTGCAGCTGCGGGTGCGCAAGCCGCGAGGATCATGGAGATCCCAATCAGAAGCGCTAATACAACAAAAATACTCTTTTTCATTCGTTTTCTCCTCCAATGTGAGAAATGTTTGGTTTTTCAAAACTCAACCTTTCAACTGCTTACAACAACCTTCCATTGATCGGTCGCATCACCTCCTTTTATTGATCTTTGCAGCCAGGTAATTATGATGATCATCATAACAGAAAATCAACGCCAATTTTGTTTACCGCTTTTTCATGGTGCTGAGTGCGGAGTATGCCACAACTCCTATGATGATCAAGCCCTGAACTGCGTCGGTGTATGGCTTGGGTAAGCCAAGCTGATTCAACATATTAACGATCGCCTGAAGGGTAA
>Ga0208980_10002763_pt1 | contig 10629 bp, 15 predicted proteins | sample WetSurMetagenome_3_FD_187993 | JGI IMG/M metagenome (GOLD analysis project Ga0208980, IMG submission 187993) | Wetland microbial communities from Twitchell Island in the Sacramento Delta, sample from surface sediment Aug2011 Site A1 Bulk (version 2) | ecosystem: Environmental > Aquatic > Marine...
GGATTTCATCATGGCAGTGCCCATGCCGCCCATGTCCTGGCTGTGTTATTCTGCTCTCCGATGCCTATATAAAGACCTTTCGTTTCGCGGCTAAGTGAAGATGTGATCTGTGTCCAATTCCCCTTGGTGTTGCCCGACGATCCCGGATCTATCGAAACGCCACGTGTAGTTCCAGTATTTACGCCATAAGATTCCATGTATGATAGCGACCGGGAAATCCCAAAAGTACCCGAAAACACATGTACCTGAACATAGATGGCACTGTCTCCTGTACTACATTGAACCCTTGCCGAGATTCTTGTTCCAACAGGAACGGACAGAGGGAAATATGCCTGCCAGGTTTTTAATCTCATGGTTGAATTCATGCTCCATGGCAGGTTTGGGATGAGCACAATTTCGTTATCAGTCGGACCTATCCCTATGTCTATGAGATATTCTCTACCTGCCGTGGCCGTACTTCCGTATATAGTGATAAGTAGGCCATCTGCCGAAAATGGCAACGAAGACAATAATTGTGTCCAACTCCCCTTGGTGTGAGCAGAGGAGTGGGACGTTACTGTTGTCCTGTATTGGGAATCCCCGCTTACTACTTTACCGACTTGACCCAGCGACCAATCGCCCATTTCTCACCTCACAGCTTCAATAGGTTCCAGGGAAAATCACGCCCTGTACCATCAGTTTGCTCTAATGTGCAAACAATCTCGGTGTCCACCGGGACCGGGATGCTGTATTTGTTAGGCTCCCCTTGGGCGTTGGCATAGGTAACTGCATAGGCAATCCGTGAAGTTCCCCCCGTGGCATACTTAGTTTTAATTCGCAGAATCACAATGTCACCGTTGGCGAGGTTGGCCGTGTCAACAACCAGCACATAGACACCGGCAGCGGTTTCGGTGTCAAGCGTGTGCTCGGTGTCAAGTGTAGCTGTTTGAACCGCCGAACCTACAGATGTAACAGACATAATATTTCTCCTTTAAATATTAAAATACATCTTCCAAAAACTTAGCAAATCTTCCTTTAGTTACTCCCCACCCTGGAATTTCATCTGCCATTGTCCAACCTTGGCAAGTATTTTTATCTTGAAATTGATCTTGACTCCATCTTGTTTTACTCAAATTATTATTATGTCTAATATCTACAATACATACTTCTGAAAAAAAACTTTCCGCTTTATAGCTATCAATACCCCTAGGAAATTTTCTTATTCCTGGTTCATATCCTGTTCTTTTATCATATCCTTCTCTTTCAGTTCTTTCCACTCTTTTTCTATAATGCTCTAACAACAATTCTCTATATGCAACTAATCCTGATACCTGTTTAGTAATATAATACAAAGCTTGTCCCGTTGAAAAATCCACCTTCCAAGTATTACTATTATAATAATATATATCCCCCCTTGGAGGCATAAAATCAAAATGTGTAGGATGATACAAAACATCATGTTCAGTAAAAAAGATTACATCTGCATGACTCTCTTCCAATGCTTTTAAAATCTGTTTAAACATAGTCAGTCTACCACGTTCCTCATTCAATACAAAATTCTTACCAAAATCAATTGGAGCAAGGGAAACTGATATTAATTCCCTTCCTTCTTTCACTCTATTGATTTGATCCTGAACTGCTTTCATAATAACAGGATTACATTGATTATCTGTATAATAAATTAATCCTGTAGTTAAATTTCTTGGTTTAAATTCCTTTACCTTTTTTAAAGTAGGAACTTTATCTTTTAAACTAGGATTATCATGCCAATCAGGAATAGGAGAAAATTTATCTAACAACCAAGCCAAAGGATATTTCGATTTTTCCCATTTATTATTTCTCCACATTTCCCTTGAATGTTTTCTAGCTTGTTCAATTCCAGGGTTAGGATAAGGAAATCCAAACCCAGGTTGAGTTCTAAATAAATGACTAAACCAAGTTTTTTTATTAACTACTTGTCTTCCACCAGATAACCAGGATTTACATGCTAGTTCTACTCCCATTTGTCCCCAAGAACCATGACGTTCATCCATTCCTTCAATATCCCAATAGCGTTCTCGGTGCATAAACCAACATGCCCCTACACAACACATTACATCAGCAATATCCCCTTGTGCTTCTGCCCTATGTTTATAATCCGGCCAATATTGAAAATGTAAATCAGAATCAAATCTAGCAAAATCAGTTTTCTTTCTCCATTTTGGTTGCCAAATAATCACTCTTTCAAAATTACTTAATTTAGTAGTTCCACATTTCTCACATCTTTCTAATTTTGGACCCTGCATCCATTGATGCCCACATCTCTTACAACGCCAATCAAAAGCATGTAAATTATACATTCGAGGAATTACAGTCCAATCATATTCACAATCTGCCATTAATTTTACATCAAAACCTTTGTCAAAAGCACAATGAGCATCAGCTTTCATAATAAATTTAGCAGTAGAAATTCTTGCAGCTTCATTAGTAGCTGCTCGTTGTCCTATAGATATAGGATGATAAATGATATGTACTCTAGGATGTTGAACTAAAGGGGGATCTGCCCAAGCACCATCACATACAGCAATAACTTCAGTATCCCCCTCAATATTCTCTAAAATATTTTCAATAGTATTTTTCAAAAACATCTCATTTCTAGATGGTATAAGAACACTTAAATCAGCCATTTTGTAATAACTCCTTATACAATGGAAGAATTTTATCAATATGATGATCTTCTGCTTTATCTAACAATTTTCCCTGTAAATCATTATAAAAAGTATTATTCTTTTTCAATGATAAACATTTTTCTATTAATTCAGATGGAGAATTAACTTTTAAATATAAATCTTTATATTCTTCATCATATCCCGGCTCAGAAGTAGATACTGTTGGTATTCCAAAAGAACCTGCATTAAATAATTTCAATCCATCTTTAAGATTAACATTTCTATCTCTTCTATCCCAAATACGATAAACTATTTGAATATCAATACTTTGATAAAAATTTATTACCTGTTTTAAAGTATAAGGAGGAATCATCCAAATAAAATTTAATCCTATCCTTAAAAAAGATTTTCTTAATTTTAAAAATGAAAGTTGACATGATCCACTACTACCAATAAAACCAACAGTCTTCACTAGACGATCAGGACGAATAATTCTATTTTTATTACAATGATGTTGTGGAATTAACTTAATATTTCTATCACCCAATTGTCTTCTAGCATAATCAAATCCAATTTTAGATAATACAATTACTCCTATTTCTGAATAATTACTAACTCTTCTCAAAACTTTATAGTTATCTACAACATCACAATAACAAATATCTGGAATAAATTCATAAGGTATAATTTTAATATAAATATTAACTCCATCAAAATAATCATTATTATCAACAGTTGATCCTTTAAAATATTTTGATATTTGATATCCTCTTATTTGTAAAGTACCAGAGTTCATTCCCAAAATAGGTCCATGAAAATGAAAAACATTATCCAATGAAATTACTCCATAACAAATTTATCTTTTTTTATTTCTTGTATAAGTTAAATATTCACATTTAAGATAATTATCAGGAATAATATTAACTTTACATTTTCTAGTCACATAAGGCAAAGCTAACTGATCATGTAAAAGATACCTAGTTTTATGATACCACCACTCTTTTAAAACATTTTGTACTTTCACTGTATTTCTATAAATAAAAGCAGTAGAAGCATATAATTTATTGTCTACAAAAGACTTGTCTAATAAAATATGATTCATTTGGGAATCTAACCACTCATCCTGATAACGAGAACAAAGATATTTACTCCCCTCTGCCATTTTTCTCTTAACAAAAAGATATTCTTCATAAACTGTATCTCTATCAGGGTGTTTAAAAAAAGAAAAATCATGACCTATAACTTTATGTAAAAACCACATTACAGATCCACTATTTTGTAACGTACAAGAAGTATCTACCCAAATATAATAATCATACCCAGGAAAAAATTGCCAACCTAACATTTTAGGCATTCCCGCCTGTAATCTAGAAGTCATTGCTTTTGGTCTAGGAGGAAAGCTACTATCATTCAATCTAAAAATATCTACAGTAATATAAGAATCTACTTTTTGTGGTACATATTCTACAACAGGATCATAATTACCTAAGTTGGCATTTATTACCGCTACTCGGATATCCTTCATCAGCATTTTCCTTTAAGGGCCAAAAGTTATCTTCCCAACCTTCACCTTTATATTCAGTAATAATTTTTGCCATACATTTTGACATTCTTGAAGCAATTCTACATTTTAATCTTATTTCTGGATTATCTGTTAATTGATATATTTCTCTAAGCATCTGACATATAGTATATCGTTTACTACTATATATCATATATCTTTCATTTATTGGTTTCATTCTATCTTCTTTTCTGGCCTCTTCCTCATTCCCTGCTGACGTATCCATTCTTCATCTCCCAAATATTTCTTTACTACCTCAGAAGCTTTTCCCCAAGGTTCTATTGAATATTCTTTAATAGTACCATGACCTTTATGTGTTCCCATTTTTTCATATTGCAAACAATCAACATGAGTAAAAATAATATTAGGTTCTGGTGAATTAAATTCTTCCTTTTCTCGAATAGTTACTTTATATTTTCTAAAATGTCTTTCATATCTTCCCGGTTCTGCCCATACTATTGCAGTATCAGAATTTTCAGGAATACCCGCAGAAAATCTCTCTGATAGTGCCTCTATTAAAAGTTTTCTAGGAGCAATACATTGAGACATTACTGAACGATTAAATTTGTAAGAAAAAATAGGATTTTTCTCCCACGCATATAATCCCCACTTATTATGATTATATCCAAATTTATCTTTAGGTGGTCGATAACAAGTAAAATGTTCCAAAGTATATAAACAATCATCTTCACAACAAACTACATACTCTGTTTTAGCACATTTAGCCCCCAATAAAATTTGTCTATAAAGATTAAAAACATTAGAACCAATATCACCAACACAAATATTAGTTCCAAAATTCATTGGTTTTTGTGAGATACTAATTATAGGTAAATCTCTTATCACGGACACTAACTGTTTTCTAACATTAGTAGCAAAAATCTCAGGAATTTTATTTGCTGTATAATATAAAACTGTTAAATCAGAAGATGACATAATTACTCCTTTTTTACCCACATAAAAGAACGACAATTATCTCTAATTTCCCCCTCTTTCTTTCTTTTTGAACCAAGAACAAACCAAGGAGAGATTAAGTAGGAAAGAACATACCCGGTAACTGCTTCAATAACATGATTATTTCTTTGGTGATTATAACGAATAAAATCATGACCACTAATAATTCCCCCAGGTCTAACTTTCTTAGACCAATAAACAATATCTTCTACAACATTTTCATATCTATGATTTCCATCAATATAAACAAAATCTAAAGAATTATCTGAGAAATCTTTTACAGCATCCATACTAAATTTTTTTATAATCGTATGATTATAAGGATCTAAGTTTTGTTTAGCTATCTCATAAAAACCATCAATTTTAGATTGTCTTATATGATCTGTATATTCTTTATATGCCAACCAAGGATCAATACAGTATAAATGTAAATTTGGATTAGCATCAAATAATATTTTTGAATACAATGCTCGTTCAACACCAATTTCAACTCCTACCTTAAATTTCAATTCATAAAATAACTCAGCCAAATTGTTTCTACCATAATTAGGAATTTCAATTGGCATTTTTTTAGGATCATAATTTTTCAAATTAAACTTTTTCAGAATATATTCAAGAGTATCCATTATAATAAAATCCTTTCACTAAATTTCAGTAATATATTTTTCATTCTGCCAATCTTCCGGCCATCCAGGTAAAGGCCAAAACTTTTCTATAAACCAATTAAAATCATGTATTCTTTTATCCCATTTATTGTTAATCCAAAAATCAGCCGAGTATCTTTCTGATTGCTGTTTTCTTCTCTTAGATAAATAGTAACCTCTACCAAATTTCTTCCCTTTATATAAATGAGCATACCAAGTATTTTTATTAATAACTACTCTTCCTCCTGATAACCACACCTTCATTCCCAATTCTTGTGCTTCTTGATAAAAATAATAATTATGATGATCCATTGGATAAATAATCTTATAAAAATAATCCTTTTGCATAAACCAACAAGAACCTTGAAAAGTCATAAGATCATCTATCATTATTTTACTTCTAGGAATATTATAGTCATTTCCATAATGTCTAGCTTGTAAACCCAAACCATAAACAGTAGGAGTATAGGGAAAAGTAAAATAATGATAGTTAATTGGACGATCAATTTTAGCTCTTTCCCACAAATCAGAATCAAGACTATAACGAGTAGGAACTACTAGCCAATCTTTACCACAATTAGCTTGTAATTTAAGATCAAAACCCTCATCAAATAAACAATGAGCATCACATTTCATTAAATACTTGCCTGTAGCAATATTAGCAGCAGAATTTATAGCAGGACGCATACCTAAAGGTTCACCACGATGAATAATATGTAAATTTTTTATTTCTGGTAAAGGGGGATTAGGCCAATATCCATCTAAAATTACAATTACCTCTATATCTCCCCTAGCTTTAGCAAAAATATCATTAATAGTATTTGGTAAAAATATTTCATTTCTAGAAGGAACAATTATAGATACTCTAGCCATTTTAACCACTCCTATATCTATTATTTAACTATAATTAAATCTGGAAATATTTGCTCAGAAAAACATGAACAATCCATTTCTGGTTTTTCTGATTTATCAATCATTGGTTTTTTTATCATTTTATCTTTAGGAGGACTTTTAACTTGTTTTACTTTATTAGTATCAAAAGCTAATCCCTTAGAAATTAATGCAAGACCAACTGAACTATCAACTTCAAGGGTTCTTTTTCCAAAACGACGAATAAGAGCATTATCTAACAAAGTAATTTCCATATTTCCTCCACTATTTTATAATATGAGAGAAAAATTTTTCTGCCAAAAACTTTAATGCCCAAAATATTATAACTATTATTGCAGAAACTTTAGCTATATTTACACTTAGTTTTTTATCTAAATCTGAATATTTTCCTGATGCTTCTTTATCAAAATTACCTAATTTTTCTTTTATTATCTCATATTTTTTCTCCAATTCTTCAAGATTATGATTTAAAATTTTAAATACATCCTCTCTAATTTGCATATGCTCTTTTATTGCTTGTTTTTCAAATTCATGAAACTTTTCCAAACTAGTTACTTGACACATTTTCAAATCATCAATCCAAGTTCGCATAGTAGTGATACACACTTTACACTCATTACTTGCATCTTTCAAGCGAATTTCTACTGCCGACAAACGATTGTCTAAAACAGCATAATGCTCCCCTCCCCCGCGTACTTCTCTTATTTCATCAATTAAATCTTCTACTATTTTTCTAGTTTGTTCATTATATTCCAAAAGAAGTTTAAGAATAAATCCTGCATCAGTTCTAGAGTCACTATTTGTTGTCAATACTTTCTTAATAGATTCATCCATCAGTAATAGTTCCTAAAATCTCTTTTAAATGTTTCTCCAATTTTTTCATCTCGTTCAAACATAATTGATACTCTTTCATTTTAGCATCAGCATCAATATTATTCAAAATTCTTTTACGATAGCGAATAGACCACAGCAATAATCTTCTTTTAAAAATATCTTCAGTAATTGGTTTTCTAAGAAAATCATCAATTGGAATATCTAATAACTTTCTATCAAAAAGATAATCATTAATTTGACTTGTAAGTACTATTAAAATTGTTTCCTTACTCTCCTTTCTAATTTTCTCACAAATAAACACTGTTTGTTCAAAATCACAATAATCTAAATCAATTATAACAATTGAATATAATTTTTCTTGTATCATCTTTATAGCATCTTCAAAACATACTCTAACAGTTACTTCAAAAATTCCATTTTGAGTAATTGCCGTCATAGTATTCATTGAGCAATCATCAGGATTATTATTTCCTACTATTAAAATATGATATCTTTTTTTCATAATTTCCCTCAAAACAAAAAAGGAGAAGTTATTATAACTTCTCCTTTTCATCCCTTTCCTTTTAAATTTTAAATCAAATTGAGTTATCCTAATATTAAGCTGAAGGACTACTACTAACCGAAACTGATGGAGAAATACTAGCTGATCTTGATGGGCTAATACTAGGAGAAACACTAGCTGAAACTGATGGTGAAATACTAGCCGAGGAACTAACACTAGCTGAAACTGAGGGACTAATACTAGTTGAAACAGATGGGCTAACTGATGGTGATCTACTAGCCGATACTGACGGACTACTAGAAGCAACTGGAACAGTAGTTCCATAAGTAACAGCTAATTCTGTTCCATCAGTTTGCACAACAGGCCGACGTTGAGGATTAAAAGAAACTCCTACAGCACTCCAAGTTACTGCCGCATCTGCTACTGTAGAACGAAGTTTAAATTCTCCTTTAATATTACTAATTTCAATCAAATACAAACCATTTGCAGTAATAGCTTCAGCCGTAGCATAATCCAAATCAAATTCAGTAGAGCCAGGAACCGCATCAATACCTACAATAGTAAGTGTTCCTCCATTAATATCACTTACTTCAATAATTACCAATAATTCTGTTGATCGCTCACGAATACCCGCAGAATTTATCTCTTGTAAATCAATAGCCAATTGATTTGCGGTACCAATATCTTGTGCCGCAGAAACTCTCAATTGGCATACTTTATGGTTAGTTAATATATCGTACATATGGGTTCACTCCTTATAACTATATATTATCTACCAGTACCATATGTTACAGTTTTAGCAGTAGCATCAGTTTGCACAACTGGCCTACGTTGAGCATCAAAAGTAATGCCCTTCGCACTCCAATCAACACTTGCATTAGCAACCGTTGCCCCAAGTTTAAAACGTCCTCTAATTCCTTGAACAACAAAATAATACAAACCAGCAGCAGAAATTACAGGAATAGAAGCAAAATCTGCATCATAAGAACTAGAACCAGGAACGGCATCTTTACCAACAATAGTTAAAGTACCTGTAGAATTGACAGTAGTTACTTCAATAAGCACCAACATATCCGTAGAACGCTCATAAAGACCTTTAGTACTAATTTCTTCCTGTAATTCAACTACCAATTGATCTGCTGCACCTTGAGTTTGAGTAGCATGAGTACGCAAATTACAAATCTTGTTATTTTTAGTTACATCGTACATAGTGGATTTTCTCCTTATTGGGTAAAGTTACTATGCTCCTTTTTAGGGGAGCATAGTATAATCAAATTTAATTAATTAACGAGTAGCCGCAGTAAGAGCCACAAATGCTTGACTCACGGCAGCCTGACCATCTACCCTGCCAGAACAACGTACAGCAGTACGGTTTTGACGGAAAGCAGCATGAATAGAAGCATCCATGCTAAAATCCTGACGGAAACCAATGTAATACCAACGCCAATCGGCAAGAATCAAATCACCAGTGGAACCAAGAGAAGGAATTTTACCATCAGCAAGAATTGCTGGACGGCCTAATAGAGTTGCACTATAGCCATTAGTAATATCACTATAGTTTTCTCGAAGTACCAATTCTTTACTAGAATCACTTACAGTTTGTCCCCGTAGAGCAGAACGTCCCTTTTTATTGTAAAACCAAACTGCCCCAGGATCGAACATTGCCGGAAGTGCTGCATCCATTTCAAAAACATCGGAAACACTAATAGTAGAAGTTGTTTCACGACCTACCGTAATAATACCAGGATCAGTAAGAATACCTAAAGGCTGTTTTCCACCAGTACCCGTAAGGAAAGAAGCATCAGTAATCCAATACCATGCGGCTCGGAAAATACGAGTCAAATAATTCATAATATTAACAACTGAATCATCCAACAAAGTATTAGTCAATTCCGAATAACCCGCAAGTTCGTGAACAATCATTTCTACCAAACCAAAATTAGGCTCAGTAGCCGGTTTAGTCCCACCTTCTTCAACCCACCCAAAAGTTACTCCCGCAAAATGATCAAAACCAGCATCATTTACATCAGGATTCTGCATAAGTTTAGGAAAGGAAACCTTTGGACCAGACATAGGCCAAATTGTAGCACGTTGCCAAACCAAAGTAGGTTCAGCATCATACATAATCATTAAAGCACGAAAATCTTCAGGTACAAGAAAACCACCAGCAGTATCATCAGCAGTACTAAGCAATTTAGTGGTAGCTTGGCCCGTTTTAATAAACTTAGCAAAATCAGTTACCCAATCAGCTAGTTCCTGAGATACTTTAACCCAGGGATTCGATTTATTTGCAAGATTGATAATAGATCCTTTTTCAGTACTCAAATAATTACCGTCAATCTTAGCAAAAGGCAAACTACCTACCAAACCCTTAACTTGTTCTTGAGGAATAGGACGCTGAATATCCTCCTTCAACTCTTTAATCATACTTTGCAAAACAGTTTTAATATGTTCCCCAAATTCATCGGTAGTGGTTACTGAAGCAATTTGTTCTTTAATAAGAGCAGCCAAATCTTCCTTTGTAAACTTCATATCAAAATTCCTCCAAAATAGTTAATTACTTTAATTCTTGTTCTAATAAATCAATAACAAAACTACCCTGCAATTCATCTAATA
>Ga0208980_10002764_pt1 | contig 10628 bp, 13 predicted proteins | sample WetSurMetagenome_3_FD_187993 | JGI IMG/M metagenome (GOLD analysis project Ga0208980, IMG submission 187993) | Wetland microbial communities from Twitchell Island in the Sacramento Delta, sample from surface sediment Aug2011 Site A1 Bulk (version 2) | ecosystem: Environmental > Aquatic > Marine...
TCAGGTAGCGGGGCCAGGATTCGAACCTGGGACCTCCGGGTTATGAGCCCGACGAGCTACCGCTGCTCTACCCCGCATCGCGAAGTGGAGTATAACCTCCCCCGGCGGTAGCGTCAAGTTAGAACTCCTTAAAAGAAAAAGGCGCCCAAAGAGAGGTGTCTGATCGGGAAAAATCCGTGTATTCACCCCGATACTTCTCCGGCATCAGCTCTGCCATGCGGAACATCACTTCGTCCACCATCCGCTGGCGGGTTTCGCGATCAAATGACACATCCCCGGTCTTCAATTTGAATGGTTCTCCCACCCGGATAAAAAGCTCGGTGCGTTTGAATCGGCGCAGGTTATGCCAGAAATTCTCCTGCCCCCAGATCACTGCCGGCAGGATCGGCAGCCCGCTGCGTGCGGCCAGCAGGACGATGCCCGGCTGCCCTTTCTGCAGCTCCCCGTTCCCGCTGCGTGTGCCTTCCGGAAGAATTGCGAGAATCTTATTTTCCTGCAGCGCCTGCATGCAGGCATCGTAAGCTGCGCGGTCAGCTTCCCCGCGCTTGATCGGAATTGCGCCCCATAGCGAGAAGAGCGGTCCCAGTATTGGGCTATCCCAGGTTTCCACCTTGGCGATGCCGGTGATGGGGCGGGGCGGCGTGTAAGTAAAAAAGATCACCGCTTCCATGAAATTGATGTGGTTGGCGGCTAAAATCAAAGGTCCCTTTAAGGGAACCTTTTTTATGTCCTCGCAGTGGACGATGCAGATCACATCGATGATGGCTTTGATAAGGCGGGTGACGAAATCGCGAAAGGCGTATTTCATGCGCCGGGGGTGATAAGGTCGAATTGGCCAGGGAGGAGCTCCACCACCAAGCGCTTGCCTTCCACACAAAGTGTTTCGCCATCTGCATGCGCCGGCAGAACCCCCTCCACGGCTGTCACGGTCACATTGCGCGAACGCAGGAACTGCACGGCCGGGTGGCTTGCTTGGGTGCCCTTCATGAATTTGGGGATCATGGCGAAGATCTTACCGCGGCTCACCTCTCCGGCGATACAAAGATCAAATACGCCATCGTCGCATTTAGAATCGGGTGCCATTTGAAAGCTGCCCCCCATCCGCCGGCCGTTCATGATGGAGACCATCAGGGTGTTCAGGGTCAGTTCGCGGTCATCCAGCTCCACGCGGACCTTGGGGGCAGTGTAGAAGATATAGATCGTTTTGATCGCCGCCACCAGGTAGGACATGATCCCGCTCAGTTTGCTGCGGGCAGCCACAAAACCGACCACTGCGTCGAAGCCGATCCCCACGCCATTGCCAAAATAGCGGCCTTCAGGGAAATATTCACTGATCACGAACCCGACATCCAGCGGTTTGCGCGGAGGGGTAACAAGGAGGTCCGCGGCTTTCTTCCAATCAGAGGGAATGTACATGCTGTAGGCAAAGTCATTTCCGCGTCCGATTGGCAGCACACCCATCACCGCGCTGCCCACCCCGGCGCGTTTCGCCAGCATCAGCCCATTGATCACCTCATTCGAGGTACCATCCCCGCCGGCAGCTACGATGACTTCGTATCCCTCCGCAACCGCCTTTCCGGTTAATTCGATGGCATGCCCTGGTCTTTCGGTTTCCTCAAGGTCAAAATCCAGCCCGATTTTCAACAGGTATTCGGTTATCTCGGTCTTCTTCTTCCCAGCCGAACCTTTCCCGGCAGCCGGGTTGAGTATAATCAGGGTTTTGGTAGGCATATTATCCTTATCAATAATTCGGAGTTATTGGAGTGATTTTATCGAAGGTGAATCCGAAGGTCAAGATATCGCCCCTTTGTAGGAATGGTGTTCTCGATTAAAATTCTCCCGTGATAATTAAACCCTTCGATGAGCGAGAAGTTGCATGAAACACCTTTGGGCACCCTGGCGCATCAAATTCATTCAGCGGGCGGCGCGTGATGAAAAATGCATTTTTTGCAATGCGCTGGAAAAAACCGACGGCGTGGAGAATTTAATCGTATTCCGCGGGCAGCGGATCTTCGTGATTCTTAATCGCTACCCCTACACCAGCGGGCATGTGATGGTGGTGCCAATCAATCACAGGGCAACTTACGCTGATCTTGACCAGACCGACCGGGCTGAGCTGATGGAAGGCATCAATACCGCCACAAAGGTGATCGGTGAGGTTTATCACGCGGATGGATTCAACGTGGGCGCAAACCTCGGCTCTGCCGCCGGAGCGGGGGTTACCGGGCATGTTCACTTTCATGTGGTGCCGCGCTGGGGCGGGGACGCGAATTACATGTCCACAGTAGGGGAAGTGCGCGTGATCCCCGAGTCGCTTGAGGATACCTACCGCCGACTCAAAGAAAATTGGCGTTAGTTCCGATCTGCTCCAGATCTTCGATCAAAACAATCCTATCCGTAAGCCGACTGGCTGCCAACACGCGTTCATAAAATGGGTGATAGGTTTCGCGTCGTATATAGAAGCATATTTGTTGGAATTCCCCCAGACGTAAATTGAAATCTTCGGCGATAATTCTCTCCTCCTCCGGCGTAACGGTGGCGGGAGGTTTTTCATAGTAATCATGCTTTTCCGAAGGGAAAAAGACGCCGTATTTATCCGATAATATTGCCCAGGATGAGCCAGTTTCCTTGCAGCGTTGGATGAATGCCTGCAAATCTGGATCGGTATAGAGCTGGTCGGGGGGCAGCTTTTCGCCGCTCGCCCTGGCCAGCTCAGATTTTTCCTTCGAACAGTGGGTTAAGAAAATTATTGCCATGCAGAGTTTTATTAAGGTGCCGGTTGTTCCGGAACTGCGATCCACATGATGATATACACCCAGAATCCGATGCTGGCGCCGAAAATGGCAGTGATGACGAAGATCAGGCGCACGACCACAGGATCAATATTTAAATACTCTGCCAGACCGCCGCACACCCCCGAGATCATGCGACTGCTTCGCGACCGATACAATTTTTTAGGTTCAGAGGCCATATTAATTGCTCCTAATTGAGATATCTAAATTATATACGCCGAAATTGCAAGATCGTTGCGATTCGATACCTAAGGATTCAATAAGAAAGCTCAATCACCCTTGATTTTCATATTTATTATGATAAATTAGATATAAATTGCAATAAAAGAAAGAAGGTCGAAATGAAAACAGGACTTAGGTTTGCGTCTTTATTGACTCTGGCAGTTCTTATCCTTGCCGCTTGTCAGGCTGCACCAGCCGCAACGCAGGCTGCAAGTACGGCTCAACCCGCTGCTCCTTCCGGTGGGACTGGTAAGGGGGTGGAGATTTTGATCCAGAGTTTTGCTTTTAATCCGGCAACAGTTACAGTAGCTGCGGGTACCGAGGTGAAATGGACCAACGAGGATGCTCCCGGTCATACGATCCTGAGCGATGACGGCACCACCATTAAATCACCCACTCTGAATAAAGGCGAGTCCTTCTCCATGGTTTTCAATACCCCCGGAACCTACTCTTATTATTGTTCGATTCATCCAAGTATGAAGGGCACTATCGTAGTAACCCAATAGTATGAAAAACCGCCCGATTCACTCGGGCGGTTTGATTAATCGAGGACAGATTTTACAAAACTGTCCACATAATTATTCATAATCATCGCTCCGCGGCTTTTTCTATAGAAGGGGGACCCATTATGGCTGTGGGCGATCAGGCGGTTGTACCAGGGTTGTTTTTCCGCAGCAACCTGTCGAACGACCTCCAGGCAGCGGTCGATTTCCTGCGGGGTATTTTCAAGGCCAATGCTTATCCGAACCAACCCGGGCATCACCAGCTTGGTAAAGCGGCTGAGGAAAATAAAGCCAATATCCACCAGCCTGGCTCGGAAGGCGCCGACCTTTAATAGGCGCTTTACCAAAAGATGGGAGCAAAAACAACCGCTTCGCACACCAATGCCCCCCAGTTCAGCCAGCCGGTTGGAGGCTATGTTAAAGGGCGTATCCGTAAATTCCAGGGTGACCACGCCGCTGCGGCGGTGCATGCGGGGGTGATTGGCTTCTCGAATCCCATATACTTTCAAACCAGGAATATTCTGCAAACCCTCCAGAAGTTGCAAGGTCAACTCGCGTTCATCCTCTTCCACGATATCCATCCCAATTCTTGACAGCAAACTGAAAACGGCTGCCAGGCTGACGATCCCGGCAACATTCTCCTCGCCGGATTCCTTTAATTTATTAAGGATAGCCAGATCCATCTGGAAAGCTGATTTTCGCAAGATCAACGCTCCAGAACCGAATGGGGCATAGACCTTGTGCCCCGAGAAAACCAGGGCATCAATTCCGTTCGTCTGCATCCGAATGGAGCGGTGGGCGATCAACTGGGCGGCATCCACCAGCAGTTTTGCGCCATACTTGTGGGTGACCGAACTGATCGCTTCCAGATCGTTCAATGCGCCAAGGACGTTGGAGGCACCGCTGATGCTAACCCATTGAATGGGTTGTTGACCGGCATCACCCTGGTTGTGTTCCTTAAGTATTTCCTCAAGTCTGGCGATGTCAATAAATCCATCCCCATCTGCTTCCAGGCGGATCAGGTAAAGGCCCGGGGTGCAGCGCCAGGGCAGTTCGTTGGAGTTATGTTCAATGAGAGAATTGAGAACAAGCATCTTCTCCCCCTGTTTGAGGGAGGTGGAAACCAGGTTGGCAAAAATGTTTAAACCCTCGGTTGTGTTGGAGGTATAGATAAGTTCATATTCGTTTTCAGGCGCTCCCACGAATTCCAGGCATATATTTTTCGCCTGTTGCACAAACGTACGGTAGCCCGATTCAGGTATCTGAAGGCTTTGCCAAAAGCTTTCCCAAACAGGCTCAAAGCTGGGAGTGCTGGCGCCATTATCCAGGTTGGTGTAGGGTTGCAAGCCTTTCTCGGTGGGAACCTGAACGCTGCGTCCAACCAACATCGGTTTGAGCCATTCCAGCAGCGCTCCACCCCGCATTTTGGGGGGGACAGGGTTGAGCATTTTTTCAAGCAGGTCGAATTCTTTGCCGGATTTTTGTTTGAATGCCTCTGGATCCTGCTTTTTGATCTGCAGCGCGCGGGCAAAGATGATGATATTCATAATTGCCGGGGTGCCGGCTTCATAGCGGTCTGGCGGGCCTGCCCAGAGCACATGGTTTTCCGAGACAACCCGCACGGTGCCGCCACCAGTCTCAAACGGGATCCCCTTCGGCAGCTTATCCTTGCGGATCGCCACGGCGGTTACTCCCAGGGGGAGGCCTATCTCCCGGCTGGTCAATTCACGCGTGACCCCCGCACCGACCTGGCGCTTCAACAAATCAGCGCGTTTTGGATTGGCAAAGATGAGGGTGTATTCCTTGTGATCCAGACCCAGATAATCCAGCACGATTTCTCGGGATTGATCGAACAGCCGGGTCGAAACAAGCGAATTATGCCCGGCCCCGCGGTGGACGTTCGAGTACATTTGAAGGGCGCGATAGGCAGATTCTTCCAAACGGGTATAGGAATCGACTTCGGAAGGAGGCGGTATTTTGATCATATCTATTAAGTTGAAGAATTATATCCCAGGTGGGTCTCTGAATTCATCTACCAACTTATTTAAATTTCCCCATCACCAGCATTCCATCCCGGGCCAGACCTAGGCGCTCGAAAAGAGCTCCTATTCGCCTCAGGCGGGCGAAGTAACCCGTCAGATCGGATTGGGAAAGTGCAACAAATCCAAACCGGCGGTAAAAAGGTCCCAGGGTTCCCCGGCAGGTCAGATACAGGGGCGGGGGATTTTGCGAAAGCAGTCTCTCAATGATATGTGTGGCAATTCCCTTACCCTGGCAGGCGGGCACGACAGCAATCGAAGCCAGTTCACGGGAACCATCATAATGAGTTTTTACCTGCCCGGTGCCAACCACCTGGTCGTGATCGTCCACGGCGAGGATGAAATGCTGCCAGTTCAGGGAGAAGGGATTGATCCGTGCTTCGCGGATGATCTTTCGGATCGTTGCAGCGTCCGATTCCCGGGCATTCCGGAGAAGAAAATTCTCTTCCATCTGAAAGCGCGTCAGGAATCCAGCAGCTCGGTCAGGATGGTTCCAGCTTTTTGCGCATCTGCCTTGCCGCGCATCTTGCGCATCACCTGGCCAACAAACCACCCTATCAGGGTGGACTTGCCTGCCTTATAAGCGGCTGTCTCATTCGGATTTTCCGCGATGACTTCTTCACAGGCGGCGCGAATGGCGGAATCGTCGCTGACTAGCCCAAGCCCTTCGGTTTCCACAATCGCAGCAGGGTTCCTTCCGCTGGTTTCCACCTTCTCCACCAGGGTCTTCGCGGTGGAGGTGTTGATGCTGCCGGAATCCACCAGACGGACCAATTCCGCCAGAAATGCCGGGGTCAATTTCAACTCTCCTGCTGTCATCCCGCGGTCGTTGATCATGCGAAGGATGTCGTTCATCATCCAATTGGAGATCTTCTTTGGGTCACCCTGATAGGCTTTTACTGCAGTTTCAAAATAATCCGAAAGACTGCGTTCGGAGGTGAGGATCTCGGCGTCGTAGGCTGGGAGAGAATAATCCAGCATAAACCGGCTGCGACGTTCCAGGGGCAGCTCGGGGAAATCCGCAAGGATTGTGTTTTTCCAGGCGTCATCAAGCCGGATGGGAAGCAGATCTGGCTCGCGAAAATAGCGATAGTCAGCTTCCGTTTCCTTGGAGCGCATCTTCTTCAGTTTCTTGCGGTTCTCGTCCCACTCCAGCGTCCAGGATTCGATCCTATGCCCGGCCGTCACCTCGGCCTTCTGGCGATCGATCTCGGTAAGGATGGCTTCTCGCACGGCATCAATGGAGTTGACGTTCTTGATCTCGGTTTTCGTATTCAGGTGATCCGCTCCTGCCGGACGAATGGAAACGTTCGCGTCACAGCGCAGATGGCCTTTTTCCATGTCCGCCTCGGAGATGCCCAGCCAGCGAAGCAATTGACGCAAGCGGATCAAATACTGTGCAGCTTCATCTGCCGAGCGCAGGTCTGGACCGGTGACCATTTCCACCAGGGGAACGCCACAGCGGTTGTAGTCGATCATCCTTTTACCGCCCTCATTCTTTGTCTTTCCCGCGTCTTCCTCAATGTGCAGCTTGTGGATGGAAATTCGCCGGAGCTCGCCACCGGGCATGGGTAGGTCTAAATAGCCGCCGCTGGCCAGGGATTGGTCGAACTGTGAGATCTGGTAGCCTTTCGGCAGGTCGGGATAAAAATAATTCTTGCGGTCAAAATAAGAAAGCGGGCGGATCTGGGAATTCATTGCCCGGGCAAGCAGTACCGCTTTTTCCACCACCACGCGGTTCAGCACGGGCAGCACGCCGGGGAACCCGCAACAGACCGGGCAGATATTGGTGTTCGCCGCTTCCTCCCACGAATCCGCCTTGCAGGTGCAAAAGATCTTGGACTGCGTGTTGAGCTGTATATGGGTTTCCAGCCCGATCACAGGTTCATATTCGGTCATGCGCTTCTCCGTGGAAATTCTTCGAAGTTGGAATTATATCCCCTCCCCGGTACCTGAATCGTCAGATGGATAACTTCGGCAGGTTTCTCGCCGGTTTGCCAATTCCTGACGAATGAAAACAAGCCCATGCCTGGCACCCTTCCGGCGGGGATTTGCGTGTCGGTCGGGACGGGGGTATCGCTGGGGACTTCGGTTGGAATGGGGGTTTGCGTGGCAGGCTCCGTGGGCGGGATGGTGCTGGTGGGGGGAAGCGGGGTGGCAGTTGGGCTGGCCGTCCGCGTTGGCGTTCTGGAAGGGGTGCGGGTGGGGGTTTTGGATGGTGCGACAGTGGGTCCCACAGCATATGCGGCATGCAGGATGTAATAAGGACCCCAGGGTCCGGTGGCCACTCCAGCGCCGATATCGGTGAGGTAGGGGTTGGTGGCTGGGATCATATGCAGATCATCCGACCATGCTGACATGATCTGGGAGAGGGAGGTGAAGCCGCGCGCCCAATTTTCGGTGGCAAACACGGTTGCGCCGTTGCCGTATCCGGCGGCTGCGATCCTGCCCGATACATTGCCGATGTGACCATTAAGATGATTGGCGGCCATATATTCAGCCGTCCATTGGGCAGTACCCATCAAGATCGAATTCACTCTGAGCGCCGGGTAACCATTCGCCACGCGTAGCGCGTTCATGGCGTTGATCAATTGCATTGCGCTCACCGGTCCACCCGGGGTGAGCTGCCCCCCGTTTACGGTGGGCGAGGCGGTGAGGGTGGGTCCGGGCGTTCGCGAGCGGGTTGGCGTGGGGGAGGGGCCGTTCGTGCGGGTGAACGTGGGAACTGACGGAGTCCGGGTTTTCGTGGCCGTGAGCCCGGATTGCGTTTTGGATGCCGTTTGTGACTTGAAAATGGTGGAAGTCCGGCTGGGCGTCGTGAGGGTTGGCAGACCTGGAACCGTTTGGGTGATCGTGGAAGATGGCAGCAAGGTGATGGTTCCCGTACCGGTGATCGTCGCAGTTGGGGATGCCGCCAGCGATGCTGCCGGGATTGAGGAGGCAGTTCCGATGGGGATCGCGGTCAAGGTCTGCGGCTGGAAGGGCGTGAGGGAGGGAATGGGGGAGTTGGTAATCGTCGAGGTACTGGTTGAAGTGGGCGGCAGCACGTAAGCTGCCATCTCCTGGGGGATCAAGCAGGCGGCGGAAACAAGAGAGATCAGAGTCAAAACAATAACTGATCTTGAAAGCTTCACCCAACCACCTTGGGTCGTTCCTTCCGCCAGGATTCGTCTTCGGTCGCCTGCTCGTATGCCCTTGCGATTCGCAGCAATTTGCCTTCCTGGAAATCCGCGCCGAGGAACTGGATGCCGATGGGCAGCCGTTCTGAATCCAGACCGGCGGGGATGGAAATGGCAGGGGTGCCAGCGTGATTGGCGGGCACGGTCAGCTGATCGGCGTATTGCATCAGGACCGAATCGCCATACACCGCCCCCAGCGGGAAAGCGGTTGTGGGGGTGGTGGGCGTTAGAAGCGTGTCGAGCCGGTATTTGCCGCCGGGGTCGAATGCCTGGTCGAAATCTTGGCGGATCAATGCCCGTACCTTGAGGGCGCGATTATAGTACTGCTGGCTGTATTGGGCAGCGCTTACGTACATGCCCATCAGGATGCGCAGCTTGGGCTGGGGTCCGAACCCCTGGCTGCGGGATTTCCGGTACAGGGTCTTAAGATCGGGGGTGGGGTCAGGGGTGCGATAACCGTATTTCACCCCATCAAATCGGTGCAGGTTCGAGGCAGCCTCCACCCGGCTGATGACGAAATAAGCCGGGATGCCGTAACGGGTGTTCGGCATGGGAACATCCTCCACGATGACCGCCCCGAGCGACTTGAGCACATCTGCGGCGCGAAGGATGGATGCTGCGATCTCATCCGGCAGGGGCTGGTCGTGGTATTCACCGGTTTGGGGGTCTGGATAGGAGATCCGGAAGTAATCAGGTGATAGCCCGATGCGCATGCCTTTCACGCCTTTTTCCAATTCCGCCAGGTAATCACCGGCCGGGACTGTCGCCGAGGTGGCATCGTGTGGATCACTGCCGGCGATCACCTGCAGCATCAGAGCGGCATCCCGAACCGTCCGGCTAACCGGACCGGGGCAATCCAGGGAAGAGCCGAAGGCGATCAACCCGTAGCGCGAGACGCGTCCATAGGTGGGTTTGAGCCCGACCACACCGCAGAAGGCAGCCGGTTGGCGGATGGACCCGGCGGTATCGGTCCCCAGGGAGAGAACAGATTCACCCGCGGCGACGGAGGTAGCACTGCCTCCGGAAGAGCCACCAGGGACACGGCTGGGATCCCAGGGGTTGCGCGGGCTTGGTTGGAATGCGGAGGATTCAGACGAGGATCCATAGGTGAACTCATCCAGGTTGGCTTTGCCGGTCATCACCGAGCCGGCTTGAAAAAGACGCTCTGCAGGGGTTGCCGTGTAGGGAGCAGTGTAATTGGCCAGGATCTTTGAAGCAGCGGTGGAAGGCGTCCCCTTAACACAGAAAATATCCTTGACCGAAGTTGGCACGCCTGCCAGAAGTCCGGGATCATCCCCGCGGGCAATGCAGGCATCCACCGCTTCCGCTTGTTTTTGGGCGGTCTCGCGGGTGAGGGTAATGTAGGAATGGACTTTTTGCTTATCCTCGGAGGTGATCTCTCCAGGCTCCAGGGAAGGGCTGCGTCCTTCCACCCGTTCAATACGGGCAAAAGCGGATGAAAGCACCTCCTGGGCGGAGACCTTCTTTTGCTTCACCAAATCAGCGATATCACTGGCAGACAGGTCGCAGAGGTCCATACTCATCAAAGCTCCTGGTGGGGGATGTCAGGCACGATCACATAGCCATTATCGAATTCAGGAAACTGTTTGGTGAGCAGATCCCGGTCGGGAAAAGCTGAGGAACTATCCGCACGCAGCTCCTGGCTGTTCACCTGCGGATAGGGTACTCCGTGGATATCGGTCGGGAGGTTTTCAACCAGTGGTACCGCCGCCAATTCATCAATGGTTTTTAATTGGCGGTTAAGTTGCTCTCGAAGATAATCGGCCTGATCGGGTTCAAATTCGAAGGAGGCAAGTTCAACCAGGTGGGAGAATGTTTCGGGATCAATCATTACTTTTCCTTGGGAGTGTTCGGAATAATACGCTCCCATTT
>Ga0208980_10002765_pt1 | contig 10626 bp, 19 predicted proteins | sample WetSurMetagenome_3_FD_187993 | JGI IMG/M metagenome (GOLD analysis project Ga0208980, IMG submission 187993) | Wetland microbial communities from Twitchell Island in the Sacramento Delta, sample from surface sediment Aug2011 Site A1 Bulk (version 2) | ecosystem: Environmental > Aquatic > Marine...
AAGAAACGTAGCAGGAGCAGACTCTGTAGAAATTGATAACTCTGTATATCATTTCTGGAGAGCACTCTCTACAGGAAAGAAACAAGCTGAATGGTTTCTTAAACATCTTCCTAAGATGCCTAAGATGCCTTTAGTAATTGATGTTGAGGACTCTACTAATGTTCCTCCCGACCCATCCCCGGACTTTGCTAGACGCTGTTTAGTTAACATTCGTGAAATGGCTATTGAACTTGAGAAAGCTCAGGGTCGCCGCCCGATAATATACACAGGTGCTTGGTTCTGGAATCGTATTGCGAATCAATACTCGATAAGGGAACCGGATGGCACATATTGGTGGAGTAAGTATGATTTATGGGTTGCTTCTTATACTACTAATGCACCTATTCTGCCTTGGGGTTGGACTAAATGGTTACTATGGCAGTACTCCAGTAAGGGGGTGGTATCGGGTATTAATGCATCCTGTGACTTGGATTACTTCAATGGGGATGAAATTGCATTAAAAAATTTCATTAATGCCGGGGTTACACCCACAGTACCTCCGGTTCATATGGTAACTGTGCCTATTAAATCTATTACTGATACTAAGGTAATAGCTACGCAGGGTAGGGATGCGATAAATCAGGTTATTACTAACCTTACTATGATGGAGGGATTATAACATGGAACAGAAAGCATTGATTGATAATTTGAATAACGCAGTTAGGCTAGTCTATCTTACCTATGACTATGCTGGAGGGGGTGCTACTAATAATCCTGATAGGATAAAAGAATTAGAATCTGAAATAGTAGACCACTGCAATCTTATTCTAAAGTCCTTTGCTAAGACTCAAACTCCATATCCTCCAGCACAGGTAACTACAGTTACTACTGTTTCCCCACTTAACAAGGAAGAAGACCTTAGTTGGTTAGACGAAGTAGGCAAAGTAGCTACTGATGAAGAAGTAGCTTCTATGGCGAGAGGAGGATAACTTGACAATTCTATTCTTTATTGGTATAATTGTATTATTGGGGGGATTCTTTGAAAACCAAGTGACAAGGAGATAATATGGATAAAGGATGCAGTTGTATTGGTTGGCAGACTAACATAAAGAAACTGGATGGAGTTGAAACTCTAGCCAATGTTCATGGTTTCTATTATGATGGAGAACAGTTCAAATTCTGCCCTTGGTGTGGGCTGGCATTAAACCGACCTCATTGTGATGGAAAGGTTCATGTTATAGATACAAGAACTGGCTCTGGAAGATGCATTGATTGTAACCACGTAATATATTAAAATAAAGGAGGTAATCATGAGTAAAGACAAGAGTGGTAAAGAAAAGAAAAAGTCTGGAAAGAAAGGTGGCTGCTAATGCTAATAGTATGTCCTGATTGTCTTAAAGAGTTCTTTGTAGAACTTAAAACAATCCAGATGTTGGGGGAAAGTTTTAAACGTAATCCCAATCTAAAATTCGTTTGTACCGAATGTGGATGGGGTAAATGGATAGAAAGGAGAAAAATAAATGGAGAAATTTAGTCAAGAAGATATAGGTAAACTGTATGGTCATTCTATACAATTACAGGCTATGCTTTATTTTCTAGCGGTAGGTGATTGGGAAAAAGAACCAGATGCTGTAAGAGATTCAATCACTTCTATACTAAGAAACTGTAATGGAATCATTGATACAGTATTACCAAAAGCTGAGGAGTTTATGCCAAAGGCTGAAGAGACAAAAGCTGATGAACAAGAAAAAGCTGATTAAAGATATTCTACTAATACTAGGATTGATATTCGTATCAGTGCTATGTATGGTAGGCTATCTCTCACAATAGAAAGGAGATGATATGAGAGTCTGGTTAGATGACGTAAGAGCAATGCCAAAGGATTATGATAGATGGGTAAAAACTGCTATTGATGCTATTGAACTGATAAAGCAGGGAATAGTAACACATATTAGTTTTGACCACGATTTGGGAGGGGGTTCTGATACAGGATATTCAGTAGCATTATATATAGAACTAGCTGCTAGATACAATAATCTAAAGCCGATGTCATGGGAAGTGCATTCATCTAATCCAGAAGGAGCTAAAAGAATACAGTATGCCATGTGTAATGCAGAACGAGCATGGTACGGAGGAGGCTAATATGCCATATGGAGTAGACAAAGATATCGGAGGGGATTCTAAAGATAATGATAAGTGGATGGAAGATTGTGTAACTAAAGTAATGGGAAGAAAGGGAAAGGATGGTAAGCCAATTGACAAGTCCAGTGCTATAGCAATATGTAAAACAACACTAAGCAAGTCAAAGGGAGACCACGCTAAAGCACAACTACTAGTAGATTCATTAGAAAACCCTTATGATATAATGAGTATGTAATAACAGATAACAGAGCTATGTTTACAAGTAATGTAGCTCTGTTTATCTATTTAAAGACGATAACAATGGATAAAGTAGGTGTACGATTAAACTGGATTTTTGATATATGACCGATAACGACTTTATAAAGTATGTTCTCACTCTGCAGGGTATACTCCGGGGGTTGCGGTAAAATAGCAAGGTGCTATAATTGGCGTGTACGGGGACGTCCCGCACCTGTCAAAGCTTCAGAACAAGCTTAAAAATGAAAGGTTTAAGATGGGTACAAAATCGCTTAAGGTTGGTTTGGATGAAAGCCGGAATTCAGACGTAAAAAGTGCCTTCGTTAAGGATGCTTCCGGTAAGATATATCCGGCTTCAGATGATGTAATCGCAAAGCTTGATACCTTGTTAACGGCTTCGATTACTTCAAAACAGAACGGCTTGGCACTTGGGACGGCTGAAGATATCCTTCGGCATTTTCCAAAGAAAGCTTGGTCTGATACAATCATACACCTTGACGTTAAGGAAGTCGTCAAAGGGTCTGATAATGCCACCGTCTGGTATCGTGATTTTACGGCTGAATTAAGCTTAACCGGATTAAGCGCAAAGATTGAAGCTTATAAATTAATTCAGTCTACGATTGAAGGCTTCAAGTCCGGCACTGTAATCAATCACCGAAGCTTCAAAACCGGAACCACCAAACCGGAAGGTAAGACGGTCAAAGCTTCAAAGACGGTCAAAGCTTCTTGGTTGCCGGAACCTACGAAAGCCGCCAAGGTTGCCAAGGTTGCTTCAGTGGAAGTAATTCAGTAAACTAGATTAACGGAAGAAAAAATCCCAAGCGTTGAAAAACGCTTGGGATTTTCTGCTTTAATAACTAATATGCAAAGCTTCAATCACTGATTCAATCAACACTTCCCACGCAGAGGAACCCGATTACAGCTTCTAAGCGGAAGTTCGATAACCGAAAGGCAGGTGATAGCAGACCTTCAGATGTAGACAGTACAAAGAAGAACAGAATAAAGTGTTAACTGGCTAATCACAATACTTGGAAAATGGAGTGTACAATGCAAGCATACTTGCAACTACCACTAGGCTTTACACAGCCTACCAAAGAAGGTGTAAGAAAGCAATTAGATAAGGTACATAAAGACCATGATGAACTAGCATTGAAGTACAGGAAAGGATACTTGACTACTAGAAACTATAAAGAATTGCGTGATGCTCTATCCCTGAAAGCTAGGGTATTGGAAACTATACTCAAAGACTTGAATCGGGAGGATTGAAATGAAAGAAATGCTGTATGCAACGAATGAAGAATGGTTGAAGAAGGAACTGGCTAAACCAGAAGCAGTAAATGAAGTAATCGGAATGATGAGGGTAAGAGCTTTAGAAATACCTGTTAAGAATGGCATAAAAGAAGTTCTATTCCTTCACCTGTTTGTCTTTACTGCTGGCTTCTATACCCATGTTGTAGAAAGGATGACAAGTATAGACCCCGAAGCTGCTATCCGTAAGCTTAATAACATAATGCGTGTAGCGGCAGTAGAATAAAGCTTCAAACAGAGGACAGCGATAAAGAAAGGTCGTATGCCATGAATCGGTCTAAAGTAGAATCTGTGAAGGATATAGGCGACAAGGTTGCTAATCGTTGTAAAATACTTCATAATCGTTCCTTAAGCACTAAACATCGTACTCTAAGACTATGGCATGTGCAAGGAAGATATGATAAAGAAATTACCAATCTTGAATCCTATGGTAGAAGGTTGATATCTATTACTCTGGAAACTGAAGAATCCAGAAACACTCAGAAGCTTAATGTCCTGCTCATGCACATGAAAAGTGAAGAAGTATTGCAGAATATCCAAGTGTTAAGAAGTATACTTGATAGTGTGGAACTTCGAATCCTAGAAAAGAGAGTTACACATGGATAAGTCAATAGAAGTAACCCCAATAGCTTTCACGCACTGCGAAAATGGGCTTTGTAGAAGACCTGCTATCTTCAAATGTAAGCTTACGGAAAACATCTATCCATTCTATATATGCGAAAGCTGTTTATCCAAGCTTCAGAAGAAAAGAAATGCACATATAAGAATGGTGAAAGTTACTTACCTGAATGAAGAACTTCCTCTAGTTCCCACAGCTTCACATAACCCTGAACATGAAGCTGCACATCCTGATGTATTAAACTTTAGAGAGCCTGAAACTCAAGTAGCAATAGAACGGGAACGAAGGAAAAGGGCTAAATCAAACAAAGAAAAGCTTAATGCTTTGCGTTCCCATCTTTCAGGTACAATGTTTATGTTCCAATCTCAAGCTAAGGAAGTTAAGTATAATTCACAAACCTTCTATGTTTTAGATGGATATGCTTTCACTAAAAAGGATGGTAAGTATACTCCAGTCTATAAAGTAGACAAGAAAGGAAAATTCAGCTATCTTACTGCCGATTAGAATATAAAGTATTCTAGCAAAAGCTCCCATATACTGCCTTTTTATTGGGAGTTTTTGCATTTAATACACTATTTTTCTACTCTATTTGATAGCTTTCGGTGTCCGATAATTCTATTTACCCACCCAATATCTACTTTAATTGGGAACTTTCAAAAAGGAGATTTTTGAAATGGCTACCATAACGAAGATTGTTGAAATAAGTCTTGAAGTTGATAATCCTGTTGTAATGCTTGCGGAAATACTTATTGAAGATATGAAACTAAGGCTTCCAATAGCTGATGAAGATTATGATTCTATGAAAGATATTATCACCTGCATTGGAGGCTTAACCAATCTAACTTTGGATACGGCTGGTAAAGTCCTTGGTGTTACTGATGGCTTTGCATTTAAAGATGGTGTTGAAACTTTGATGAATCAGGGTATTTCTAAAGATGCAGCAGAAAGAATGCTTCAGTGCTGTATGAAACATATCTTCGGTGTACTCAAAACTGGTGCTGAAGACCTAATTGAAGATGGTGATGAAAGCCAAACAAAGCCGATACTCAAGTCTGAAAGCGTAGAATAGGTACAACATGATAATTGGAAAAGCAGATAAATCGAAGTCAGTACCAAAGGTTCAGGCTATGATACAGGGTGAATGGATGTACTTCAATTCTATGTATCATGAGCAAATTCCAATGAATGGAAGAACTTATCACGGTGAGCTTAAGTATGTCTTCTCAAGAAATGAAGAAAAGGGTGTGCAACCTATGTTTCTTTGGTCTGCTGAAGGAATTGTAAAGCTATTGAAGAAACTAGGATTCAAAGCAAGACTAACTCCAGAAGAGGTGTAACATGGTAGTATATACCCAAGATAAAACAGGAAAGCAAATTGAACTAAAGCCAAAAGTCATTCATATCCATCTTTACTATCTTAAGTCTGACCCCGAGGTACTTGGGTCAAGAAGGGATAACAACGAAGAAATCCATGTGTACAACAGGCTACTTTGTAGAATAGAGCCTTGGAAGTTCATGCGAAAAGAGTGGGTTCACATTACTTCCGTCAAAAAACCAATCGTAAAATCTTTATAAAGGAGTTTAAAATGGCTACAAAAGAGTTATCAGAAATCTTCACTGTGTTCAGAGCTAATACACCTGCTCTTCCGGAAACCAACCCTGAAGCTTTTGCATCAGTCTTTGATGGAAAGGCTGGACATGTAAAGTGGAATGTTGCACTGGCTGGAGTAAAAGACAAGAAAGGGTTTTCTCACAGAGTTGCTGCGTTCTACGCTTACAAAAGAATTATTGCCTTTCAGATTGATGACTCCCCACTTATGTTAACTGAAAGCCACAAAGATGAGAAGTTGATTGAGAAGATACGCAGAACCATGATTCTTGAGTACTGTTGTAAACTTCCAAGACAGTTTGCCTTTGCTTTGATTAATGGTGAATAGCATGGTACACAAAGGAAGACATCAAAGCAGACATTCGTTAGAATTAACTTGTCTATGTGGTAAAGCATTTCGTACCCGTGAAGATTTACTCTTTCATAAAAGAAATTGTAAAAAGCTGAAAGAGTTGCTTACCGGAATAAAGGAAAAGTAATCACTCTAGATAGTAGAGTTAGCCAAACTAACTCTACTATTTTTTGCTTTAATTTTTTTTAAGTTTGTAGAAATTAAAAGCTATCTAAATCAGACTTAATTAATATCAAAATTTTGGAAAGGAAAATGAAATGAATGAACAACTTATTGAAAGATTAATGATAATTCGTGATGAAAAGATAGCTTCTCAAGAAAGAAAAACACGAGAAGAAACCTCGAAAAATCTCCACACTCTTTTACGGATTTGGGGGGTAACACACTCAGCAGATGAAGCAGATATAATTGATATTATCCTAAAAAGAGGGGGAAAGATACATTTCTGGTATGAAGAATTGCATGGGGAACTTTACGGTTTCAGTATAGAGGGTTATGATATGAAACACATAGCTCATAAGGGATATGTTAGTTGTCAGTGTTTAACTGACTTAATTTCATTCCTAGAGCTTGAAGAATTGCGCTTCGCATCTAAAGGAAACCGATAACAAAGAATGAAAGGAGGTAGAAATTGTATTCTCTAATATCAACAATTGGTATAGAATTTGAATGTGAAAAGATTTCTTCGGGTAATCTAGCTAAAGTTCTTGGAGGAAACTTTAGGCTAACACACGATGCAAGTATTGAAACAGATGCAAGCTTAAGAGCAAATGGGATGTTTATTTTTAGTACTCCAAATAGTTCCTTCATCCCTACATCTAACAAAGTAACAATGGGTACAGAAATTATCACTGTTCCCTTTGATACGGAAAGTAAGGACTTGCTTTCTGAGTTGAAGATGTTAACTAGTCAGTTAGTACAGCTTGGGGAGCCAGAAAAAAGCCTTCGTGCTGGAATTCATATCCATATTAATATGAGCTACAATCTTAACATATTGAAAAGGATACTTGAATTAGGTATGTATTTGGAGGATGTTTTCTTTCTTTTGGCTACTCAAGGCTATGTTTTCAGGGGGATGAAAGTAAATGAATCAGCTTATTGCAGACCCATTACTTCTTTTGGTCCACAATGCGTATCCACTCGTCATGGAACTTCTCAAGTGTTTAATGCAGAAGATTTATTAGCAAGCACTTCAACAGAAGATTTCTGGAGGCGATATGGTGATACCAATGTAGAGTCTGCTCCACAGCAAAGATATACCCCCCAACGCTACACATGGTTGAATTTTTACTCTCTGTTGGCACATGGAACGGTAGAGTTTAGAACATTTAATAAAACCTTAAGCCCCTTCAAAATCATGGCTGAAGTAGAATTCTGTCAAAGGTTCTGTGAGTATGCAATTAGGACAGGCTTCTCAGAGCAAGTAGAACGACTACCTATTCACTCTGTATATGATAATAGAACCAGAGAAGATATTATTGAAACCTTCGAGGAGTTCTGTAAGAATATTTCCTTATCTGAAACTTCTCATAAAATTCTACTTAATATTCTTTATAACTCTCCTTTAGTAAATCTTCCACAGAGTTATATCTGGACTCATTTAGAAAGAGTTAGACATGGTTGGTGGCTGGAAGATTCTTACAAACCAAGAAAAATTAGCATTGACGAAGTTCATGAAGCTCAAGTTATAGATATACATACACTCCGAGGTGAAAGGAGACCTAACTAATGTGTGAATTAATGGTTGTTTCTTTGAATAATGAGAGGTTGAATAAACTGTGTCTTTATCTTCTTTCAGTGATAGATAGTGAAAATTCCAACAAAGATGGTGTTGGTTTCTTCTGTCAGAAAGAGGGGTTAGTTTGGAAAAGTCAACTTGCTGCTTCTCAGATAACTAATCTTGGTATAATAATTGGGATGAGAGATTTTGGTGAAAAGTCTATAATGTCCCATGTAAGAAATGCTTCTTTGGTACACAAGATTATAGATGATGCTCATGCACATCCGTTTCTCTCAGATAAATATGCAGTAGCACATAATGGAACTTTAGAACTTAAAGATGAAGAACGAAATAAACTCTATGATAAAACTAAGTATATTGACAGTGAGATTTTTTCTATTGAATTAACCAAAAATAGAAAGCCTTTTCTAAAAGCATTAGAGGAAACTGTCAATCTATTCTATGGGAAGTTTGCATTTCTTATCTTTGATAGGGAAACCTCTACACAGTATGTTGTGAGAGGGAAGACAGCAAATCTTTATAAATCTGAAATATCTTGGGGAGAAGAGGGTAGTGAAAAGCCAATCGGATATGTAATTAATACAGTATCTTCGGACTTACTAAAAGCACTTTTGATGTTAAAAAATATCATAGAAATGACGAGTCATGGAAAGGTACTCAATTATACAGAGCCAGTTCTTTTAGAAGAAAACTCTGTTTTTGTGGCAAAGACTCTTAATGTAGAGAAGCTGGGAACCGTAATTGAAACAGCTAAACCTACTACTTCTGCTGCTGCTTGGGATGAGTACTCATATGAAAGATATAATGTTGCTACTAGTCCTGATGCTTATGTTCAAGTACAAAAACTATTCAACTTTATGCGAGAGCAAAGAATGTCTATTTGGGATATGGATAATCTTTGTTATAATATATTTGGTGAGGCTTTGCTAGGATTGGATAAAGAAGATATTAATGATTTGGAAGCTATCTGTGCGATACTCGCAACAAAAAACTATGATAAGATGCGTAAGAAGTGGGGTTCTATACGAGAGGTTTCAAAGAAAACTTCTTTAGATTTGTGTTCTGAATATAAACTTCAGTATCCCTATTTTTTAAATCCCTTGAAAAAAGTAAAACAAGTGTATACTGAAGAATGTAAAAAAGCTAACGCAATAGAGGAACCCGATAACGAAACTGAAAAGGAGGTAGAAGATGATTCTGACATGCAAAGTATCAGCACCATCCGCGAGATTACTTCGTAATGAAATAGAGAATCTTTGCGGAAAAAGATATACTGTAACAATGGATGCGGAGTATGCGGATAAAGGTAAAGGTCATCTGATTAGATATGGAAATCCTTATCCTACTGTGGCAAAGACCAACTACAATACTCCAGAATTCATTGAACTATGTGTCTTCAAAAGTCGTTTCTCTAAGTTTATGAATGAGAAAGGATTTTATGCTCCTGTATTTCATAGTGGAGGAAAGCCAGAAGAATTTCCTGTATTGATTAGAAAATCCCTTACTGGTACTGGTGGAAAGGGAATTGTAATAGTCAAGAATATGGAAGAATTCGAACAACAGTTTGAAAGTCCTTATTTTTGGACTCCATTTGTTAAAATGAGTTCTGAATTTCGTGTTCATGTTCTTGGTGGAAACTTTATTAAGATATTCAAGAAGATTATCACAACTCCCGGAGTTGAAGAAGCGGAGTACCCTATTAGAAATGTGGCTTCTGGATATCATTATGCTAGAAAGGAGATGCATAAAGAAAATTTTAAAGTGTTACGACAGTTAGAAGAGAAACTCCGTGAAGTATTTCCCACTGGCTTTTATGGTCTTGATGTGGGATGGGATGTTATAAATAAAAGATACTTTATTATCGAGGCTAACTCTGCTCCCGGACTCAACACACAGACAGTAAAGATGTATGCAGAGTACCTTGTAAAAGAACTGGAGTTGTAATATGTTTGTGGGACAAGAGAAAATTAAAAAAGAATTGGTTCCACTAATTGCAGAAATAAAAAATGGAAGAAATTACAACATTCTTCTTATAGCTCCAAGTGGTTATGGTAAGACCACACTTGCATATAAAATTCTTTCCTGCTTTCCAATAGGTGAATTTGAAATCTCAGAACCGCCTGAATTTCCCTTTACGCAAGAACTTCGTTATCACTTCTTAGATGAAGTACACGAATTAAAAACTCCAGAAGTTCTTTATCCATTGATGGATAGCAGAGAATTTACAATCATACTTGCTACAAATGAAACGGGTGAATTGAAGGAACCACTTGTTAATAGGTGTGTTCCTTTAATTTTTGAGCCATATTCTAAACCAGAAATGAAACGAATTATATGCTCTAAATTACCACAACTTAACTTGATTTTTGTAGATGTAATTGTAAGTATTTCAAAGGGAAATCCTAGAATTGCTAGCATTCTTTGTGAGAGACTGGATTACATCTTTAATGCTAATGGGTATCCTAATAGCATGGAAGAAATGAAAGGCACTCTGACTGAAATATTAAATATCTCTCCGGAAGGATTCTCACCATATGAGATTAGATATATAAACTTCTTAAGAACAGCCGGAGGACACGCCAGCCTTGACTTAATTGTTAATTCAACAAGAATAGATAAGAAGACAGTATTAAGAGATG
>Ga0208980_10002766_pt1 | contig 10626 bp, 9 predicted proteins | sample WetSurMetagenome_3_FD_187993 | JGI IMG/M metagenome (GOLD analysis project Ga0208980, IMG submission 187993) | Wetland microbial communities from Twitchell Island in the Sacramento Delta, sample from surface sediment Aug2011 Site A1 Bulk (version 2) | ecosystem: Environmental > Aquatic > Marine...
TGACAGAACAGGAGATTTTCGGGACAATTGAAGGCATTGCCTGGGCAAGAGGCGGAGGGCCTTCATTTCCAACGATCCTTAGCATCAATGGCCAGACACTTCATAATCATAACCATATCAATACACTAGTGAAGGGAAGAATGATGGTGACTGATTGCGGAGCTGAATCACTGCTTCATTATGCATCTGACTTGACACGCACAACCCCGGTGGGAGGTCAGTTCACGGAAAAGCAGAGAGAGATTTACGAAATTGTCCTTAAAGCCAATACAGAGTCAGTAAAAATGGCTGGTCCCGGCATTTCAAACCGCGATCTCCATCTGAACGCATGCCGCATCATTGCTTCGGGCCTTAAAGATCTCGGACTGATGAAGGGCGATGTCGGAGAGGCTGTTGCAGAAGGAGCTCATGCACTCTTCATGCCACACGGACTTGGTCATATGATGGGACTCGATGTTCATGACATGGAGAGCCTGGGGGAAAACTATGTCGGATACAATGATGACGTAAAACGAAGCACGCAGTTCGGGCTTAAATCACTGCGCTTTGCACTGCCATACAAACCTGGTCATGTCTTTACCGTTGAGCCGGGAATCTATTTTATACCTGAGCTGATGGCCAAATGGAAGTCTGAGGGGAGGCATACTCAATTCATCAACTATGAGAAGGCTGAGAGTTATCTTGGATTTGGCGGCATAAGGATTGAAGACGATGTACTAATCACTGCGCAAGGAAGCCGGTTGCTGGGTAAGACGGCACCAAAAACGGTGGTTGAAATAGAAAAGGTGTGCCTGGGATAAAAAAGATTTGATATCGAGTTCATGTAGCGACGCCCTACTAGGGCGTCGTTACACGTTGCCATTATCAAAGTAGAGACGCCCTATTAGGGCGTCTCAGCATGTATGGGTTTTTCAATACGCCTTGTAATATTCGCGGTTCAGCCTTGCGATGTTGGTCAGTTTTATTTTTTTCGGACATTGAGCCTCGCATGCACCTGTGTTTGAGCATGTTCCAAAACCCTGTCTGTCCATCTCTGCTATCATGGCACGGACTCTCTCCTTAGCTTCTGGCCTTCCCTGAGGAAGAAGAGCGTACTGTGAAATCTTTGCAGAGACGAAAAGCATTGCCGAAGCATTCTTACATGCCGCCACACATGCTCCGCAACCTATGCATATGGCTGAATCAAAAGCTTCGTCGCTATTCTTTTTCCGCACGAGGATTGAATTTGCCTCGGATGCAGCTCCTGCAGTGACTGATATAAACCCTCCTGCTATCTGTATCTTGTCAAACGCACTGCGGTCAACAATAAGATCCTTTATGACAGGGAATGGTTTTGCCCGCCATGGCTCAATCACAATTTTATCGCCATCCTTGAAATAGCGCATTGAGAGGTGGCAGGTAGTCAGTCCCGGCACCGGACCGTGAGGATAGCCGTTGATAAACATACCGCAACTTCCGCAAATGCCTTCGCGGCAGTCGTGGTCAAAAGCCACCGGATCCTTTCCCTCCACAATAAGTTTCTTGTTAAGCGAATCAAGCATCTCAAGAAACGACATGTCAGGGGAGACGCCATCGAGTTCATATAAAGCAAAAGCACCTTTAGCTTTTGCATTTTTCTGTCTCCATATCTTCAATCTGAGCTTCATACCGGCAGAATTAAAATCGTTTATTTATAACTTCTTTCCTTTAGTTCGACAAATTCAAACTTCAGTGGCTCTTTGTTGAGGATGGGTTCATCCTCACCGTTATATTCCCATGCGGCGACATAAGAGTATTCGGCATCTATCCTTTTTGCCTCGCCGTCTTCAGTCTGGCTTTCCTCGCGGAAGTGAGCCCCGCAGGATTCTTTTCTGTTCAGGGCATCGGTTATCATCAGCCGTGCAAGCTCAAGGAAGTCGGCCACCCTGCCTGCTTTCTCAAGTTCCTGATTCAACTCAGTACCTTCACCAGGAACGAGGAGGTCACTCCAGAACTCTTTCTTAAGTTCGGTGACAAGCGCAAGGGCTTTCTTCAAACCTTCCTCGTTACGCCTCATTCCGCAGTAGTCCCACATAATCTTTCCAAGACGCTTGTGAAAACCTGATGCAGTCTGTTTTCCTTTTATTGAAAGGAATTTATCTAATCTCTCCCTGGCAGATTTCTCGGCCTCTTCAAATTCAGGCCCTGTGGTCGCGATTCTCGGAGTTCTGATCTCGCCTGACAGATAGTTGTTTATGGTAACGGGAAGGATGAAATACCCGTCCCCGGCAGCCTGCATAAGAGAGCTTGCCCCAAGTCTGTTTGCCCCGTGATCGGAAAAGTTTGATTCACCAATAGCATAGAGACCCGGAACAGTGGTCATCAGTTCATAATCTACCCAAAGGCCGCCCATGGTATAGTGTCCGGCAGGGTAGATCTGCATGGGCTCTTCATATGAGTCTATTCCGGTGATGTCCTTGTACATTTCAAAAAGGTTACCGTATTTGTCCTCTATGGATTTTTTCCCCTGTTTCTTTATTGCATCGCGGAAATCAAGATTGACAGCCAACCCTGTCTTTCCGACGCCATACCCGGCATCACACCTCTCTTTGGCTGCTCTCGAGGCCACGTCGCGCGGCACCAGGTTGCCAAATGTAGGGTACCTGCGTTCAAGATAATAATCGCGGTCTTCTTCTGGGATGTCATTGGCAGGTCGCTTGTCACCCTTGTTTTTAGGCACCCATATCCGCCCGTCATTTCGCAGTGATTCTGACATCAGTGTCAGTTTACTTTGAAACTCGTTAAGCTGCGGTATGCTGGTAGGATGTATCTGTACAAAGCTGGGATTGGCAAATGCAGCTCCCTTCTTATGTGCTTTCCAGGCGGCGGAAGCATTTGAGTTGACTGCCAGTGTGGAAAGGTAATAGACTGTTCCATATCCGCCGGTTGCGAGAACAACAGCATGTGCGGAATGTCTTTCTATCTCACCGGTGATGAGGTTACGGGCAATAATGCCGCGTGCCTTGCCGTCGATGACAACAATATCAAGCATATCCCTGCGCGGAAACATTGTCACTTTGCCTGCCTTGATCTGCCTGTTCAAAGAGGAATATGCACCGAGGAGGCACTGTTGTCCTGTCTGGCCTTTCGAATAGAATGTACGCGATACCTGCACGCCGCCAAAAGAGCGGGTGTCAAGTGTACCGCCGTATTCACGGGCAAAAGGAACACCGAGAGCAGTATAATGGTCGATCACCTGGTTGCTTACTTCCGCAATGCGATACACATTTGCTTCGCGTGCTCTGAAGTCTCCACCCTTGATCATATCATAAAAGAGGCGGTAGATATTGTCACCGTCATTCTTGTAGTTCTTTGCCGCGTTAATGCCTCCCTGGGCAGCGACTGAGTGTGCACGACGTGGCGAATCCTGGTAACAGAATACCTTGACGTTGTACCCGAGCTCACCAAGCGATGAAGCAGCGCCGGCACCTGACAGTCCTGTGCCGATTATTATTATGTCAATCTTATTTTTATTGGCGGGATTTACCAGCTTTGTGGCTGATTTGTACCTGGTCCATTTTTCCTCCAGCGGGCCTTCCGGTATCTTTGCATTCAGATTTATCATGATGTTTCAGTTCTTCAGGTTATTTTAACAGCCAGATGAAAAGAGGTATTATTGCGAAACCCAGAGGCAGTACAATTGCATATATCAGCGAGACGGCCTTAATGACCGGGGTCCAGAAATCGTTCGCCAGCCCGAGAGTCTGAAAAGCAGACTGAAGGGAATGATACAGGTGAAAGCCAAGCACTATGAAGCAAACCCAGTACAGGATAACATATCCCGGAATGCTGAATAACTGGTATGCTATTGAGTAAAAGTCTTCCGGCTCGCCATCAACCAGTCCGAGCTTGATGAAATAGAAATTAAAGAAATGGATTACCAGGAAAATCAGCACTGCTCCTCCGGTCCATATCATGAATTTTGAAAACGCCGATGTTTCGGATTTATTTCTTACAGCATATCTTACAGGCCTTAAAAGCCAGTTATTTATCTGAAGGATTATTCCGTAGAAAGTGTGTATCAGAATGGCGAGGAGAAGCAAAATCTCCAACGCCCTGACAAGAGGGAATGTTGCCATGAAATGAGCGGCGTTATTGAAGGGCTCAGGGTCGTCTTTAAGAAGCATAAGGTTAATGCCCAGATGGACAGGCAGGAACAGCAGCAGAAACAATCCGGCAAGTGCCATCACGAATTTCTTCGAGATGGCAGAGAATAGGATTTTGTTCATCGGTGTTGTACTTTTGAGTTCAGGTTAATTTTAAGCGCAGTCGAAGAATATTTTCTTCATGGTAAATTTAGGGAATTATTCATTTTTACAAAACACTTAGTGAGACAATCAATTTATTTCGAAAACATAAAGGTTGAGTACAACGACCGCGGGTCAGGAAGGCCTCTGATTTTTTTGCACGGTTATCTCCTCTCGGGAGAGGTTTGGGAGCCCTTATCAGAAATAATATCAAAGTCCTTCAGGGTCATCTCCGTCGATATCCCGGGTCACGGAGGGTCGGGCGTCCACGGCGACACACATACTATGGAATTTATTGCTGATGCAGTAAGAGCGGTCATGAATGATGCCGGCGAAAGGAAGGTGCTGCTGGCAGGTCATTCATTGGGCGGATATGCAGCACTGGCTTTCGCGGAAAAATACCCTGATCTGTTAGCCGGATATGTGCTGTTCCATTCGCATCCTTTTCCCGACGCACCTGAGGCAGTGTTGAAGAGAAATAGAGAAATAGAAATCGTCAGGGCAGGTAAAAAAGATATAATGTATCCCGCCAATATTTCGATGATGTTTGCTGAACGCAATCTGAACATTATGCCTGCAGAAGTTGCCCGGCTGAAAAAAATCGCTTCCGTTAATCCTGCGGATGGGATTATTGCATTGCTGAATGGCATGATTGTGAGGCCGTCAAGGACTCATATCGTGGAGAGTGGCAAATTGCCGCTGCTGTGGATCCTTGGCAGGTGGGACCGTTACTTCAGTCCAGAGAAAGCCATACGGGATCTTCGACTTCCATCAAACGCGAAGATTGTGATACTTGAAAATTCAGGGCATCTTGGCTTTGTCGAGGAGACGGAACTGTCAGCTGAACTGATCATGTCTTTCGCCTCCGGTCTTGACTGGATGCCGGACATGGAGATAACGGAAAAATAAAGACCAGGATTTAATTATTTTCAATGTATTTGAAAGCCTCGATCAGTGTCTTGTCTAATTGCCCCCAGATAGGATAAAAGCCTTTATTGTCAAGCATGTTTCTGGCAATATAGGCCTTCAACTGGATATATATTATATTTTCCGAGATTTTAATTTGTCCTGCTTTGGGCTCAATCCCGTTCTCTTTGGCATACCTGATGAATTTTTGTGTGAGGTTCTGCCCGGAGAGCCATTGGTCAAGCGACTTCAGGTCAGGGTATTTCTTCATGGTCTCACGGTTGTCATCAGTAAACTGAAGGGCAAATTTTGGTATCAGTCCGGCATTCCTGACAGCAATGAAATAATCGGTGATTCCTGTGGTATCAATTGGAATAAAAATATCAGGCATTATACCGCCACCGCCATAAACGGTCTTTCCTCCCGGGGTTTTAAAAGGCACTGAATCAGCCATATGGATTGAATCTTTATCCATGAACTCGCCATGCATGTAGCGGTCTCCGAGATCTTCGTAATACTTGTCCACACCCTGGTTATAAGGCTTCTGTATTGATCTGCCGGTAGGAGTGTAGTAGCGTGCTATGGTCAGTCTCATACCTGAACCGTCACGGAACATCACGGGTTCCTGCACCAGGCCTTTGCCGAACGACCGGCGGCCGATAATGGTGCCCCGGTCATTATCCTGCACCGCGCCTGCAAGTATTTCGCTTGCAGAAGCGCTCCATTCATCGATCAGAATGACCAGCTCTCCAGTTTCAAATTCACCATCAGCTGTTGCTCTTATATCCTGCCTCGGTTTCGATTTGCCCATGGTGAATACTATGAGATCTCCTTCCGGAAGAAACTCGTCAGCTATCATCGTAGCAGCATCCATCACACCTCCGGAGTTGCCTCTCAAATCAAGGATAAGCTTCTTCATCCCCTGGCTTTTCAGATCTTCCAGGTTTTTTGTAAACTCGTCATGTGTCGTGAGGGCAAAGTTCGATATCTTCATGTATCCGACATCAGCTGACATTATATATGAAACATCAATGCTGTACAAAGGAATTTTATCACGGACAAGAGTGAATGGCAGCAACTCACTGGCTCCCTTTCTTTCAATCTTCAGATCAACCCTGGTTCCGCGGGGGCCTTTGAGCATTTTTACCACGTCTTCATCAGGGATGCTCTTTCCTGCAACAATTGAATCATTGACATAGATGATCTTGTCGCCGGGAATTATACCGGCCTTCTCTGAAGGGCCACCGGATATAGTGCTGATTATCTGAACAGTGTCAGTGAGCATCTGGAAAGTGACTCCAATGCCGTCAAAATTGCCCTGCAGGGGCTCGTTTGCCTGAGCCAGGTCACGGGCAGGAATGTATACCGAATGTGGATCCAGCTTGCGCAACATGACCGGTATCGCTGCTTCAATCAGGTCATTACGGTTTACAGTATCGACATAATCAGATTCGATAATATCAAGAATACGGCTCAGCTTGTCACTTGATGGCGGAAAGTTTGTGTAAAGTCCTGACTGCGGATGAGGCATATAAAATCCGGCCAGGATGCCAATGGCCAATGCAACTGCTATGATAATGGGAAGATATGCTCTGTTATATTTCATTGTTTTTTTCTTCTATGTCTATATATACAAGCTCGATGCCAGCACGTTTCAGCAGCTCGATCCCCTCAAGATTACGGTACTGATTGCTGTAAACAACACGTTTTATACCTGACTGTATGATAAGCTTGGCGCACTCCATGCAGGGTGAATCGGTAATGTATAACGTGGAATTCTCACTTGAGTTGTTTGACCTGGCGACTTTGGTGATGGCATTTGCTTCAGCATGAAGAACGTATGGCTTGGTGACATTGTTCTCATCTTCACATACATTTTCAAACCCTGATGGGGTACCGTTATAGCCGTCTGAAATAATCATCTTGTCTTTAACAATCAGTGCCCCCACCCTCCGGCGCTTGCAATAGGAGTTTTCTGACCATATTGCAGCCATGCGTAAATAGCGCCTGTCAAACTGGGCCTGTTTGTCTCCGTAGGGGTGAATATCATCTTTCTTCGTCATCCTCATTAAATTCGCGCGACAAACTTAATCGTTTTTGCAGCCAATTCAAAAAAACTTAAAGGGCACTTAAGCCTGTAGCCGAAGTGCCCCTCGTATCATTAAGATTTACCGGATGCTGTCAGTTACTGTTTTTCCATGTATAGGCATGAGGCCAACTGGCAGTGTTGGTACTCACTGACGTATGGCAGATAAAGCATCCGTTCTGTTGCTCGGGATTGCTTCCTCCATGCATTTCTGCGTACTCACCCATATCACTCTCCCCTCTTGAACTTGAATGGCATGTGCCGCAGCTTCCCAGTGTTTTAGGAGAGGTAGCGTAAGGCTGATACTGCATTGCCTGGTAATTGTCGACATCTTTTAATGAGGGGACCATTGCATGAGGACTGCCATGGCATGATGAACACATAATGTTTCCATGTCCAGTTGATTCTCTGTAAAGCGCTGAGGTCGAACCCACGTCAGTCACACTTGTGTGACATTTGGAGCATGACGGTTCATTGACCCATGGCACTCTTGTGCTGGTTGAGGAAGCTACCTGGGCCATTGTACCATGGCAGGTAATGCAGTTACCGTCTGCAGCGGTGTGCTTAATGCTGCGGTTACATTTTGTTGTCAGCCCGGGATGGCAGTCATAGCATGCTGCTCCCCTGTCTGCATGAAACCCATGTATGGCTTCTGACAAATACTTGCCTGATGATCCCCTGCCTGGCTTACCTAAAGCTTCTGAACCATGGCAGTCTGCACAGAGAACAGGTTTCGCCTGCATAAGCGATGTTCCGATTTCAGCATCATGTTTGGCAAGGATATCATTGAATGGATCCGTTCCATGGCATTTTGCGCAGTTGATCTCATCAGAAGTAGGTACCGTGGCTTTTGTGGATGCGACAGTATGCCCGGAACCGTCTTTTACCGTTATCTCCGCCACCTGCAGAGGATCCCATACACCCTGATCATTGACGGGCACCACAGGTATTCCAGTGGCTTCAAAATGCCCGCCGGCCACAGCCATTGTCCCGCTGAGCCCGTTGCCAGTAAGCCCGATATCATGCGCGAGCGAAGGCGGGCCGAACAATGCTGTTTTATTGTCCCAGAAGCCCCCATACTGGCGCTTGCCGTAAGATGATGTGTTTCCGGTAATTTTATAGTCTACCGTAATTCCGCTGGTTACTATTACCGGTGGATTTCCTCTCTTGACAACCTGAGCAAGTACCGTATTGTACGGAGGGAGAATTACGGCCACGTCATAAGTGGGATTAAGACAGTGCATCCCGAGAGTATTCGATGCAAATACCACATACTCGCTTGAAACCGGCGGTGGATTGCTGTTGGATTTGGAACAACCGGCCATGACAACAATCAAAAGCACCCAGATTATGCCTCCTGGCAGTCCGGAATTCAGTAATGATAGTTTTTTCATATTATCAGTTTTTAAACAAGTATTTCACCTTTCAGAAATAAATCTGCCCTCCCTGATATCAGGGTACGGTCATTGTTTAAGGTACACTCGAGATAGCCTCCCCGGGCAGAAAGCTGCCTGGCTTTCATAGAGGTTTTGCCTAGACGGGCTGACCAGAACGGAGTAAGGGTGGTATGGGCAGATCCGGTAACAGGATCTTCATCTATACCTGCCTGAGGGGCAAAGAACCTCGAAACAAAATCGACATCCGAGCCGGGTGCAGTCACTATGATACCCCTTCCGTCAGCCCTGGCAAGCTTCCTGAAATCAGGCCTGAGACTTTTTATCTCAGCCTCGTTTCTGTAAAGAAGCAGGTAATCGCTTCTCCCCATTAAACATTCAACTGGTTCTTTATCAAGACTTTCAATGATCTGACCCGGCAAATCGCACTTTTTCAGGGTATCTGTAGGAAAATCAAGCTCCAGCATATCGCCCTTTTTCCTGACGATCAGATTACCCATTTTCATGGTCTGAAAGATAACTTCCTTCCTGTCAGGGTGAAGAATATTCAGCAAAACGAATGCCGAGGCAAGTGTTCCGTGCCCGCACAGGTCAACCTCTGTCAGGGGAGTGAACCATCTTATCAGCCAGTTATTTCCCCGTGGTACGAGAAAGGCTGTCTCGGCAAGATTGTTCTCCATGGCAATTTTCTGCATCAGGTTATCTGACAGCCATTCATTGAGGACGCATACGGCTGCCGGATTGCCTGTAAAAGGTCCGCTGGTAAAAGCATCAACCTGAAAGATTGGCACAGAGTTCATTTAATACAAATAACAATTGTCAAGAAAAACAACCTATGAAGATAATAATTTTAATCTCATGAACGCAATAAAGTGATATTTAACATCCAAAAGAATAGTACTTTAGTACTATTATGGATCACATGAGAACACAACATGGAACTGAGATCAGCAGGCTGACGCCTGCGCGATGCAACATATATTTAATAAGCAGGTCCGGGAAAAGTATAATCATTGATTCCGGCATTCAGTCAGACAGGGAGAGGATAAGAAATGCCCTGGAAAGAAAAAATCTGAAACCGGAGGCGTTGATTCTGACTCATTCTCATTTTGATCATGCCGGCAATGCTGCATGGCTCCGGAAGGAATATGGCACACAAATCATCGTGCATGCATCTGAAAAAGAGGCACTTGCAGCAGGAGATATGCCCATACCCGGAGGGACATACAGTTTTACAAAAGGACTTTCCACGGTCGGACGGAAGATAACATCAATCTTCAGGTATGAAAGCTGTTCGCCGGATATTGTAGTCGACACATTCCTGGATCTGTCTGAACTGGGTTTCAACGGATATATAATGCATACTCCTGGACACTCACCCGGCGAGATAGCGGTTGTGATCGATGATGAGGCAGCTTTCACTGGAGATTCTGTCATAGGCACCATTCCGGGAAGCCCTTTTCCGCCTTTTGCAGATGATGTTGAGGAGCTTTTGCGAAGCTGGAAGAAACTTCTGGATACCGGATGCCATACTTTTCTTCCTGGTCATGGAAAACCGGTGACGAGGGAAGAGCTTGTTGCGGATTACTGGAAAAGGATGAAAAAATGATTTAAGAACAAGAATCTTTTTCCTTTCTTTATCTGTCTTGTTTTTAATGGTGTTGGAGAAATAGTTAATTTGCAGTACTTAAAATAATATCCTTATGAAGAAGCGCATACTCCGTTCACTGCTGATTTTCCTTGTTGTACTTCTCGGAACTGTCCTGTTGTATATAACTTATCTCTCACCGGGCATAACCGGCTATGCTGCCAAGAATATAGCGTCAGGTGTTTTCGTTGCAGGGCGGTCGCAGAAGAGCATTGAGAAAGAAGACATCAACTTTTTTCCTGTCAGGTACACTAAAAACACCGTTGATTATGATAAGGGTATTGTAACAAGCAAACTCCTGGATCTCTGGAAGTCAGAAGCTGTTTA
>Ga0208980_10002767_pt1 | contig 10625 bp, 9 predicted proteins | sample WetSurMetagenome_3_FD_187993 | JGI IMG/M metagenome (GOLD analysis project Ga0208980, IMG submission 187993) | Wetland microbial communities from Twitchell Island in the Sacramento Delta, sample from surface sediment Aug2011 Site A1 Bulk (version 2) | ecosystem: Environmental > Aquatic > Marine...
CGGCCACAGAAAGGAAGATACCGCGAATTTTTTCAATGTGATGTAGATGTCATAGGAAGTGACTCTTTATACAATGAAGCGGAGCTGATTCAGATTATTGATGATGTCTTTGACAGGCTGAAGATTAATGTGAAAATCAAGCTTAATAACAGAAAGATATTAAGCGGGATTGCCGCGCATGCGGGGGTGCCTGAGAGAATAACCGACATTACTGTTGCTCTTGATAAATTTGAAAAAATCGGATGGGAGAATGTAAAGGCAGAACTGGCGGGGAAAGGAATCAGGGAAGATGTTATTAATGAATTCGGAGGTATCATCAGGGTAATTGATAAGCATAATTCTGAAAAAATAAGCTATCTCAATTCCATACTCGCCGGTTCATCTGACGGAGCTGAGGGACTCATGGAGCTCACTAAATTGCTCGGATTGCTTAAGGATTTGGGACTGAAATCCGAGGTCATTTTCGATCTCACTCTTGCCCGGGGCCTGAATTATTATACCGGTGCAATTATTGAGGTAAAATCATCCGATGTTAGCATTGGCAGCATCTGCGGTGGAGGTCGCTATGATAATCTCACGGGTGTTTTCGGTATGGAAGGGGTATCAGGAGTGGGGGTCTCCTTCGGAGCAGACCGTATTTTTGATGTACTGAGCAGCCTTAATCTTTTTGAGAGTGTCAGTGTATCCTCCTCTTCAGTGCTAGTACTCAACTTTGGCGATAGAGAGACTGCATATGCACTGAAGATACTGGCAAGCCTCAGGAAACTCGGAATGAATGCTGAGTTTTATCCTGATCCGGTCAAGCTTAAGAAACAGATGTCGTACGCTGACTCAAAGAAGATTCCCTTCATCATTATTGCAGGCGATGATGAAATAAAGAATAATACCGTGACTGTAAAAAATATGTCCGCCGGAGTACAGGTCAATATGCCCCTGGCTGACCTTAGTTCGTTTGCAATGCAAAACATTAAGTCTTTGTAAGACTGTATCTTAACCTAAGCTAAATTTGATTTGCCAATGATTCATAATATATCGCCATCAGAGCTGAGCCTTGAAAGAATAGCCGATATTTTAAAAAACGATCTGAAGCTTTCCTTGTCGGGTCAGTCTGTTGATCTGATAAACCATTGCAGGGATTATCTCGATCAGAAGCTCCTGAATAACTCCTCACCGATTTATGGCATCACCACAGGCTTCGGATCTCTTCATAAGAAGACCATCAGCCATGACCAGCTTAATAAGCTTCAGGAAAACCTGGTGAAGTCTCATGCATGCGGAACCGGCGATGTTGTAAGGAAAGAGATTGTAAGGCTGATGCTTTTGCTTAAGATACACGGACTGAGTTATGGAAATTCGGGCGTGCAGGTCGAAACTGTTCAGAGGCTTATCGATTTCTTTAACCTTGGAATTACTCCGGTTGTCTATGAACAGGGATCACTCGGAGCTTCCGGCGACCTGGCTCCGCTGGCTCACCTTGTTCTTCCTCTGCTCGGATTGGGAGAGGTTTTCCACAATGGAGAACGAAGCGAAGCTGGTAAGGTACTGAAGCAAACCGGTCTGACGCCTATGGAATTGAAGTCAAAGGAGGGTCTTGCTCTTCTTAATGGCACTCAGTTCATGAGCGCCTATGGCGTCTATGTGATTGGCCTTGCTGAACATTTATCAGATGTGGCTGACATGATTTCTGCAATTTCGCTGGAAGCTTATGACGGCAGACTGGATCCCTTTTACGAATGCGTCCAGGCGATAAGGCCTCATTCGGGACAGAAAAAAACAGCGGATGCCATCCGCAGGATGGTTGAGGGAAGCCAGCTGATATCCAGGCCAAAGGCTCATGTACAGGATCCCTATTCATTCCGTTGCATACCTCAGGTGCACGGAGCCAGTAAGGATGCTATAAGCTATGCAAGGTCAGTAATTGTAACTGAAATAAATTCGGTAACTGATAATCCCACAATTTTTCCTGATCTTGACATTATAATCTCGGGAGGAAACTTCCATGGCCAGCCTCTTGCACTCATCTTTGATCACCTTGCTATTGCTCTTGCAGAGCTTGGCAGCATATCTGAAAGACGTGTTTACAGGCTGATAGCCGGACAGCGCGATCTGCCTGAATTCCTGGTTGCAAATCCCGGACTCAACAGCGGGTTTATGATTCCCCAATATACCGCCGCATCGATCGTGAGTCAGAACAAGCAGCTGTGCACTCCCTCTTCAGTCGATTCGATCCCATCATCGAATGAGCAGGAAGATCATGTGAGCATGGGTGCAAACGGAGCCACGCGATTATTGCGCGTTGCCGAAAACCTTGAGAAAATACTGGCAATTGAATTGTTCACTGCCGTTCAGGCTCTTGAGTTCAGAAGGCCTCTCAGATCATCCTTATTCATTGAAGAAGTAGTCGCGTCATTCCGGAAGTCAGTCCCATTTATAATGGATGACAAGGTTATGTACGATGATATTGCAAGGTCGGTGGAATTTGTCAGAAACTTCAGTTTCAATCAGAAATCGAGATCCTGATTACCCCTGTGCTGCTGCCTGTTTTCCTGTAATTCCTTAAGAAGCTGAATTTTATATTGATTTTCAGCCTGATAGTACCTGATTACCTTAGCCGGAGGCAGAATCTCCTTAATCTTCCTGTGGAAGGCAACAGCGAGTGAAGATTCATCGGAAAGATCCTTTACAAGCTTATCGCCCATCTCGGTCAGCTGACTGTCGCTGAGCGAACTCTCATTTTGGTTAAAGTTCCTGATCATCATTATCTTATCTCTCTGGATCAGATTTTTTTGTTTCTGATATTCATTATAAACAGGCCAGAACTTTTCAGCTTCCTCTGATGTCAGATTCATTTTTTTTGTAAAGAATCCTATTTTATATGTACTGAACTTCTCAAAGTTTGGATTCTGAGCTTTCAGGGAGATAAGCGGTAAATATGTTACCGCAATTATCATATATAATACTTTTTTCATGATATAATATTTAAAGCTGTTCAAAAATTTCATTTATTTCAATATTGTCAAGAACCAGGTAGTCAATTATTTCAGCCTTGCTGACATCCGGGCCCTGTGATGGTACTGCAACTGAGGCGGCATTTTCTTCTATAGAAAAAATATCAAGGTCACTGAAGACAGGGGAATAATAGTCTTCAGCCGTAATTCCAGCTGTCTGGTTGCTGTTCCTGTGACTGTTTACGAGTCTGATTGCGGTATAGCTCAAAAGCACAAAGCCGGTTACCGAGGCAGCTGCGATCAGGAACGGTCTTAAGCGATGATATATTGCCGGTTTTCTTTTGTCCGGTATTTTGCCCGATGTGGCGCCTATAATCCTGTTGTTAACCTCCTCAAAGTATCCTTCAGGTATTTTGAAGGGATTCTTATCCGGTATGTTTTCAATCTTTTTCATTATTGTATTAGATAGTTCTTGCGGTAAAAGGTTTAATTTCCGGATATTGTTTGTTCGATCTTTTTTACGGCATGGTGATATGATGCCTTAAGTGCCCCGACTGAGGTGTTCAGAATCACGCTCATATCTTCATATGTAATATCATCATAATATTTCATATTGAAAACTATACGCTGTTTTTCCGGCAGCTTAAGAATTGCATTCTGCAGTTTTACCTGGGCAGCATCGCCGTCGAACCATGTACTTCCTTCGATTGAATCAGAGAAATGGCTCCCGAGATCATCAAATGACACTGTACTGTTCTTTTTCCTTTTATTGATAAGTGTAAGAGCCTCATTTGTAGCAATGGTATAGAGCCATGTGTAAAGAGAGCTATCATTTCTGAACTCTCCGATCGATCTCCATGCATTGACAAAAGTATTCTGAAGAGCATCATCCGCATCCTCATGCAGTATCACAAGCCGCCTGATATGCCAGTACAGCCTTTGACTGTATGTTTCAACGAGCAGCCGGAAGCCTTTGTTGAGGTCGGCTTTAAGCAGTTCCGGTATGTTACCTTCAGGTTGAATAAAACTGAATTTTAATTCGTTTTCCTCTTTGATTCAAAAACCATTCCATGGTTTAATCCGGCATGAAATTTTTAGCAGTTACCCAGCTCTTTTTCCATCTATGTTCTTCACGGACTAACCCCCCTGACTCACTCATGCTAGCGCACGAACTCACCCCCTGCCCCCTCTCTGCTAGAGCAAAGAGGGGGTAATTCATTGTATTTGAGACAATTCCCCCTCTATACGTAGTAGAGAGGGGGATAAAGGGGGTGAGTTCATGTTTAGACAGGAAGATGGGAATAAGGGGAGGTGTTCATGTGTCAAGGATTTAGCACACTTAAGTTCCTATTGAATTATCTCCCAAATTGTGATAAATTTGCTGCCGTACAAATAATAAGGACGTTATATGGCACTTCAATGCGGAATTATCGGGATAACAAATGTTGGAAAAACAACAATATTTAACTGTATTTCGAATACAAAAGGCGAGACGAACGCTTATGCATTCAGTGCCACCAAGTCGAATATAGGAGTTGTGCAGGTGCCTGACCCCAGGCTGTATGAGCTTGAGAAACATCAGGTAACTGACAGGATCGTTCATACTTCGATAGAGATAGTTGATATTCCCGGACTTGCAAAGGGATCGAATAAAGGGGAGGGTGTTGGTAACAAGTTCCTCGGGGATATCAGAAACACCGATGCTCTCATACATGTCCTGAGATGCTTTGATGACGAATCACTTATGCACATCGAAGGTTCTGTTGATCCCGTGCGTGATCTTGAAACAATTGACCTGGAGCTCCAGGTCAAGGATCTCGAGTCGGTTGAAAAGAAGATTGAGCGTCTTGAAAGAGCCGCAAGAGCCGGAGATAAAGATGCTAAAAGAGGGGTGGAGGTACTGCATGTTTACAGGGAGCATTTCGAGAATTTCAATAATGCCCGGACTCTTGAAGTGAAGGACGATGACAGGAAGTTTGTGGACGATCTTTTTCTGCTCACCATGAAGCCTGTGATTTATGTATGCAATGTTGATGAAAAATCAGCCATTACCGGAAATATGTATGTGAATAGGGTCAGGGAATTCCTGAAGGACAAGAATACTGAAATATTGGTTATTGCCGGCGCTATCGAAGCTGAAATTGCGGATCTTGAAAGTGAGGAAGACCGCAGGGCCTTTCTCAATGATGCAGGACTGACTGAACCCGGTGTTGATCGGCTGGTGAGGGCTGCATATAAGATGCTTAACCTGCGGACTTTTTTCACTGTAGGTCCCATGGAGATCAGGGCCTGGACGATAAAGGTAGGAATGACCGCTCCGCAGGCAGCCGGTGTCATTCACAGCGATCTGGAAAGAGGATTTATAAGGGCAGAGGTGATGAAATATGGCGATTTCATAAGGCTCGGTTCGGAGCATGCCTGCAAGGAAGCCGGGAGATTCTTTATTGAAGGAAAAAATTATGTAGTTGAGGACGGAGATATTCTGCACATTCGGTTCAATGTATAATATCCTGATGACCAGACGCTTATTTTTATTACTCTCTTTGCTATTCCTCCGTGTATTTATATCCGGTGCTCAGTTCTCCATTAACAATGAAAGGCTTCGTGATATCGTGGCTGGATACGGCCAGGCCGAAGTGTCAGTCATTATCTCTGATTACAGCGCCCTTGACAATCTTACAAGACATGTTTCAGTCACGGCTGTAAAAAACAATACTGCAGAGATAACCTTATCGCGCCTGACTGTTGAATGGTTTATCGCTCAACGCCTGAATTATACCATAAGGGAAAAAATCAGTCTTAAAGGCTTGCTAACCACTGCGTCAAGCGTTTCAAAAGCATATCAGTGGGATACCTATCCTACTTATACACAGTATGATTCAATAATGCAGAGTTTTCCAGTCAGTTATCCTTCCCTCTGCATGCTTGATACGATCGGAACAAGTATCAACGGTAAACTTGTCCTCGCACTAAGGATAACAGGCAATCCGGGAGCATTTGCCACAAAGCCGGAGGTATTTTATACAGCGTCGATGCATGGTGATGAGACCGGGGGATATATACTTATGCTGAGACTTGCAGATTACCTGCTCAGCAACTATAATTCAGATCCCAGGGTTAAGGAACTTCTTGATAATCTGGATATCTGGATTAATCCGCTCTCCAATCCTGACGGCACCTACAACTCGGGTGATGCTATTTCCTCACCGGTGCGTTTCAATGCCAGCGGGGTTGATCTCAACCGAAACTTCCCTGATCCGACTCTATCCGGTATGGTTTATGAAAAGGAGACCCTCGATATGATGAGCTTCATGCGAAAGCACAGGTTTGTACTTTCTGCCAATTTTCATGCAGGGACAGAAGTCGTGAATTATCCATGGGACAGATGGCTTTCAAAGCTGCATGCCGATGATACCTGGTTTCATTCAATAAGCCGTGGCTATGCTGATACCGCTCATATCTACGGAGGTGACGGATATATGAATGATCTGGAAAACGGGGTTACAAGGGGTGCTTTATGGTATATCGTCTATGGAGGAAGGCAGGATTTTATGACCCAGTATCTGCATGGCAGGGAAGTGACCATTGAGCTCGATTATCAGCATGTTACGCCTGCTGCTCAGCTGCCTTTGCTATGGGACAATAACTGGCATTCCCTGATTGGGTATCTTGAAAATGCAATGTTCGGCGTGCATGGCGGTGTTTTTGATATTGAAACACATTTGCCCTTACCGGCGCAGGTATTCATTAAAGGCCACGACACTGACAGCTCCCAGGTATATTGTGATTCTGTTTCAGGAAGCTTTGTGCGTCTTATTGCTCCCGGAAGCTGGCCGCTTACCTTCTCGGCCGGAGGTTATCGTGATACCACAATTAATGTCACTGTAAATGACCGACAGAAAACAGATTTAACTGTTTACATGCAGAAAGAAGAGGTTCCTCCCGATACACTGCTTCCTGAACCTCCTGCCCTCTGGCCTAACCCGGCGTCGGCGGTAATAAAAGCTCTTCTTCCTGAAGCAGTTACCGGCAGTGTGAATGTGCTGATATTCAATCATTCAGGTCAGACTGTGATCTTTTATGATACTGAGTGCTACAAAGATGTACCTCTGGATATAGATATAAGCAAGCTGCCATCCGGAACATATTCGGCTGTATTCACAAACAACAAGAGGAAATCATCGTGCCGGGGAAGGTTCATTGTTATTAAATAGCCGGCTTCATTTGCATCTGAAATTAAAACCAGTATTTTTACACCTTGCTAAAGGGCAGGGTTAATCCAGTATTTTTAATATTCATAAAAAATCCGGCGTATTGGAGATGAAGAAATGTGATGTGGTAAGGAAAAGTCTTGCAGCAATTTCAATAATGTTTGCTGCATTTTTCAGTTTATCGGGACAGGGTGCTTATATACCGCCCGAAAAACCAAGACTGGTAATAGGTATTATTGTCGAGCAGCTTAAATATGATCACCTTGAAAAGTACCGGGACAAGCTGGGTGAGAATGGGATTAAAAAGCTTATTAATGAAGGGACCTATTTTAAAAATGCCGCTTTTGATTATATGCTTACGCAGTCGGCACCGGGGCATGCAACAATATCTACAGGCACAGAGCCCTCCTTTCATGGGATTACCTCTGACAACTGGTATCTTCCTCTCAGAAATGAGCTTATCTACTGTACCAGGGATATTGATGTAAATCCTGTGGGTGGAAGCTTTGAATCGGGGCTGAATTCGCCTGTCAATCTTCAGGCCTCCACATTTTCAGATGAGCTGGAGATGGCCACAAATCAGCGGTCAAAAGTATTTGGGATTGGCATAAAGGATAATTCAGCCATACTCTCAACAGGTCACTCGGCTGATGGGGTTTTCTGGTTTGACAATTCATCAGGTACCTGGATGACAAGTACATATTATAGCAATACATTGCCTGACTGGGCAAAGGACTTTAATGCCATGGGTTATTCTGAGTCATATCTGAATGGCACATGGACTCCGCTCAGATCCGCAAGCGATTATGCCGAATGTCTACCTGATTCAAATAAATTCGAGACAGGTTTCAATGGACAGAATCATTTCCCATATGATCTTAAGAAGCTTAGATCCAGGTTTATGCCAGGTTCAAAAAATGATTTTTCATTGCTGAGAGAGACTCCGTTTGCGAATTCACTTACAACCAGCTTTGCAATCAAGCTTATTGAAAAGGAGAAGCTGGGAAAGGATGATGTTACCGACTATCTCTCTGTCTGTTTTTCTGCAACAGACAATATAGGTCGCAGATTCGGACCTTCTTCTGTAGAGATGGAGGATGCATTACTCCGGCTTGATGATGACATAAAGAACCTTCTCAATTTTCTGAATGACAGCATAGGTAAGAAGAATGTTCTGGTCTATTTTACTTCAGCCCATGGCATATCAGAGATACCTGCCGTACTGGAGAGCAACCGCATACCTGCCGGGTACTTCAGGCAGAACCAGGCGCTCCAGCTGCTAAGGAGCTATCTTAATGCAGTTTATGGAGAAGGAAACTGGGTAAAGGGTTATTCAGAAAGGCAGGTTTACCTTAACAGAACCCTTATTGAAGATGCAAGGATTCCGCTTGAGGATGTTCAAAAGAAAGTCGCCAGGTTTCTTGTTCAGTTTTCCGGAGTTGCCGCAGCATATCCCTACTCTGCATTCGAAGCCAACGATTTTGGGAACGGCAATCTTAAAAGGATAATAAATAATTTCAACTCCCAGCGGTCGGGTGATGTCATAATAACACTCAATCCTGGATGGATTGAAAAGGATGAGGATTATGCTACCAATTATAATTCGCCTTACGAATACGACGCACATGTCCCATTGATATGGTATGGCTGGACTGTTAACAGGGCGACTGTGTCACGGAGGGTTAATATGACGGATATAGCTCCGACGCTTTCTTCGCTGTGTAAGGTGCCCTATCCCAATGCGTGCACAGGTGAGCCGCTTATCGAGCTGTTCCGATAATACTGATTACCACCCATTCCCCCTTAGAGGGGGGCTATGAATAGTGACGTTTTTAAGCCCCCTTTAGGGAGTTAGGGGGTCTTAATCTATCCCTTACAGAACATGCCTCCCTTAACAGTTGGGGATTTTTTTCGCAACCATTGCCAAGGATAATGGCGTCAGCTCCGGCCTGGAAAATAATTTCAACCTCTGAGATATGTCTTATGCCTCCGCCAACCATGAGAGGAATTGAAATATTCTCCCGCACGGCTTTTATGATACCTGATGGTACATGGCTTTCAGCACCGCTCCCTGCTTCCAGGTAGATCATTCGCAGTCCGAGCATCTCACCCGCCAGGGCAGTGGCAGCCGCAATATCAGGCTTGCCCGAAGGAATAGCTTCTGTCTGGCTGATATATTCCACCGATGTTCTGTTTCCGCAGTTTATAAGTATATATCCCACTGAAACAAGCTTTTCCCTGACAGATTTAAGATAGGGTGCCGCTGTCACGTGATTCCCTATAAGCAATTCAGGATTGCGTCCTGAAATGAGTGATAGAAGCATTATTAAGTCGGGTTTGAGCGATAGCTGGAGAAGATTTCCGGGAAACAGGACGACTGGTATTGAGCAAAGAGATCTTATTTCATCTATCATATTATCTATACTGCTGAATGTCAGGCTTCCGCCTGCAAGAATATAATCGGTTCCGGATTCCTGTGCTATTTCAAGAATCCTTCTCAGAGAATCCCCGTGTGCATTATCGGGATCAAGCAGCAGGCCTATGCTTTTGTCAGGTGGAAAATTATCTTTTTTCATCTATTTGTTTTGGGGCTCGATGACCTTATAGTTTTTCTTGGTCCATACAATGGCGTAGTTATCATATTTCGAATAGTACAGGTCAAAGGATTCATTTATTTTATTAGTGTGGACATGTCCTTTTATTTCACCTGAGTCATGGACTTCAAAAGGCTGTATGGTAAGGTTCTTTCTGAGACTGATACCCTCCTTGTCGCAGATTTTATAAAGAGCCTCCTTTGCGCACCAGTGAAGATAAAGATGATACCTTCTGTTCTCATTCTCCTTTGTAACCTTTTCCCTCCAGTTGAGGAATTTAAATGCTATTGCAGCGATATTTGAACTCATATATTCAAGATCAATACCGACTTTTTCATTTGTGCTGAGCAATATGGCAGTCAGTTTATGGGAATGTGATATGCTTATGAATCTTGAGCCATCCTTCAGGAACGGCTTATTATTCTTATTGTAAACTATTTTTGCCTCTTTGCCAATAAGTTCTGCGAGCAATGCCCTGACGCTCAGGAACTCGAGTTTACGTGAGGTGCTGCTGAATCCTTTATATTTCTTTTTTTCATCATTATCAAGTGAAACAAGACTCAGAAGGGTAGTCAGGTCTTCTTCTATCTTCCATACACCGAGAATTGAATACTCGTTAAGATAATGCTTTGTTATACACCCCATCAGTTTCAGATAATTGTCAGTTTTGCCATTTCAGAGTTTCAATAAGATGAACTATATCTCCTCTGAAAAAGTCAATAACGGGTTTAAGTGAATCAGCATCCGGTTCTGCTGCAAAGTAAAGGGATCCCCTCAGGTAATGTTTAAGGCTATCGGTGACATAAAACTGTACTGCCGATGCCGTATTCCCCTTCAGGTCATAAAGGATGCCAAAGACTCTTTTTTTCTGG
>Ga0208980_10002769_pt1 | contig 10625 bp, 9 predicted proteins | sample WetSurMetagenome_3_FD_187993 | JGI IMG/M metagenome (GOLD analysis project Ga0208980, IMG submission 187993) | Wetland microbial communities from Twitchell Island in the Sacramento Delta, sample from surface sediment Aug2011 Site A1 Bulk (version 2) | ecosystem: Environmental > Aquatic > Marine...
ATACTCCCTCGGCGATCACTGTGCGCATTATTATTTTATCCACCGCGCCGATGGAGCGCATGATGCCAATCTCCCGGGTACGTTCGAGGACGTTCATACCCATCGTGCCAGTAAGACCGATACTGCCGACCAGTGCAGTCAGCAACGCCATGATCATAAGGAAAGTGACCAATATGCCCAGGCTTTCCGAGGCTTTCTTGAGGGTGCTGCGTCCGGTCTGGGTGTTGTTGACTTTAAACCCCTTATCCCGAAAATATTGATCGATCGTATCGGCCATCGCCTCCTGGGATGCAGGCTGGTGTTGATCTGTTACAATTCGAAAGGAAAATGATTTATTAGGAAAATGAATGAATTTGGATAGATATTCGTAATTTGCGTACCCGATGATGCCTTCCTGGTTGACAAACTGGAAAATCCCAGCCACTTTCCAAAGATCTTCCTCGCCGTTGATCTTCAGTGTAACCGCGTCTCCGGGTTTGATATCCGGGTAGGTTTGCAGAATTCGATCGGAAAGCGTGACCACTTTTTCATCCCCGGGCTGCAGCCAACGCCCTGAAATGAGTTGCGGATCCACAAGCTTGCTTTCGGCAGGCGGGGCGAGCAGTGTCAGGTTATCGGCGACAGTGCCATCCGGGCGGAGGATCTCGGCGGCAGAATATGCCCAGCCCTCAATTGACACAATCCCGGGCAGCTGCATGGCTGTGTTCTGCACCCGATCCAGGGTGTACGGACGTTCAAAATCCAGGGTCACGTCGGCGAGAAAATAATGCCCGATTTGATCTATATAGTCATTCAATGTAATGCGCACATTGAAAACCGCAATAAAAATCGCTCCGCCCATGGAGAGGGTGAAAAGGGTGAGCAGTAAACGGCCTTTGCGGCGGAATGTGTTTCGGAGGGAAATGAGCAGCGGGCGGGGGATATGAAACCCTCTCCTGCCCAGCCATGTTGTGGTTCTGATTTGGAATTTCTCCCAGGGCGAAATGTTGCCTTCGTCTTTATGGCGAACTTTTCCGGTGCTGCCCGTAATTCCACCGGTTAGTGCATTCAGCACGGTGGTACGCGAGCCGTTCAGGATGGGTACCAACCCCGAAAGCAGCGGAATTGCCAACCCTACAAGAATTTGGATCATCAGCGCGCTGGGAATGATGCGATACCCCAACAGACTGAAATTGATGCTTTTGGCAATGAATTCCGAGAGCATATATGCCCCCTGGCCTCCCAACGGGACTGCAATTACCAGAGCGATCAGGCTGAAAGCCAAAATCAAGGCAAAATACATTTCGATAATCTGGGTTCTTCTACCACCGATCAATTTCATCACCCCGATATGACGCATATGCTGATTGATCAGTGCATTCAGGGTGTTGGCAATGAGCGAACTACTAAGGAAGAGGATGAGGATACCGAGGGCCAGCAATATTCCCAGGATCGCCTGCACCGTGGAAGCGAGCGGATGTTCATTGGTGAGCCCAATCCGCGTGCGCAGAATGACCGCACCGCTCTTCACCAGATTATCCTTAATATCAGCCGTGATTTGGCGGAGATAAACCCGGTCATTTTCCTGCTTCTCGACTGTGGCGTAGATCCGGTTGAATTCCTCGGGTTCGTTCAGGAAGTTGAGCGTATTGGTAGTGATGTACGCCAGGTTGGATGCCAGGAAATCACCTGCTCCGGTGGCAGGATCCTGAACAATGCCTGTAATTAAGAGGGTTTTTATCGTCCCGTCGTTGAGCAGGACTTCCAGAGAGTCTCCCAAGGTTACCCCGAGGTCACTGGCGGCTTTCCGTTCCAGGAGAATCTCCTTTTTGTTGGGCTGGTTTGTTCCCTCAATGAGGGTAAGCTGATTTATCCTGGATTTTTTATAATCCTTAATCGCGATCAGGTTGAGGTTGGTCCAGCGGATCGTTCCCGGCACGCGGAACTGGGTGGAGGTTACTCGTCTGCCCTCTGCTTCTTTTATGGCAGACATGTCTTTCACCATGGTGACCTGGTCCTCGTTGAAAGACTCTCCGCGAACTTCGATATTGGCCGGATAGCCTGCGGCGTAACTGGCGCTCATATCATGGGAGATGATGAAATAAGCACCGGTGATTACCCCGATGGAAAACACCCCCACGATGATGGAACCCACCACCAACGCAGTTCGGGATTTGCTATCCACCAGGTCGTGAAGGACCTTCCGCCATCGAGGACGCAGGGTTGCCACCTAAGCACTCCTCCGCAGGTGCCGAACGGCAGTCCGGTTTTCCTCCAACCGGGCTTGCACCAACCGCGATAGTGCATCCTCGGTGAGCGGAGACCCTTTCAGGGTTTCCATAAATTCTGTCCGGGGAAGCGCAGCCAGCCGAACCCCGCCTTTTGAAGAAGCGCTAACTGTGGCGATCGATTTCCCACCTTTCATCAGTTCCACTTCTCCGAAGAATTCACCTTTATTCAGCTTTGCCAGGAGCACCTGCCGGGGAGCTGGTCCTTGCAGGCAGATCTCTACCTGACCCTCTTCGATCATAAAAAAGGACTCCACATGCTCACCTTCATGAACGATCACGTCACCGGGGTCATAGCTTTTATGCTGAATCTGGCGGGTGACCTCCATCATCTGATGGTGAGAAAGCAGGGAAAGCGAACAGGCAACTGTCTCGTTTATGAGTTCGCCATCGGAGATGATGATGGTGCGGGAGGTTCGCTCGGTGAGCGAGGGGTCGTGGGTGACCATGGCAATGGTTTTGCCATCCCGCACGAGCTGGTCAAAAAGGGAGATGATGGCATCTGCCGATCGAGAGTCGAGGTTGCCGGTTGGTTCATCAGCCACGAGAATGGGAGGATCATTTGCCAACGCCCGGGCGATGGCAGCGCTTTGCTGTTGCCCTGTGGAAACCGCCGCAGGAAGTTTGTTGGCAAACTCCTGGAGCCCAACCAATTTGAGCAGTTTCATGGCACGTTCAGGGCGCTGGTCGAAATCGTAATTGTTCACATAATCCATGGGCAGCATGACGTTTTCCAACAGGGTAAGCATGGGCAGTAATTGGAAAAACTGAAAGACTATACCCAGGGTTCTGCCGCGCCATAAGGCTCGCTCACTTTCATTCATCCGGTAAATTTCCTCCCCATTCACCAGCACTTCCCCGGAGCTGGGATGATCAATCCCGGTGATCATGTTGAGCAGCGTGGATTTACCCGAACCGGATTTACCAACGATTGCTACGAACTCGCCCTGGATCAGGTTCAGGTCGATACCTTTAAGGACCGTAACCTCCCCAGCGGTATTCTTAAATTTCTTGATCACTTTGGAGAGCCGAATGGCTTCAGGGTGGGCGGCGATCGGCACAACGGGGGTGTTCATACAGCTGCCTGCTTGCCGGATGTTGAACCGTTGGAGACGATCTCGCCATCCTGGATGATCAGATGACGGGAGAAACGCGGGCTGAGAACAGTATCATGTGACACCATCAAGATGGTCTTCCCGTCTCCAACCAGTCGCTCGAAGATTTCGAAAATATGATCCGCTGTGACAGAATCCAGGCTGCCGGTAGGCTCATCGGCCACCAGGATGGGAGGGTCGGTTGCCAGTGCCCGTGCGATGGCTATCCGCTGCTGTTGACCGCCCGAAATTTGACCGGGATACTTGCGGGCATGATCTTCAAGTTCCACAAGTTTGAGAAGATGCAAAGCGCGTTCCCGGCTTTCGGCAGGTTTAAATAATCCGCATAGATCGAGCGGCAGCATAATGTTATCCACCAGGGTCAACATGGGCAGGAGCTGAAATGATTGGAAAATCACACCCAGATTTCTTCCGCGCCAAAGGGCCAATTTATCTTCATCCAATGTTTGCACGGAAACCTGATCCCCAGGTTCGCCGATGATCACCTCTCCAGAGGTGATACGGTCCACTCCGGTGATCATATTTAGCAGGGTGGTTTTTCCAGCTCCGGATTTCCCCAGAACGCCAAGAAATTCCCCTCGAAAGATCTCAAGAGAAATATTCTTAAGCGCGGTAAAATCGCCGGCGGTCGTTTGATATATTTTTACGACCTGGCGCATCTGGATCAACGGTTGCATTTGGATTTTCGCTTGCAGGAGATCCCCTGGGTTGGATGACACCCTACAAATATATTTTAATGTCCCCGTGAAAAATTGGGATTATAAGAAGATAAGAGTTTTAACAATTAAAACACACAGGACCGCCCGAAACGGTCCTGCGTGAATCAAGATCGATATTATTTGGTCCCCAAGCCGCGGACTGAACCCAACCCATTTACATTTTCAATCACTTTGGGATTTCCGTAATATTCCACAGACCCAGCCCCGGAAATGATCACGTTCAGCAGCTCGGTCGCCCAAACGGTCGCTCCGCCTGCGCCGGTGACTTCGACCTTCACCCGTTCGGAGTTCAGATCACCGGTCTGATAGCTTCCCAACCCGGTTAGCAGTGCGGTTTGATCGGGAACCTTGCCGGCCAGGCTGAAATTCCCGGCTCCGCTCAGGGTGGCATCCAGGGTGGCAGCTTGAAGATCAGCCACATCGATGTTGCCGGCTCCACTCAAACTCAAGGTCAACGAATCGGCCTCAAGGCTGCCAATATCGAAGTTCCCGGCTCCACTGACATCGATTTTCATGGCCGTGCTTTTCAAGTTGTCGATTTTGACGTTACCTGCTCCGGCAAGCACGATCTCATCCAGGTCTTTGACAGTCAACGTATATCTCACAGGCACCGGAATGCCCACATTCCAGCGCGCCTCATCCACGCTGATAACCAGCACCCCATCCTTAACCTCAGTGAGAATGTGGGGCATGATATTCTTGCCGGCTTCAATCACCAGGGATTCACTTTGTCCCTGGGTGATGGTCATATCTCCCGCAGCGGCAAAGCGCAAAGCATGGAACCCGCTCACTTCGCGGGTTTCAGTGACCTGCACACCAGGTTCCACGCGGGGCAGGATACTACACGCTGATAACACAAGTGTTGCAATAACCAAACAGGAAATCAACAGGGATTTTTTCATCACTTCCTCCAAATTTTCTTCGATTGATATTCTAATTACGGAGGAAAGAACAAATAGTTGCAGAAGACAGACCGCCTATCATCAACGGTGAATGATCAGGATGAACTCGGCTTTGCGACCGGCAGCAACTGCAAGTATCTCTTTAACGCTACCGCGGTAGATCCTCTCGCCGGGTAAAGTAAGATCCGTCGCCAGGGTGCAGCGCTGCCGGGGTCCAAAGACCTTCTCAACATCGGTCAACAATCCCGTCATTCGGTAGGGGGTATCCATCAGGATCAGTGTCACCTGCATCTCTCTTATTTTGGTGAGTTCACGGACTCTCTGCTGGGTTTCACGTGGGAGAAACCCGGCAAAGAAAAAGCGCTGAGGTGGCGTATCCAGGATGGACAGGGCTGCCATTAGCGAAGAGGGACCAGGGACGGGGGTAACGCGGATTCCCGCCTGAACTGCTTGTGAAATCAAGCTGCTGCCAGGGTCGGAAAAGGTGGGCGTGCCGCAATCTGAGATCAATGCCAGCGATTGTCCCTGCCACAAACGGGTGATCAATTCCCCGGAACGTTCCATCTCATTATGTTCATTTAAAACAATCAGCTCCACTGGGTCAATCCCCAGCTTTTTCATCAGGATCGAGCCCTCTTTATACTCCTCGCAGATCACTGCCTTCACGCTGCGAAGAACCTCAATTGCGCGCAAAGTGATATCCCCATAATTTCCGATGGGGGTGGCAACTACATAGAGCAGTCCGGGATTTTTGGCTATGGCGGGCATTATTTCCTCCTTCGCTGCCAGATGATCCCCTTGCGGGGTCCCAGCAGAAAGACGATAAAAAAGATCAGCGTTGCCGTAAGGACGATGGCTGCCCCGGAGGAGATATCCCAATAAAAACTGATATAAACCCCCAATATTCCGGAGATTGCTCCGATGGCTGCCGAAACGCCCATCATGGCGGGCAGACGGCGGGTGAGCAGATAGGCGGTTGCTGCCGGGGTTACCAGCAGCGCGGTCACCAGCCCGATCCCGACCGTCTGCAGGGAAACCACAATGGTTACCGCCAGCAGAATGAGCAGCAGGTAACGCAAAGCCTCTACGGGCAGGAAAAGTGTTCGCGCCAGAATGGGATCGAAGGATATCAGCAGCAATGGCCGGTAAAGGATAAAGATGGAGCAGAGCACCAGCGTGGAGAGAACGGCGACCAATACCAGGCTTCCCACGCTCACCCCCAGGATGTTACCGAACAGGATGTGGCTGAGATCCACTGCGTAGGTGCGGATGCTGCTGATCAATGCCACCCCTAGCGCCAGGGACCCGGCGAAGAGGATGCCGATCGCGGTATCTTCGCGCAGGTCTCCACGACGGGAGACGAAACCGATCCCTAACGCGACCAGGAGGGCAGCCACCAGTGCGCCCAACAGCAAATTGACGCTCAGCAGGTAGGCGATGGCGACCCCCGGGAGAATGGCGTGAGCGAGAGCATCACCCATGAACGCCAGAGATTTGAGGACAACGTAACAGCCGATCACGCCGCAAGTGATGCCCACGATAACGGCTGCCAGCACTCCGCGCACGATGAACTCGTACGAAAGCGGGTCGGTAAGAAAGTGCATCATTCCTGCTCCTCGCCGGGCGGGCAGCAGTGATCCACGACGGCCAGACCATCCAGGATCAGGACGTGACCGCCGAAGGCGCGGCGAATATTCTCGCCTGTTAAACTTTTTTGGGGGGAGTCGAAGGCGATCAACTCGTGGTTGAGCAGGATGACCCGGTCGAAATGCTCCGCAGCCAAATTCAGGTCGTGTGTGGCCACTAATACAGTGACTCCTTCATCGCGCAGAGAATCGATGGTTTGCAGGGTGGCTTCCTGGGTATTGAAGTCGATACCCGTGAAGGGTTCGTCCATAAGCAAAATGTGCGGTTCCTGGGCGAGGGCGCGTGCCAAAAACGCGCGCTGTTGTTGACCGCCGGAGAGCTCGTTGATCCTGGCGCTGCGTTTATCCAGGATGCCCAGGCGGTGCATACTCTCAATTGCAGCCTCATGGTCAACTGTTCGCGGGCGGCGGAACATGCCGGTCTTCGCATAGCGACCCATCATGACCACATCCTCCACCGTGACCGGGAAGCGCCAATCCACTTCACCTCGCTGGGGGATATAGGCAATGCAATCCTGATGCTGCCCGAAGGGCTTGCCATGGATGATGATGCGCCCGGACCAAAGCGGAAGCAGGTTGACCAGTGTTTTAAAAAGGGTGGTTTTGCCGGCGCCGTTGGGTCCCACCACGGCGACATGCAGCCCCTGGTCGATCTCCAGGTTGATATCCATTAAGGCAGGCACCTGCCCGTACCCGGCGGTCACGTTTTCAAAAATCAGCCTGGCGGATTCTTCCTGGTTTGATGAACCTTGTACTTTCATTCACTTTCCTTTCAACGCATCCACGATCAGGTTGACGTTGTGCTTCATCATTTCAATATAGGTTGGCGCAGGACCATTTTCATTGGAAAGCGCATGGGTATAAAGGTCAGATACGACCCTCACATCAGTATCCCGGCCGATCTGCATGGCGAGATCGAGGTTACTGCCTGATTCAATAAATATCGCTCGTGCGCCGGTTGCCCGGATTCGTTCTTCCAGGGAAGCAAGATCCCTGGCACCCGGCGCGACGCTGGTGGAAGTACCTGGAATGATCGTGCCGATCACGGTGAAACCATAACGGTCGGCGAAGTAACCAAGTGTTTCATGGTTGGTGACCAGCAGCCGCTTTTCCGGAGGAATCTCCGCTACCCTGGATTGAATCCATTGGTCCAGTTCCTTCAGTTGGGTAGTATAAGCTGCAGCCCGCGCTTTATAACCATCCTCGCCAGCCGGATCCATTTGGGTGAGACCGGCACGGATGTTTTCTACATACGTGACCACCAAAAGAGGATCAAGCCAGAAGTGCGGGTCGATCCCAACCGCTGGATCACCCAAACCAGCCTCACCGGGGGAAGGTTTTCTACCCGTCAGTCCCTGGGAAGCTTGCACAATCGTTCGATCCCCGCTGGCGTTTTCAAGGATGGGGAGTAACCAGGTTTCCAACCCAGCGCCATTTTCGATCAGTATCTGGCTTTGTGAAACCCGGATGATATCCGAGGGTACCGGCTCGAAGGCGTGGGGGTCCACTCCAGGCGGGATCAGGCTGGAGAAGTGAACTCGATCGCTAGCCACGTTCGCGGCGATATCCGCCAGGAAGGACTCGGTGGCGATTCCTTCAAGACCTGGCTGTACGGCAGACTGCTGGGATTTGGGTGTGCAGGCGGAAGCGAGGAGAAGCAGCGCGGTTGCGAAGAGGTAAAACGTGCTCCTCATGGAAGCGCTTCCTTACTTACCAGTGCGCGGCAATCCGGGCAGATGCCCACCAATTGCAGCCAATGTTCCTGCACTTCATAACCACTGCGGCGGCTGATGGTTTCTGCCAGGGAAACCAGATCATCCCCGCCGAAGTATTCCACGCGGTGGCAAACCCGGCAGAGAAGGAGGTGCTGGTGACCTTCCACATGTGCGATATACGCATGACAACCATCCTCGTGGTGGACACGTTCGACCAGGGTCATCTCCTCCAGTTTTTCAAGGGTTCGGTAAACCGTAACCAAACCAAGCTTGGCGCCGCGGCTGCGGGCTTCAATGAAGATTTCCGCAGGGGTGAGCGCGCGCGGACTGTTGGAGATGATATCAATGACCATCCGACGGGCACCGGTAAGCCGGTAGCCGTTGGTGTTTATTTTCTGGGTCCAGGAATTGGAAGTATCTTTCATGGGTAACAATTATTGATAATGAAAATCATTATCATTATACACTCAAATAATGAAAAGAAAGCGAGATTCTATAATACAATCTCATGTATTCATTCGAAATTTGAATAAGCTAACTTTTACTGCTAAGACACATCCATAAAGAACCATGACCAGGCTCACCCGCGCAGCACTGCTGCTATCCTTCTTTTTCGCCCTGGATAAGGTGTTTGGCATCCTGCGCCAGGTGATCATCGCGCGTCAGTTTGGCCTGACTGCTCCCCTGGATGCTTTTAATGTGGCCAACAACCTGCCGGATATGCTTTTCGCGTTATTCTCAAGCGGGGCGCTGGCCTTGGCGCTCATCCCCGTGCTCGCCGGAGTGCTGGCCAGGGAGAACCGGGATGCGCTCTGGCTGGTTTTCAGCCGGATAGCCAACCTGGTGTTCGTGGTCACGGCCTCGCTCGCGGTGATCATCGCCATTTTCGCTGTTCCGCTGGTAGGAAACGTCATTTCCCCGGGGTTTTCGCCGGCAATGCAAGCCGAGGTTGTGCGCATCATGCGCCTGGACCTGTTTGCCACGATCATTTTCTCGATCAGCGGGATGGTGATCGCCGGGCTGCAAGCAAACCAGCATTTCCTTTTCCCAGCCCTGGCACCCATTTTTTATAACATAGGGCAGATCTTTGGAGCGCTCGTCCTGGCGCCTTCCACTCCCTATACTTTTGGATCGGTCACCCTGCCAGCTATGGGGTTTGGGATCTATGGGTTGGTCTACGGGGTGATCCTCGGCGCGGTGCTCCATCTGGCCATCCAAATTCCTGGTTTGATCCTTTATAAGTTCCACTGGACGCCCGGCTTCGGGTTCCGAGACCTGCGTGTAGTGCAGATCCTGCGGCTTATGGGTCCCCGCCTGGTGACCGTTTTCTTCCTTCAGCTCACCTTCATCGCCCGCGATAACCTTGCCTCGCACTTTACTACGGGATCTGTTTCAGCCCTCACCTATGGCTGGATGATCCAGCAAGTGCCTGAAACATTGTTGGGAACAGCAATCGCCACCGCGCTGCTGCCCACCATTTCCGAAATGGTCTCGCTTGAGCACCGAGCTCAGTTCAAGGCATTGGTCGAGAAAGCTGCCCGGGTGCTGATCGCATTCTCGATTCCGATCGCGGTTATCCTCTCCATTGGGCTGGAACCCCTGGTGCAGGTTGTATTCGATTTCAATCAGGCACAAACGACTCTTTTGATGTGGGTGACGCGCGGGTTCCTGGTGGGGCTGCTGGGTCACTGTTTGATGGAAATCGCCAGCAGATCTTTCTACGCGCGGCAAAACGCCATCACCCCCATGATCTTTGCTGGGATAAATGGCATTCTGTATATCCTTTTTGGCACCTTTTTCTCCCGCAAGGTGGGTGTGATGGGTATTTCGCTGGGAGATTCCTTATCCTTCACGATCGAAGCCTGCCTGCTGTTGATGATCCTAAGCTGGCAGCTATTTTTCCAACCTCCTGACCAAACTTCGCCTGCCTCGCGGTGGAAGCGGATCCTGCACCTGGATGTCACAGGTATGAGCACCATCGGACGCAGTATTTTGGCGGGGACTCTGGCTGCCCTGGTTACGGTGTACGTCATCCGCTCACTTTTAAACCCAATGGGCAGCCTGGCGGCTTCGATGATCGCGATGATCCTTGGTTTATTCGCCTCACTGCCTTTCATCTGGAAGGAATGCCGTCAGCTCCTGCGATTATGAGGTTAATTGATTGTGAGAGCCGCTTTTCTCCCAAATTCTAAAAATTCAGTTACGGTATAATAGCCCGATGCCCAAGAAAAAGACTGCGGAAACGAAACCAATCCCAGCGC
>Ga0208980_10002770_pt1 | contig 10624 bp, 8 predicted proteins | sample WetSurMetagenome_3_FD_187993 | JGI IMG/M metagenome (GOLD analysis project Ga0208980, IMG submission 187993) | Wetland microbial communities from Twitchell Island in the Sacramento Delta, sample from surface sediment Aug2011 Site A1 Bulk (version 2) | ecosystem: Environmental > Aquatic > Marine...
TATAAAAGTTTCTTTTCATGTGAATATCAGTGAGCTTTATTTCTTCGAGCAGCTTGTGCTCCAGTTCATCTGCGACAGCAAATTTTGAGAGTATCGAGATCCCAAGTCCTGCCTTGACCGCTTGTTTCACCGCATCAGTGGATCCGAAAATTCCCGATATCTGAAAATCATCGAGTGAGAGTCCCTTGCTTTCCAGGAACCTTTCCGTCTCCTTCCGGGTCCCTGATCCCTCTTCCCGCAGGATAAGAGGATAGGTCGTCAGTGCCTTGAAGGGAATACTTTTTTGTTCTACCTTTGAAGGCGAAGCGATAACAATAAGCTGATCTTCTACAAAGGGTATATAGGTAATCTGGTCATTCCCCAGTTTTGCTCCGACAATCCCAAGGAGCAGATCATGTCTTGATATGCTGTCAAGAATCCCCCTGGAATCAGAAATCTGTATCTGAAAAGAGATCTCGGGATATTTTTTCTTGAATGCCGTCATCATACGCGGCATAAGATACACACCGGGTATGGTACTTGCGCCTATCACCAACTTCCCGGTTAAGTCCTTTTTGATCTCCCTTATTGCTTCATCGAGTGTCACAGCTTTTTCGATGATTTCCAGTGCATGGGTGTATAAGACTTCTGCCTCTTTTGTCGGAATAATGCTTCGTCCTAAGCGGTCAAAGAGTTTACATCCGAATTCGTCCTCAAGAGTTTTAATATGGTTACTGATCGTAGGTTGTGTAAGATGCAGGTCTTCTGATGCCCTTGAAAAACTTTTGTTCTTATAAACCGATGCAAATACTCTTAGTTGATGAATGTCCATTGCTGAATTGTACCATACTCATGCCTTCTTTGCCTCCCCAAAAAGCCTTTCTGCAATTTCCATGACTGCCTTGTACCCATTTCCTCTTAGCGTCATCAAGACCTTCTCAGAAGCGATAGCTTTAAGGAACTTTTCTCTTTTCTTTTTGTCCGGTATCATTCTCAAAGCTTCGGTGCGGAGTTTTTTTACCGATCGCAGATAGCGGGAAAAATCCGATCCGTAGAGGGTTTCCAGCTCTTTCCGGATGGTTTTTGCGAGGGCAGGGCTGATGCCGCTTGTTGAGATACCTATTGTCAAAGGTTTGCGGTTTACAACTGAGGGCACGATGAAATTGCATAAATGAGGGGTATCCACAACATTGACGGGGCAGGGTGCATCACATGAGACACGCTCATTAATGAGAGGAGAATCTGTTGCAGCAACCACGAGAAACGCATGTTTGAGATCCCCTGTTCTGTATTCTCTGGGGATATGCTTTATACGGTTTTTCTGCAGTTCTTTTTCGAGGTTCTTCGTTATCAGAGGGCTTATGACAATTACCGATGCTCCTGCCCTGAGAAGGGAAAGGGTTTTTCTTTCGGCAATTTTGCCACCGCCGACTACAATAACTTTTTTATTCCTGAGATCAAGAAAGGCTGGATAATAGTTTTTTGCTGATTTTTGAACAGAAAAGGACGTACATTTTTTTTTATGCTTCACTTTTTCAATGAGGAGATCTCTTTTTTTGCACTGCCAGAGAGTTTGTTATTCGGATATTTTTCAAGAAGACGGGACAGATATTCTGAAGCCTTTTCTTTCTGTCCCAGCTTTTTATAAGACATGGCGGTATAAAACAGAACCTCGGGTTCTCCCTTATAGTCCGGATATTTTTTCAGCAGACTATCGAACCTGCCAAGGGCTGCGCTGTAAGACCCTTTCTTATAGTAAAATTGTCCTACCAGGTATTCGTATTCGGCAATGGTATTTCTGCACTTCTCTATTTTGAGATCGACAACATCCTTATAAGGATTTCTCGGATAGAGTTTTTTGAGTTTTTCGAACTCTTCAAGGGCCTTTGCAGCCCCGCCATAACCTCTTTCAGAACCTTCTATCTGGTCAAAATATACCATCGCTATCTGATACTGGGCATAGGAGGCGTACTGGTGGTCGGGGTACGCTTCGAGGAATTTTCGGTACTCGGCAACCGCAAGCTCAGGTTCCTCTTCCTTTACATAGGAATCTGCGACCTTTAGTTGAGCAAGCGGTGCAAATTTCTTGGTAAGATCCCTGTTCTTCACCTCGATGAATGATGCCCGTGCCTGTTCGTATTCCTTTTTCTCAAACTGTTCGTTTGCCGTTGTAAACGCTTTTTCCGGATCGAATTTTTCAGCAGGTTTCCTGACAGAGGACTTTCCGGAGCAGGAAAGGGTTGAGAGAATAACTATGAAAATAAAAATACAAGCAATACGTTTTTTCATCGATGTCTATTATAGCATGGAATAGGGGCATTGCAGAACCATAAACACAAAAAATATGCCGGGAAGAGAAAATCGGTCAGAACTCATTGATAATTGGGCTTTCCTGATGGTATGCTTATTCAGTGAACCTGTCTTTTTTTCAAAAACCAAGCAGATATATCAACAAAGAGATTAACTCTGTCCAGAAAGAGGGAGCGCCGGTAAAGGTTGTTCTTGCGTTCCCTGACATTTATGAGATAGGGATGTCTCATCTCGGCCTCCGTATTCTCTATAAGATAATCAACGACCTTCCGTTCGCTTCAGCAGAACGGGTTTTTTCCCCCTGGACTGACCTTGAGGCACATATGCAGGCAAAAGGGTTACTGCTGTCTTCGCTCGAAACAAACCGTCCCCTGAAAGATTTCGACATTGTTGGATTCAGTCTTCAATATGAGCTTTCCTACCCGACTGTTCTCAATATGCTCTCCCTCGCCGGAATTCCCTTAAAAACTGAAGGCCGTCTTGATTCTCAAAATATGCCCGTCGTAATCGCAGGGGGTCCCTGTACTGTCAATCCGCTGCCGATGTGGCCTTTTATCGATGCCTTTCTGATCGGCGACGGTGAAGAAGCAATTGCAGAAATTCTTCGGACATATAATGAATGGAAAATGCATGGCGACGGGAAAAAAGAGTCTCTCCTCAGGGCATTCGCCCGGATTGAAGGGATATACGTGCCGTGCATCTCCTCTTTTCCTTCTTTTGCCATGGGAGGAAACGGAAGTGCAAACGTCAGGAGACGCTTTCTTTCATCGCTTGATGATGCACCGTATCCCGACCGTCCTGTTGTCCCCTATACCGCAATAATCCATGACAGGATAAATATCGAAGTCTCCAGGGGTTGCTCAATGGGGTGCAGGTTCTGCCAGGCAGGCATGATCTACCGGCCGGTAAGGGAAAGAAGCCCTGAAAAGGTCATGGCACTCACTGAAAGTGCGTTGAAAAATACCGGATATGAAGAGGTTGCTTTTACTTCTCTAAGCGCCGGCGACTATAGTTGCCTCCTGACAGTCATGAAAGAATGCAACAAGAGGTTCGGAAAACAGAAAATAGCAATTTCATTGCCTTCTCTTCGCATAGCGGCCGTCAATCACGAGATCCTGCAAGAGATCAAAACCGTGAGGAAGACCGGATTCACCATAGCGCCGGAAGCCGGGACTGACAGGCTGAGAAGAGTTATTAACAAGGATTTTTCAGAAGAGGAGTATGAGCGCTCACTCAAAATACTCTTCGAAGAAGGCTGGCAGAATCTCAAGCTCTATTTCATGGTAGGACTTCCCACTGAAACAGACGAAGATATTGAAGCAATTCCCGCCATGGCCCTGAAAGCTCTGAAAATCGCCAGACAGCATGTTAAAAAATTCGTTAATATCACTGTCGGGGTTTCCTCCTTTATCCCCAAGGCTCATACCGCTTTCCAGTGGTATGGTCAAAACCCTCCTGATGAACTTCAGAGAAAAAAGGATGCGGTCAGGGAACGTCTGAAACGCAGAGGGGTGAATATCAAAGGACACGACGTGGATATGAGTCTCCTGGAGGCAGCTTTTTCACGGGGAGATAAGGATCTGTCGCTGCTTGTCGAAAAAGCATGGTCTCTCGGATGCCGTCTCGACGGATGGTCTGAGACTTTCAATTTCGGTAGCTGGAGAAAAGCAATGGAAACTACCGGGATCGACGCATCGGCATATGCACAGAGAACTTATAAATACTCCGATATATTACCCTGGGATATCATAGACACCGGGGTATCAAAAGAATTTCTCTGGAAAGAATTCCAAAAGTCTCTCTCAGCCGAATTCACCAGCGACTGCAGAAAGGCCTGTCACAACTGTGGACTCGATTGCCTTGAAAAAAATAAGCTGGTAAGAGGCCATGAAGATATTAAGGTTGGGAACATTTACCAAGATACGAACTCAGAATTACTCAACTTCTCATCTTCCCAACTTCCCCGGTTCAAACCGGTGAGGATAAGGGTTGAATTTTCCAAGGCTGGTATATTGCGTTATCTCTCCCATCTTGAGCTCATAACGACCCTACACCGTGCGATGAGAAGAGCCGGGGTCCCTCTGGAATATACACAGGGGTTTCATCCGGCACCAAAAATGGCTTTTGGTCCTCCACTGGGCGTCGGTGTTGCAGGGTTAAGTGAGTATTTCGATATGGAAGTTCTGCCGCCTTTCGATCTTGTAAGTAATGTATCAACACTGAACAGCGTGCTTCCTGAAGGGTTTTGCATAAAGAACATGTCTGCTATATCAGGCGATACCGAATCCCTGAACAGTTTCATCTCACGCTATGAATATCTTGTAACAGGCGGGGACTCTTCCCAGATTCGCCCCTTCCTTACTGAAAAAGAAATTTCGTTAAAAAGGGAAAAATATGCTATAAATGTTAGGACTATGGTAGAAGACGCCCTGATCATCGACGGGGATACAACACAGTTGGTACTGGTCGATCAGGAGAACATCAAGGTAAGGCTTGGTGAGATTCTTCCCCTGATTTTCAATACCCCGATGGAACGGCTTGATATAACAAGAATTGCTCTTTATGGCTGGAAGGGTTCCTGGGTACGACCTTTAAATACACACAAAATGCAGTTAATAAATTGTAAAATGTAAGTATGGACAGCGAGATAATTATTAATGTAACACGAGACGAGATCAGAGTCGGCCTCCTTGAAGGCGGCCAGGTAGTCGAGTTCTATGTCGAGAGGAAGCGGGATGCAAGCCTCGTCGGAAATATTTATAAAGGGAAAGTAGTCAAAGTACTGCCCGGAATGCAGTCAGCCTTTGTTGATATCGGGCTTGAAAAGGCCGCTTTTCTTTATGTAACCGATATCCATGCAGGCCTCGAAGAGTTTGCATCGTTTCTCGAGGAAGAAGAAAAAGTAAACTCTATTGACCTTGTTTCAAAACGGGGAAGAACTGACCTCACCATCGAAGACATGTTACAGGAAGGACAGGAGATCCTCGTACAGGTATCCAAAGACCCGATCGGGAGCAAAGGCGCACGGGTCACTTCATATGTGACACTCCCCGGAAGATATCTTGTTCTTATGCCGAATGTTGAGCACATAGGGATTTCCAGAAGGATATCTGATGAAGCCGAGAGAACGAGGCTGAGGACTATTGTTGAGGAAATAAAGCCAAAAGGATACGGGCTGATCATCAGAACAGCAAGCGAAGGGTCCGCAGAAGAGGACCTGAAAAAAGATCTGGATTTCCTTTTTCTCCTCTGGGAAAACATTCAGAAGAAAAAAGACAGGGTTTCCGCACCTACTCTCCTGTACAGTGACCTCGATCTCGTGTTCAGAAGCGTTAGAGATCTTATGGTGCAGGACGTCAGGAGTCTCGTTGTCGATTCAGCGGACGAATACGAGAGGATCAAGGATTTTGTCAGAACCTATTTTGAGAAACTCCTTGGAAATATTGACCTTTATGAAGGGACAGAGCCGGTATTTGATGCCCTCGGGATTGAATTTGACATTGCACGGGCTCTCGGCAGAAAGGTCTGGTTAAAATCAGGCGGGTATATCGTGATCGACCAGACAGAAGCTATGACTGTTATTGATGTGAATACCGGCAAATTTGTTGGAAAAGAAGAACTTGAAGATACGATCCTCAAGACAAATCTTGAGGCGGTCAAGGAAATAGCTTATCAGATAAGACTCCGGAACCTCGGAGGCATCATCATTGTTGACTTCATCGATATGGAAAAATATGAAAACCGGGACCGGGTGTTCAATGCATTCGTTGAAGCCATGAAAAAGGACCGGGCAAAAAATACCATATCCCATATCTCCGAACTTGGCCTCATTCAGATGACCCGTAAGCGGGTGAGGGAAAGTCTCGGAAGAACCCTCTGTGAGACATGTCCTTACTGCGAGGGGAAAGGGTTTGTGAAATCACCACGGACTCTTTGCTATGAAATATTCCGGAAAGTCACGAGACTTGCGAAGCACGGGAGCGACAAGATAATTGTGACAGCCCACCCGTCGGTAGCAGAGCTTCTCTCCGATGAGGAGCGAGCCGGCATTGAAGATATCGAAAATAAATATTCTGTGAAAGTGACTATCAGGGAAAGCCGCAATCTTCACCAGGAAAACTATGAAGTCACTGCCTTATAAATTTTCTTCCCTGTAGCGAGGATACCCCAACGCAGCACAGGCAATGTCTATGAACAAATTGGAAAACCTTCTGCAAATTCTTAGGGATATGGAAAGCGCCGTCCTTGCTTATTCCGGAGGGGTCGACAGCACATTCCTTCTTAAGGCGCTTCAGATCTCCGGTATCAAAGCCCTTGCTGTTACTGCAGTTTCGGATATTTTCCCGCAGAAAGACATTCTTTCTGCACAGGAAATAGCAAAGCAATGTAATATTGAACACAGACTCGTCGAGACAGACGAACTGGCTTTGAATGAATTTACCGAGAACACTCCTGAGAGGTGTTTTTTCTGTAAAGACGCCCTCTTCAGGGTATTGCATGATATTGCAGGTTCAGGGAACTACCATGAGGTGCTGGATGGAAGCAATAATGATGATATCCCGGACTACAGGCCCGGAAGAAAAGCGTCGCTGAAGCATCATATAAGAAGCCCTCTTGAGGAGACGGAATGTTCAAAAAGTGATATAAGAGAATATTCCCGTCAACTCGGCCTCCGGACATGGGATAACCCCTCTGCTCCTTGTCTCGCCACACGGTTCCCCTACGGTCAGAAAATTACCAGAGAGGCCCTCCAAAGGGTCTCAAAGGCAGAGGCATTCCTCGAAACCCTTGGGTTTCGGCAGATACGGGTAAGAGATCATCATGGTATCGCCCGGATAGAGGTCGGTGAGAATGAAATTGATCTTCTGCTGCATGCTGAGAAAAGAAAAAATATTTCTGAAACCCTGAAATCTCTTGGCTTTGTATATATCTCCCTTGACCTCGACGGCTACCGTTGCGGAAGCTTGAACAGGGTATTATAGTATATCGATGGAAACCGATCGCTATCTTCAGGCGCTATCAATGTGTGTTCGTTGCGGAACATGTAAAGCGACTTGTTTTTCCTATGAAGAAGAACCTGCTGAATCAATGGGTGCCAGAGGAAGGCTTGCGCTGCTCAGGGGTCTTGCCTCAGGCGCTTTGCACCCGTCTTCAGTTCTGAATGAACGTATCTTCAGCTGTACTCTCTGCGGCGCTTGCTCAGGTCTCTGCCCACTTGGCGTAGACATCAAGGAAGTTATATACCACGGGAGAAATCTTTTAAAGAAGACTGACAAATATCGACGGCATCTCCGTCTCTTTATCAATTTCTTTATGAAGCATCCGAAATTCAGTTTCAGATGTATGAAAATGGCCCAGCATATCGTATTTCCTTATCTGTGGAAAAAAAATATCATCCCGTTTGACTGCAATCTTCCTGAACGCCATTTGAAGGAAAACGTTCAAGTATTCACGGTTACAAAAAAGAAGAGCCGTGTTGCGGTATTTACCGGATGTACCGTGAATTTTCTCTATCCCCATCTGGGAGAGGCTCTCATCAACATACTGCACCGGCTCGGGTATGAGGTAATTCTGCCTGCGGGCGAAGTATGCTGCGGTGTGCCCCTGAGAACACTCGGGCTGGAAGATGAGGCAAAACAGCTTGCAAGAAAAAACATTGATGTTTTCAGCAGATTACATGTCGAATCCGTTCTCTGTCTTTGTCCGACGTGCACCCTCGCATTGAAAGAAGAGTATCCCAAACTGATCGGGCAGGGTATTGAGAAGGTTACTGATATCTCAAGCTTCTTCATTGATAAAATAGATCCTTCCTGTTTTGCCGAACTTACTTCATTTCCCGAACGTATTGTTTATCATGATCCTTGCCATCTCAAATACGGGCTGGGAATAACAAGGGAGCCGAGGGAAATCCTTCGTTCTCTCGGGATTGATCTTGCAGAGACTACGGGAGACCGTTGCTGCGGTTTTGCGGGCTTGTTCTGTTTTTCGAACAGAGAACTCTCCCGGAAGATGCTTAAAAAATGTGAGGACGCGTATGCACAGGCAGAAGTGCTGATAACCTCATGTCCCGGCTGCATCCTTCAACTTTCAAGGGATAGCAAAAACAAACCGGTGTTTCATCTCATCGAGGTTATTGAGGAGGCATTAATCCAGTAAATCTCAGCAAATTACTTTGGCTATGCTGTCCGGTATCTGCGGTAGTTGAGAATGCCCTCGTGCACCACAACCTTTATAAAACCGACAACAGGCACGGATAATAACATCCCGAGGATTCCGAACAATTTTCCTCCGATCAATACTGCAAGCAGTACCGTAAGCGGATGCATATGGACGCTCCTGGCTACAACAACCGGTTGGACAATGGCATCGTCAAGCAATTTGATTATGGTAAACGCCAGGATCACATAGAATACCTTTTCCAGGCTGCCTGTCTGGAGAATCGAAACAATAAGAGTAAGTAACGCACCGGCGAGCGGACCGAAATAGGGAATCAGGTTCGCCAGGCCGGCAAAGATTCCGATAAGGAAGAAATATTTCACCCCGATTACCCAAAGGGCAAATACCGTCATTGTGCCGACTATTATGGCATCAATAAACTGACCGCGGAGATAATTGCCGACCTGGGCATGTAATTTATAGAACAGGTAGAGCGTGAACTCAAAATACCGGTTCGGGACCAGACTGACAAATCCCTTTTTGAATTCCCTTCCGTCCTTTAAGAGAAAAAAGACAATAAACGGGATAAGAATCATGCTGGTGACAATGGATGCTGCGTCAAGGACATGATTAATAACCCATTCACCGGCGCTTGCCATGGCTGTCTGTGTCCTGCCCAGGAGATTCAATTCTTTAATTCCAAGAAATGAGAGATAGGGCATGAGAAATTCTTCAAAACGTGAAATTACAAGACCCGCTCGTTCGGGATTAAACCCCTCTTGGAGACCGCTGATCTGTGCAGCAAAAAGAGGCAATAACCCAATGTATGCAATACTGACAAAAAAAACGATAAAAATAAATATCATAATGGTTGCCGTCGTACGGCTCATACCACGGGATTCGAGCAAATTGGCGAGGGGGTCCAGTATATATGCAAGCAGGACCGATATGATTACCAGCTTGACGATATTCGGTATGAAAGCGAGAAAAGCGACAATCCCTGCCACTGCAATCAGGACAAGAACGATTGTGAGGAAATTTGAACTGTTTCCCGGGATGCTCATATTTCAGACGTCGAGCCCGGCTGCTTCTGGCAACTGATTACCCGCAGTTGTTCATTCGTGCTCTTTAACCTTTCCCCGATAACCCATGCGAGTTTGAACAATATTTTACAACCGAGCTGTGGGTCCCGGTTAAGAAGATCCAGCAGTTCAGGCTTGAAAAAACTGAGTGTGACACAGGGTGTTTTCGCAACAGCAGCAGCGCTTCTCGGTGCATCATCCAGGAGCGACAATTCCCCAAAAAAATCGCCTCCGCACAGTTCTGCCAAAATTTGATCAGGCCCGCTGACAATCTGCACGTCCCCCGCTACAATGATATACATGCCGAGACCTATATCCCCCTCATGAAAGATTTTCTCATCTCTGCTATATTCTCTTTGATGAAGAATGCGTTTGATTTTATTGAGTTCTCGTTTATTGAGCTCCTGAAAAACGGGAATTTTGAGCAGAATCGTGTCTATTTCATCATCTGTCCGCTTGCGGAATCTGAAGATGTTTTCCCAGATTTTATTCATAGCCCTTTTTTCCTTCGATTTATTCTATAGTTATACCAATTGTACCTGAAATCATTGAAAGCTGATAGTTCTGTTTTTTTCTTTTTTCTTCTCAGGAAACTTTTCTATCTAGTATAATAAATTTCCGGATATCTTTATCTTCAGGGAAGAGGAGGTTGCATGCAATTCTTTATTGATACTGCCAATATTGAGGAAATCAGAAAGGCGAATGAACTGGGTGTGATAGACGGCGTAACAACAAACCCCTCACTTATCGCCAAAGAGGGAAGGGATCCTATACTGTTGCTCAAGGAAATCTGCAGTATTGTAAATGGCCCGGTGAGCGCCGAAGCCGTCAGCATGACCGCAGAAGAGATGATTCAGGAGGCGGTTCCCCTCTCTAAGATCCACGAAAATATCGTGATAAAGATCCCGATGATCGCGGAAGGACTGAAAGCCGTTAAAAAATTGTCCGGCATGGGTATTAGAACAAATGTAACCCTTGTGTTCTCACCGAGCCAGGCTCTGCTTGCTGCAAAAGCAGGCGCTTCCTATGTAAGCCCTTTTGTCGGAAGGCTTGACGATATCAGCCATACAGGGATGGACCTGGTCAGGGATATTATC
>Ga0208980_10002771_pt1 | contig 10621 bp, 6 predicted proteins | sample WetSurMetagenome_3_FD_187993 | JGI IMG/M metagenome (GOLD analysis project Ga0208980, IMG submission 187993) | Wetland microbial communities from Twitchell Island in the Sacramento Delta, sample from surface sediment Aug2011 Site A1 Bulk (version 2) | ecosystem: Environmental > Aquatic > Marine...
CAATCAGTTCCGGATCATGGGCGAGCGCGTTGATCAGCATTTCCCGCGGCAACTCGCAAATTATCCAGCTCATGTCTCCCCGGGAAGCCAACAATCCCAGCTCATGAGGAGTCATTTCACCATAAATACGCAGGCGGGTTTCATCCGTGCAAAGGGCTAAAACATTCTCTGCTTCTTTTACATCCTTAGCTTTAAGAAGCTTAAGGGCTTGACTTTTTGCTTTCTTATACGGTATGAGCATTGTCACCCTTTTTCTCCTTTTCGTATTTCAACAAAATACACAAAACTTCGAGAAATTTTATCGGGTCAACCTCTTTTAAGGTTTTCAGCACCATGGCCGTATCTCCGGAAGCCCGAACAAGACCGTCGGTTTTCTCGCTCGCGTCAGCAAGGGAAATGGCATTGTTGCAGATTTTTTGGAGAAATTTCGCGGCCTCGGATTTTATCTCATAGTGCCCGGCAGTAAGAGCGCAGGCAATGTCCTGGGAAAGCATAAATTCGCTGATCCGCTTGTCGCATTGCAAACACCCTTTAAGAAGCTGACCTCTGAGGTCAATAACGTCTCGGGGACCCTGGACAATCAAATTTACCGACATTGAAGAGCCAAACTCTTCGAATAATTCATCTATCTTATTATCTCGTTTCATGATCTCCTGTTTTTGCTGAGTTGTTGTATCGTAATAAGCGGGCGTTTTCCGGAAAAGCGGAAAATTTTCCAAATTATCAGGTTCCGGCAAAACGCGGGTAATTTCCTTAACAAAAAATTTTGATTCCCTGCCTGGAAACAAAGGGGCAAAGAGAGTATATTTAAATATACTTTTTTTGCGCGGATTAGTCTATCTTAAGCGATTGCGCGATACACTTTCCGAAGGGCACAGGGTTTAAATAATAAAATATTTTTTAAAAATTTAAGCGATGATAACAGCTTGGGGATTAAAAAAATCTCTTCCTAAAGACCGGAAAGGTATTATCAAAAAATTAAGAAATTGTCAAGAAAGATCAATAACGACAGCAGTACGTCAAAAAAATGGGCGCTTACGAGTCAATCCGGATTACCGGCGCGAAGCAGAATAATTTAAAAAACCTGAACCTCGAAATTCCCCTCTTTCAGATCATTGCCATTACCGGGGTAAGCGGCTCAGGAAAATCATCCCTCGCCCTCGATACCCTCTATGCCGAAGGGCAAAGAAGGTATGTGGAGACCTTTTCCCCCTATGCCCGCCAGTTTATGGACCGGATGGATAAACCCCGTGTGGATAAAATCGAAGGTATTCCGCCGGCCATTGCCATTGACAGCAAAAACCTGGTTAAAACTTCCCGCTCCACCGTGGGCACTATGACCGAAATCACTGACTTCTGCAAGCTCCTTTTTGCTAAAATGGCGCGTCTTTACTGCCCTGCCTGCGGAAGAACAGTAGAAAGGGATACCCCGTTCACCATCTGGGAGAGTCTCCTGACTCGGAGTGAAGGAACAGAACTTATCATCACGTTCCCAATTAAATTCAATGGACTTAACCGGGATGACGTAGAAACCTATCTTTCGGGCATGGGATTTTCCCGCGCTTACTATAACAACGAAATCCTTCCGCTCAGCCAGGTGCTCAAGAAAGTCAAAAAAGAAGTTCTCATGGTGATGGACCGGCTGACCCTGAAAACAGGAGCAAAAAAACGGATCATTGATTCTCTCGAAGGAGCGCTTAAGTTTGGCGGAGGGCATTGCTCTATTATTTTTCGGGGACAGGATATTTTAAAATTCAGTGCCGAGTTTCACTGTCCCTATTGCGACCTCAATTACCAGGACCCGGTCCCCAATCTTTTTTCTTTTAACAGTCCGTTAGGGGCCTGCGAAACCTGCCGCGGATTTGGAAGGATCATTGACTTTGACCTCGACCTGGTTGTCCCGGATAAGACCAAATCATTACGAGAAGGAGCGATCAAACCCTGGAAACCTGAGCCCGGACGAATCGAGTTTGACGACCTGATGGAGTTTTGCCGCGCCCGGAAAATTTCGACTACTATCCCGTTTAAAGATTTAAAGGAAAAAAATCAGCAGGACATCATCAACGGAACCTCTGACTATTACGGAATCCGGGGTTTCTTTGAATGGCTGGAGACCAAAAAATATAAGATGCACGTCCGGGTCTTTCTTTCCCGCTACCGGAGCTATCGTGAGTGCCCGGCGTGTCATGGCACGCGATTCAAGAAAGACGTACTCACCTGGAAGGTGGAAGAAAAAAATATCGGCGAGCTTTACCGGATGAGTGTTGATCACGCTTATGGTTTTTTTACCCGCCTTCAGGCCAACGATGACAAGGTCAGTGAGACCATCCTTCAGGAGATCAAAAACCGCCTCCTTTACCTGATTGATGTCGGGCTTGGGTATCTTTCCTTAGACCGCCAGTCCCGCACCCTTTCGGGCGGTGAAGTGGAACGGGTGAATCTCACCACTATCTTAGGGTCGTCGCTTGCCCATACCCTTTACATCCTCGATGAACCGAGCATTGGACTTCACCCCCGCGACAACCTCCGCTTAATGAATATCCTCCATCAGATTAAAAAAAATAAGAACACCGTGCTGGTGGTGGAGCATGATCCGGAAATCATCAAAAACTGTGACTACATCCTCGACCTCGGGCCGGGCGCCGGCGATAAGGGAGGAGCATTAGTCTATTTCGGAAAAGCGCAGGGAATAATACGAGCTAAGGACTCTCTTACCGGGCAATACCTCTCCGGAGCGCTAAAAATTTCCCTCCCCCAAAAAAGGAGAAGCCTTCGGAAAAACAACACGATCCGGATCACCGGAGCAGGCGAGCACAACCTCAAAAACCTCGACTGTGAAATTCCTCTGGGGTTGTTGGTGTGCGTAACCGGTGTTTCGGGTTCGGGGAAAAGCACCCTGATCGAAGAGATCCTTTACCGCGGCGTAAAGCGAGAGAAAGGTGTGTTTGAGGAAAAACCGGGCGCGTTTGCCGGTATAAAAGGAGCTGAGCTGATTCGCGAGGTCATGCTGGTTAACCAAAAGCCCATCAGCGGAACCCCGCGCTCAAACCCACTGACCTATCTCAAAGCGGTTGATCCCATCCGCGCTCTTTTTGCCCGCACCCCGCTCGCTCAGGAGCGGGGATACACGAGCTCATCGTTTTCCTTTAATGTCGAAGGCGGAAGATGCGAGACCTGTAAAGGAGCCGGGTATGAAAAAACCGAAATGCAGTTTTTAGCCGATATCTACATCACCTGCCCGGACTGTCAGGGAAAAAGGTTCAAGCCGGAAATTCTGGAAGTCACTATTCAGGGAAAAAATTTCGCGGAGGTTTTGAACCTCACGGTGGATGAGGCAAGGGAGTTTTTTAAAAACCTGCCCAAGGTAATTGCTTCTTTAAGAGTCCTTGCGGATGTTGGTTTGGGTTACCTCCGGCTGGGACAGCCGCTCAACACCCTCTCTGGAGGAGAAGCCCAGCGGCTTAAATTGGCGAAACAGATCAGCGCCCCGAAAACAAAAAATATCCTTTTTATTTTTGATGAACCAACCATTGGTCTTCACAGTGATGATATCGCTAAGCTCATCACGACCCTCCAGGGTTTAGTGGAAAAGGGGAACTCAGTCATTATTGTGGAGCATAACCTTGAGGTCATTAAATGCGCTGACTATATCATAGACCTGGGACCCGAAGGAGGTGAGGCCGGAGGCTATCTCGTGGCTTCGGGTACCCCTGAAGAAGTTGCCGCGTGTCCCCGATCCTGGACCGGAAAGTTCCTGAAAGACATTCTCAAACCGGGTGACTCAAAGCTTCATGAGAAAAAACCTCGTGCGGTCGCTAAAACAGAAGACAAACCTTCTGCCGAAGAAATCCGGATTATGGGCGCGCGGGAACACAACCTCAAGAACCTCACGGCAACCATCCCCCGGGGAAAAATGGTGGTCATCACCGGAATGAGCGGCTCAGGCAAATCCACGCTTGCTTATGATATCCTGTTCGCGGAAGGCCAGCGCCGTTATCTCGAAAGCCTTACTCCTTATGTCCGGCAGTACCTCAAGATCATGGATAAACCCAATGTTGACTTAGTCACCGGAATCCCTCCCACCGTGGCGATCGAACAGCGGATGTACCAGGAAGGGAAAAGGTCAATTGTTGCCACCTTGACGGAAATCTACCACTTCCTCCGCCTTCTCTACAGCAAGCTCGGCACCCAGTACTGCCCTTCATGCGATCAGCCGATCACACTTCAGAGCGTGGAACAAATCGCGCGGGATGTGCGGCAATCGTTTCGGGGAAAACCGGTTTCTTTCTTTGCTCCCAAAGTCTTGGGAAGAAAAGGGTTCCATAAAGATATTTTCATCCAGGCCCTGAAAAAGGGCTATTCCCACGCCCGCATTGATGGAAAAATCATTGAGCTTAGCAAGCCTCCGGCTTTAAGCCGTTACCAGGAACATGCGGTTGACCTCCTTATCGCTCAGCAGGATATCTCTTCGCGGGGCAGAGTTGCCCTGGATGAGATCATTCGAGAAAGCCTCCAGCAGGGGAAGGGTACTTTTTTTGCTGTCAGTGCCGAGGGCAAACAAAAGCGCTACAGCGATACGTTGTTTTGCCCCCGCTGTCTCCAGAGCTTTGAACCGCTCGACCCGCGCTTATTTTCCTTTAACAGCAAACACGGCGCCTGCCCCAGCTGTGCGGGAATGGGTTTTATTACCGAGTCTGATCATTACTCACGAGAATTCTTTTCTGATCAGTTCGTCGAAGAAATGGATATGCCGCCTGACGTTAACGAAATGGAGTGCCCGGCCTGCAAGGGAAAAAGACTTAAGGCTAATGCGCTGGCCGTCAAGGTAAAGGGCTGGGGGATCTGGGATGTGGCGTCGCTTTCGGTTGCTCAAGCGGAAAAGTTTTTTCGCACCATCTCCTTTTCTTCTCAGGAACAGGCAATCGGCACCACCATTGTCCGGGAGATTAACACCCGCCTTGCCTTTCTTCTCAAAGTTGGCCTTCCCTACCTCACCCTCAATCGCCGCGGAGATACGCTCTCCGGAGGTGAGTCTCAAAGGATCCGTTTAGCCGCTCAGCTCGGCTCGAATCTGCGCGGGGCCTGTTATATTCTGGATGAGCCAACAATCGGCCTCCACCCCCGCGATAACCAGATGCTGGTCCAAACCTTGAAAGAGTTAAAAAACCTGGGCAATAGTTTGGTGGTGGTGGAACACGATGAAGAGACCATCCGGCACGGTGATTTTATTATTGACTTAGGCCCCGGAGGAGGAATTCAAGGAGGTGAGATAATCGCCTCCGGAACACTCACAACGCTTTTAAACACTCCTCACTCAATCACCGGACAATTCTTAAAAAATCACAACCGGAGAATCATTACCTCGCGGAAGCGCCCACCCGATAAATGGCTTCTGGTTAAAGGCGCCCGAGAACATAACCTTAAAAATATCGAGATCGCCCTTCCCCTCGGAACCTTAACCTGCGTTACCGGTGTCTCCGGTGCAGGAAAATCAACGCTCTTAAAAGGAGTCATCTTAGGGGGTGTTAAAAATCACCTCCTGGGCGTAAAAGAAAACAACCCGGCTTTCTCCGCTTTGTCCGGGTGGGAACATCTTGACCGAGTGCTTGATGTTGACCACTCACCCATCGGCCGTACTCCCCGCTCAACCCCCGCAACCTATGTGGGCTTCTATAATGATATCCGGAGGCTCTTTTCCCTTATCCCTGATGCCCGGATGCGGGGATATAATCCCGGACGGTTTTCCTTCAATGTGAAAGGAGGGCGGTGCGAAGCCTGCGCTGGTCAGGGGAAAAAAAGGATCGAGATGAGCTTTCTCCCGGATGTGTACGTGGACTGTGAGGTCTGCGGGGGAACGCGGTTTAATGACGAGACATTACACATTAACTATAAAGGCAAGACAATTTCCGAAGTGCTCAACCTGACCATGAAAGAAGCCGTGGATTTCTTTTCTCCCATTCCCGCCATCGCCAGGCCTTTAAAGATCATCACGGAAATGGGGCTTGACTACCTCACTCTGGGCCAGCCCAGCCCCACCCTTTCCGGCGGAGAGGCCCAGCGGGTTAAACTCGCGTATGAATTCTCACGTTCCGCACAGGGAAAGACATTGTATATCCTCGATGAACCCACCACCGGTCTTCACTTCGCGGACATTGAAAAACTTTTAAGCGTACTCCACGGGCTGGTGGATAAAGGCAATACAGTAGCTATTATCGAACATAACCTCGACATTATCCGGGCCGCAGACTATATCATTGACCTCGGACCGGAAGGAGGAAACCAAGGCGGATACGTCGTGGCTACCGGCGCTCCCCAGGAAATTCTAAAGCATACTCATACCTCTTACACCGCCCGGTTCCTCAAAAAATATCTCGGCGGGAAAAAGTGAACGATTATTCATCATAAATTCCAGACCCCGATCTCATTGGTTTAAACTTAAAGTAAAGCCCTTTGAACCGGTTTGCCTTTTCAAATTTTTTTGATATAATAATAATAAGAGAAATTTAAATGTTTGCAGGCATGCAGACAAAAAAGAAAGGAAGGCGCTCATGCCGCAGTTTGAACTGACTCCTCAAGAGGCGGAAATGCTGCGGGACATTCTGGTGAGATACCTCCCTGAGCTTCGACGGGAAATTGCGGACACGGATAAGAAAGAATTCCGGCGGTATCTTCAAGGAATGGAAGTTTCTATGAATGATCTCATTCAACGTCTGCAGCAGAAATTTGCCGCTTGAGAAAGGGGTTTATTTAAGTATAATTTTTTCTTTGTTTTTTTATGCTACTGCTTAGGTGGAAAAAATTCACCACCTCAAGTAAATGTGTAGTCCCTACCTGTAAACTAATAAACCTTAATTTTTCCAATAAGTTTTATTTAACCGCCTAATTCCCGCGGAGTTTTGCGGACAAGCTCTTCCATTAAATCCATCTGAATCTGTTGAATCTCTACCAGCCGCTGCCATTGTTGCGCCAGGAGGTGGTCTATCTTTTCATGTAAATAACGAATCTCCAGTTCGGCCTTGAGGTTTATCTGGTAATCCTGTTCGGATCGCAGGCGGTCTTTAGCTTCTTGCCGGTTCTGGCTCATCATAATGATCGGGGCTTGGATAGCAGCCAAGCAGGAAAGAACGAGGTTGAGAAGAATAAACGGATAAGGGTCAAAGGGTTTCCGAAGCAATAGGACTGAATTCATTATTATCCACATCACCATAACAATAAAAAAGGTGATGATAAAGCGCCAGCTTCCCCCGAATTCGGCAACCTTGTCGGCCAACCGTTCACCGAGGGTCAATTTTCGATCAAATTCAACATTGACATTTTTGGCGAGCAGCCCCTGATCCTTCATGCTTTTCATGACATCCAATTCCAAAGTTGAAAGTTCGCCCATTTCTTTTTCCACCAGGCTTTGGATATACTCGGTGCGGAAGCGATTGAGATCAGAATGACAGATAAATCCCTCAGAAGACCAACCGGGATGCTTCTTCTGGATCATCTCCACAAGGGAGGGGCGGACAAGCTCCCCTGACAACACCTCGTTTAGCTTTTTCTTTTCTTTGCAGATCTGACAGACCACCATCTCGTGTGGTTTGCGAATCATTTATTCCTCCTTTCAAAGGTGTCCATCAGGAGTGGCGATTCCTTCAAAAGCGTTTCCGTAATCCCCTCGTAATCACCACCAAAATGATGCCCTCCTTTAAGAGTAATGATCTTTGCCAGGCTGGTATCCATTTTGTGGCACAGGGAATCAGTTTCTTGATCTCCGCAGAAACAGAGAATTTTTTTGCCTTTCAGTTTTTCCACCTCCGGGAGAACCGGGCGGGCTTTTCCCCCCGACTGGCCCCCCAGCCAGTAAGAAAGGTGAAATTCAAAGTCAATCTTTTCATCCGGGCCAAGCAGAGCGATAAGCGATACGTGATCGAGCACCTCAGGCGGTAAACGGTTCGCCATAAAGGGAAGAACATCAGCCCCCAGAGAATACCCGATGAGGATGGCGCGTTCTTTTCCCCATTGGCTGAGATAGTGTCTAAGAATCCTTTCCAAATCCCGGGAGGATTCTTCAGGGGTGCGCCGTTTCCAGAAGTATTGAAGGGAATTTAACCCCACTACCGGGACTCCTTTACTCGAGAGGGTCTTCGCAATATCTCGATCAATTCCTGCCCAGCCACCATCACCGCTTATGACCACCGACAGAACGTTATGAGTCTCGGATTCTTTTGCGGGAACCTCAACCAGCGGGAGATCTTTTAATGATACCGGTTGGGAAGTTTGAGCCGGCTTGTCGTTAGCTACCACGCGAAAAAATGCAGGCTTTACCTGCGGCATCCACTTGGGAGGGTCACAAAATCCGTGGCCAACTGTGGGCAGCATAATGATTTCCCCGCCTTTAACCTGCTTCACAAAGGCCTCGGTGATCGCTGGCTCACAAACCTGATCAGTAATGCCTTGCAGAACAATCCAGGGAACTTGAAGATTCGTGGCCGGTAGAAATATATATCCCTTCTTGCGCGGCTCAGTTTTCCACTTCAGGCCATATCCTCGACAAAGAGGCTTGTGCAAAGCACCAAGGTCGGGGCAAAAGTCAGGGCAAAAACCCAGGCTGATCGCACCGCAAAAGGTATTCGGTGGAGCCTGCGCCAGAACCGCATACACTAACGTTGCGCCCGAAGAATAACCAATCAAGAGTGGTATCACATATCGGGGCCAGTTAAGCTTTTTTTGAATAAACTTGCTCAGCATTTCCAGGTCAGCAGCAGGATAAGCACAGCTATCGCCTGATTTTTCCAGTTCCTTGAGATAATAGTTAATATCAATGACCATCACAAGTGTATCCAGTTCAGCAAACGCGTGCGCCATGTCAACCATTCGTTGTTCACATCCTCCGCCATCGCCGGACATAAAAAGGGCGATATGGGAAGGCTGGGGGGAAGTCCGAACAAGATGGACCGTGCCGAAGCGACCGAATTGCACGGTCTCTTCTTCAGCGCGGGCTGTGGAAATCATTCCTGCCATCATGATAACAAGCATAAATAACACTGTCTTTTTCATCCTACCTTTACTCCTTGTCTGCTCCGGAAATTAAATGAGATCCAAAAAATTTTTCTCCTCCGACTTCTTTTCTGACAGTGGCAAAGGCAACCGCCGTGCTGCTTCTGCGGACAATTGCTGGTGAAATTTCAAACGGGGAGAGATTTTTTAATGTTATTGATTCGCTTTCTCTCAGTTGGTCTCTCTTATCCCTTGTCACTATCCGGAGAAAGGCCTTCTTAAATTGGGGCATCCAGTTTTTGGGTACTGAAAATCCATGGCCAACCTTTGGCAGTATTACGATTTCTCCGCCTTTAACCTTCTTGACATAGTCTTCAGTGGAAGCAGGGTCGCAAACCTGGTCAATGGTACCTTGCAAGGCAACCCAGGGATCCTGGAGATTGGTTGCGGGTAGGAAAATATACCCTTTGCTTTTTGGTCCTACTTCCCACTCAAGTCCGTTTCCTTTACAGAGCGGTTTTGTCAACAACAGATCCGGACAAAACCCCAAGCTGATGGCCCCGCAAAAGGTGTTGGGAGGAGCCTGCGTTAAAGCAGCATAGACCAAGGTTGCCCCCGAGGAGTAACCCACCAGTACGGGCACGATGAAGCGGGGAAAGTTAAGCTTTTTCTGAACAAATTTGCTGAGCATTTCAAAGTCTGCGGCCGGTTGTGAACAGGGTTCTCCGGACTTTCCTAATTCCCGGAGAAAATGGATGATGTCTATACCCACCACGAGGGCATTAAGGGTAGCAAGCTCTCTCGCCATATCCACCACCCCAAGGTTCCATCCCCCGTCTCCGGATACAAAAAGAACAACATGTGATGGCGTGGAGGACACTTGATAAAGACTGACCTTGCCGAATCGTCCATATTCAAGAGAGGTTTCTTCTGCACATGCGACATTGATCATACCCACAATAAGCACCAGCAAAACAAGAATACCGCGTTTCATTTTGTAATCACTCCCTTCATACCCCCGGAAATCAGCGAGGCAATATTTGCCAGAATCCTTGGAAGAGCAAGACCTCCAGGAGATACCAAATATTTGGGTTCCCACTCCGGGTCGAATTTTTCTTTGTATTGCCGCAATCCCTGGAAGTTGTAAAAGTGTTCACCGTAGCGAAAAAGAAAGGACCCTACCCGGTTCCAGAGTGGGGCGAGGGCGTGATCTTCAAGCCCGGCAAAGGGTGCCATTCCCAGGCTGAACCACGTATAGCCTTCTTTCTTCCCCCAAAGCACGAGATGGAGGAGAAGATAGTCCATAACCCCTGCAGGTGCTGCCGGAAAAAACCTCATCAGGTCAATGGAAAGTTCTTCGTTATCTGCACCTTGCAAGATATTGGCAAAGGCGATTATTTTGCCGTTTTGCCGGATGAGACCTGCGGGAAAATGCTGCATATACTTCTCATCAAAGAATCCGAGGGAAAACCCTTTTTCACGGGTGTTTTTTTCCGTGAGCCAGGCATCGGAAATAATCTTAAACTCCGGGAGAAATGAGGAAACATTGTCCGCAGGAATGATCTCAAACGTACAACCTTCTTTCTCGAGTCTGTTTAAGTTATGCCGGAACCCCTTTCGCGTATTTCCCTCAAGGGAA
>Ga0208980_10002772_pt1 | contig 10619 bp, 8 predicted proteins | sample WetSurMetagenome_3_FD_187993 | JGI IMG/M metagenome (GOLD analysis project Ga0208980, IMG submission 187993) | Wetland microbial communities from Twitchell Island in the Sacramento Delta, sample from surface sediment Aug2011 Site A1 Bulk (version 2) | ecosystem: Environmental > Aquatic > Marine...
GGGCAAGGTCCGCGGGGGGCGTGCCTTCGGGATGAGGGACATCGGCCGGCACTTCGACCTGTGCTGGACGAGCACCGAGGACGCCCTCAATAAGTACTGCGTCGAGGGGGCCCTGCCCCTTTACCTTCCGGAAGGGGCCAACCCCGAGGTTCACCGGCCCCATGACGTCGAGCGCTCCATCGACGTGGCCTTCGTGGGGCAGTGCTACGGCAACCGGCCCGAGGTCATCCGGAAGCTTCAGGAAAAAGGCATCCGCGCCGAGGCCTTCGGGTTCGGCTGGCCGAACGGGGCGCTCGCGACGGATGAAATGGTGAAGATGTATTCCCGCAGCCGGATCAACCTGGGCTTCGGGGGCGTGGCGGGGCATGACGACACGTACTGCCTGAAAGGAAGGGACTTCGAAATTCCCATGAGCGGCGGGCTCTATGTGACCGAGTCCTGCGCGGAGCTCGGGAAGTTCTTCCGGCCGGGTCAGGAAGTAGTCACCTACGGGGATTTCGACGATCTCGTGGAAAAGATCCGCCACCTCCTCTCTCACCCTGAAGAGGCCGAGAGGATCCGAAAGGCGGGATTCGAGCGGGCCCGTTCCGAGCACACCTGGGAGATGCGGTTCGAGAAGGTCTTCAAGCTGATCGGGGTGTTGGAAGAGTAGGGCTCAAGGCCACCGTCAAACTCCAAATCCCCCTTTGCCCCAAAGGGGGATTTTTTTATCCGGCACTCATCTCCCGTTCTTCGGCTGTAGGCTGTCGGCTGTCGGCTCTTCTGCCCTGTGGCCTGCAGCCTTTAGCCTGTCTTCAGTGCACTGTTCAAGGTATTGCGCAGCAGCATGGCGATCGTCATGGGGCCAACACCGCCCGGAACGGGCGTGATGAAGGATGCCTTCGCGGCCGCCTCGGCGAAGGCCACATCACCCACGAGCTTTCCGTCGGGGCGCCGGTTGATCCCCACGTCGATCACGACGGCGCCTTGGCGCACCATCTCCCCCCGGATCATCTCGGCCTTGCCCGCCGCGGCCACCAGGATGTCGGCCCGCTTCGCGACGGCGCCGAGGTCCCTGGTCCGGGTGTGGCAGATCGTGACCGTGGCATGCCGGTTGAGGAGCATCAGCGCCAGGGGCTTGCCCACGATGTTGCTGCGGCCCACGATGACGGCCTCTTTGCCCTCGATGGCGATCCCGCTGCGGTCCAGAAGCTCAATGATCCCGAGGGGCGTGCAGGCCCGGTGGCCGGGCCGCCCGGTGAAAAGACCGCCGATATTGAAGGGGTGAAACCCGTCGACGTCCTTGCGGGGGTCGATCGTTTCGATCACCACATCGGGGTTGATGTGCTTCGGCAGCGGCAGCTGGACCAGGATGCCGTGGATCTCGGGGCTTGCGTTGAGCCCGGCGACGATCTCCCGGAGGCGATCCTCAGCCGTGTCCGCCGGCAACCGGTATTCCCGCGACAGGAAACCGGCCTCCGTTGCGGCCTTCTCCTTGCGGCCCACGTAGATCTTCGAGGCGGCATCCTCGCCGACGAGGATCACGGCAAGGCCGGGGACGATCCCTGTTTTCTCTTTTAATTCAATAGCTTGCGCCCTCACCTCGGCCCTCACGTCCTGGGCTATTCTGTTTCCGTCAATCACTTTGGCCATTGTCTTCTCCGTCCCCCCATCCCTGAATCCTTCCAACACTCCAATATCTAAAGGGGTTTCTGCTTTTACCGCAGGCAGCCCGAATTGTCAAGAAAAGGGCGGGAATGAGGGGTTGCCGGCCGGTTCTTCCGGAGCTCTTCTACTGAACTTTTTCCACTCAGCAAAAAGCCCTGGAATGCCCATTTTTTCTGATGTTTTCTGTTGAAGAGTTGACCCCGTTGTGGTATGGTTCGCCCGTAAAATTTTGGGGGGTCCGTGGGCCTTATGAACCTTGGTAAAATGTTCGAAGATGCCTGCAGCACCTACAAGGACAATACGGCCCTTGTCTTTGAAGATTCACGGATTCGTTACAAGGACCTGAACGGAACCGTAAGCTCCCTGGCCAACCACCTGAAATCCCTCGGCATCGGCAAGGGAGACAAGGTGGCCCTGATGCTGCCCAACGTTCCCGAATTCCCCATCACCTACTTTGCCTGCCAGAAACTGGGTGCCGTGGCCGTGACGCTCAACGTCATGTCCACCTCCTACGAGCTCCAGTACCTCCTCGACAACAGCGATTCCAAGGTCCTGATCACGGCGGCCCAATCGGCCCGCCGCTTCGAGGAAATCAAGGACAGGCTCGCCACTTGCCGGCACCTGCTTCTGACCGAGGTCGACGACGGGCCCATGTCCATGAAGAAAGCCCTCGAAGCGGGGCCTTTCGAGTTCGAGCCTTCCGATGCCGCGGAGAACGACCCGGCCGTCATGATCTACACCTCGGGCCTCACGGGCAAGCCCCTGGGAGCCGTTCTCACCCACGGGAACCTCATCTCCCAGTCCATGCTGCTGAAAACCCTGTTCGCAGCGACACAGACAGACAAGGCATTGTGCCTGATTCCTCTCTTTCACTCCTTCGGCGCCGTCGCCAACATGCTCAATCCCATGCTGATAGGCGCCTGCGTCGTGATGCTCGATGCCTTCAGCATCGAGAGCATCTTCAAGAGCATCGAGACCGAGAAAATAACCTATGTTTCCGCCGTCCCGCGAGTTTTTCTCGGCATGCTCCTTCAGGAAGGGGCGGGCAGTTTCGATGTCAGCTCCCTGAAGTTCTGCGTCACGGGCGGCTCTGCCATGCCGCCGGCCTACATGCCCCAGTTCGAGAAAAAGTTCAAGGTTCGGCTCCGCGAGGGATACGGCCTCACGGAGGCCTCGCCCGTCTGCTCCGTCACCCGGCTCGACATGGAGCAGAAGCCGGGCTCCATTGGCGTCCCCATCCCGGGGGTCGAGGCCCGGATTGTAGACGACGGTGAGAGGGATCTCGCTTGCGGGGAGATCGGGGAGCTCGTCGTCAGGGGTCCAAACGTCATGGAAGGCTACTACAAGGATGCTGCCGCCACGGCCCTGGTACTTCGCAACGGGTGGCTCCACACGGGGGATCTCGCCCTGATCGATGCCGACGGCCACATCTTCCTCAAGGGCCGCAAGAAACGGATGATCATCACCAGCGGGTTCAACGTCTACCCCCGGGAAGTGGAGATCGTGCTGAACATGCACCCCATCGTCCAGGATTCCAAGGTGATCGGGAAATCGGACCTCATGCGCGGGGAAGTCGTCAAGGCGCTTATCGTGAAGAAGGAGGGGGCCACTGCAGACGAAAAGGCCATCCTGAAGCACTGCAGAACCTACCTGTCCTCATATAAGATCCCGAGAGAAATCGAGTTCGTTGACCGCTTGAATTGATCCCGGCTTCCGGCGCCAGATCGCGGGCGGGGGAAGCCGAGAAACCGTCATACCGGCAGTTCGCCCGATGCCGGGTCAGCCCCCTGCCGCCTTCGCGCCGCACCGATCGAAAGGGATGCCACCGTGCCGAACGATGCAGCGCCACAGGGCTCAGGAACCGGATGAAAAATCAGAAGGGCTTTACGGAACAAGGTGATGGCCTGCCGTGAACCCTCACAGGAGAAGAGGAGGAAGAGATGGAAAAGGTACCGCAGAAGTTGGACAAGACGAGAGCCGAATACTACAAAGGCGCGCCCATCGCGAAGTTCGGCGAGAGACCTGCACCCACAACGGGTATGGGCAGGAAGATGAAGAACCCCCACAAGAACGCCCGCCAGGTGGTCTGCGTGGAGGCCTGCCGGACGCCTTACGGCGTTTTCGGCGGCGCGCTGAAGGGCTTCGACGCCCCGCAGCTGGGCGCCATGGCCATCAAGGAATGCATGCGCCGGGTAGCAGGCAAGGTGAAGCCTGAAGAGATCGATTACGTCTTCATGGGACAGGTCGTTCCGGCGGGCAGCGGGCAGGTGCCCAGCCGTCAGGCGACGCTTCTGGCGGGGCTTCCCGAATCGGTCCCCTCCATCACGATCAACAAGGTCTGCTCCTCGGGCATCAAGACGATCGACCTGGCCTGGCAGATGATCATGACGGGCCGGGCGGAGATCGTGATTGCCGGCGGCCAGGAGAGCATGTCGAACTGCCCCTACTCGCTTCCGGACATGCGCTGGGGAAACCGGATGGGCCTGCCGAACGGCCGCGTGGTGGACCTCATGGTCTATGACGGCCTCTGGGATGCCTTCTACAACAGGCACATGGCCATCCACGGCTCCGAAACGGCCGACGAGTTCGGCTTCACCCGCCAGGACCAGGACGAGTGGGCCGTCCAGTCCCAACTTCGGGCCGTCGAGGCCATGAAGGCAGGCAAGTTCGTGGACGAGATCTTCCCCGTGGAGATCAAGAAGGGAAAGGACGTTGTTGCATTCGACAAGGACGAGGGACCGCGCCCCGGCACCACCCTGGAAGGCCTCGCCAAGCTTCCCCCCGTGTTCAACCACAAGAGCACCGTCACCGGCCAGCCCGGCGGCGTAACGGCGGGCAACGCCCCCGGTGTAAACGACGGAGGCGACGTGTGCATGCTCATGAGCGCCGAGAAGGCGAAAGCCCTCGGCCTGAAGCCCCTGTTCACGATCCTGGACTACGCCGAGGTCTCCCAGCCGACGAAGGACATCGCCACGGTTCCCGGCCTGTCGATCAAGAAGATCCTCGAGCAGAACGACCTGACGGTCAACGATCTCGATCTCATCGAGATCAACGAGGCCTTCGCGGCGGTGGCCATCATCAGCGCCCGCACGATCCTCGGGATGAGCAAGGAAGAGATGCTGAAGAAGGTCAACGTAAACGGCAGCGCGATTGCCTACGGACACCCCATCGGCGCCACAGGCGCCCGGATCCTCATGACGCTCGGCTACGAGCTGAAGCGCAGGGGCGGCGGCATCGGGGTCTGCGGCATCTGCTCGGGCCACGCCCAGGGCGATGCGATGCTGATAAAAGTAGAAAAATAGGGAGAGACGGCTCGGGGAGCGGGGGATTACTGTCTTCCTGCGATAGCTCATGAATTCTCGGATTGAACCTCGATTCTCGAGCCTTTCTTTAATGCGACCACAGATGGAGAGATGAATATTTCAGAAAGGAGATCAGTGAGATGAAAGAGGTAGTCATTGTAAGCGGAGCGAGGACGGCCGTCGGCGAGTTCGGCGGTTCTCTGAAAGGTGTCAAGGTCGTCGACATGGGCGCCCTGGTGATCAAGGAGGCCCTCAAGAGGGCAGGTCTGCGGCCATCCATCTCGGCCGATATCAAGAGCTTCCGTCCCAAGCCCTTCGGCGATTTCGAGATGACGGAACTCAACAAAAAGTACTACGACTACGACAAGGCCCTGAAGCCCGTCTACGTCGACGAAGTCGTCATGGGCAACGTGCTCCAGGCAGGCCAGGGCCAGAACCCGGGCCGCCAGGCCATGCTCTACGCGGGGCTCCCCGAGGAGACCAACGCCTTTTCCATCAACAAGGTCTGCGCCTCCGGCATGAAGGCGGTCGCCCTGGCCGCCCAGGCCATCAAGGCGGGCGATGCCGAGATCATGGTCGCCGGCGGCATGGAGAACATGAGCAATACCCCCTACGCGTCCAACGACGCCCGGTGGGGCTATCGCATGAGCATGCCCGCGGGCCAGCTCGTTGACCTCATGGTCTTCGACGGCCTCTGGGAAATCTTTAACGCCTACCACATGGGCCACACGGCGGAAGCGATCGCCAAGCTCTACAACATCCCCCGCGCCGAGCAGGATGCCTTCGCTTACGAGAGCCACCGGCGCGCCCGCGCGGCGATCGCCAGCGGCGCCACGAAGGACGAGATCGTCCCCGTCGTGATCCCCCAGAAGAAGGGCGACCCCAAGGTCTTCGCCGTTGACGAGCGTCCCATGGACACGAGCCTCGAGAAGATGGCAAAACTGCCCCCGGCCTTCAAGAAGGACGGGACCGTCACGGCCGGCAACGCCTCGGGCATCAACGACGGCGCGGCGGCAATGGTCCTCATGACCGCCGAAAAGGCAAAAGAGCTGGGCCTCAAGCCCCTGGCGAAGATCCTGGGTTATGCAACGGGCGGTGTGGACCCGGCTTTCATGGGCCTCGGCCCCATCCCGGCAACCCGCAAGCTCTTCAAGAAACTCGGCCTCACGGCAAAGGACATCGACCTTTGGGAGCTCAACGAGGCCTTCGCGGTGCAGGCGCTTTCCTGCATCAAGGAGCTGGGCGTGGATCAGAACAAGTGCAACCTGCTGGGCGGCGGCGTCTCCATCGGCCACCCCATCGGCTGCACCGGCGCCCGGATCACCTACAGCCTCGCCATGCAGATGAAGAAGAACGGCCTCAAGCGCGGTCTCGCCGGGCTGTGCATCGGCGGCGGCCAGGGCATGTCCATCATTCTCGAGAGCGTGTAACCCGTCAACCTTCCAAGACAACACCCCGGAGCCCGTGAGCTCCACCATCACCACATAGAACCCTGTTCCGGGCGGGAGAATGCTTCTCCCGCCTGGAACGGGACCGTCGGATGCGGAGATTCGCCGTTTCAGGCGCCAGGCCCGCCCCTGGAGAGAGGACGTTACCGCGGGCGCTGTGCCGGATCGGGCTGGACTCATCAATAACAAATTCAGAATAGGAGGGTGAGGAAGATGGCAATCAAGACAATCGGTGTCATTGGGGCTGGCCAGATGGGCAACGGCATCTGCCAGGTCGCTGCGTACCCGGGCGGCATCAATGTCATCATGAACGACATCGCCGAGCAGTTCGTCAACAAGGGATTCGACACGATCTCCAAGAACCTGGACCGCCTTGTCGCCAAGGACAAGATCAAGGCGGACCAGAAAACGGAAATCCTCAGCCGGATCAAGAAGAGCACCAACCTCGAGGACATGAAGGCAGCCGACATCGTTGTCGAGGCGGCCACCGAGCGTGAAGACCTGAAGCTGGGCATCTTCAAGAAGCTCGACGAGGTCTGCAAGCCCGGCGTGATCCTCGCGTCGAACACCTCGTCGATCCCCATCACGCGGATCGCCGGCGCCACCAAGCGCCCCGAGCTCGTCATCGGCATGCACTTCATGAACCCCGTCCCGGTCATGCAGCTCGTCGAGATCATCAAGGGTCTCGTGACGTCCCAGGAAACCTACAACACCGTCGAGGCCCTCTCGAAGCAGTTCGGCAAGATCCCCGTCGAGTGCAACGACTTCCCGGGCTTCATCTCCAACCGCATCCTCATGCCCATGATCAACGAGGCCTTCTACACGCTGATGGAAGGCGTCGGCTCTCCCAAGGCGATCGACGACATCATGCGCCTCGGCATGAACCACCCCATGGGGCCGCTCACGCTGGCCGACCTCATCGGGCTCGACACCTGCTGGGCCATCATGGACGTTCTCTACAAGGGCTTCGGCGATTCCAAGTACCGTCCCTGCCCGCTCCTGAAGAAATACGTCGACGCGGGTCTCATGGGTCGCAAGAGCGGCCGCGGCGTCTACGACTACAGCGCGAAGTAACCGGAGATGAACCGGCGGCAGGGGCGCTTCCCGTCCCTGCCCCGCACCCAACGGGATCTTCAACAGAAAGGAGGGTGGTACTGTTATGGAATACAAGAACATTCTATTCGAAGTGGCCGAAGGCGTCGCCACGATCACCATCAACCGGCCCAAGGCGCTCAACGCCCTGAACTCGGATGTGATGTGCGAGCTCTACGATGCGGCCATCAAGTGCAAGACCGACGAGGCCATCAAGGTCGTTATCCTCACCGGCGCGGGCGAGAAATCCTTCGTGGCCGGTGCGGACATCTCGCAGATGGCGGAGTTGAGGCCCCAGCAGGCCATGGAGTTCATGGAGGCCGGCATCGAGACCTTCCGGATGTACGAGGTGCTTCCCAAGCCCGTCATCGCGGCGGTGAACGGCTTTGCCCTCGGCGGCGGCGTGGAGCTTGCCATGTCCTGCGATTTCCGTCTGGCCTCGGAGAATGCGCGCTTCGGGCAGCCCGAGATCCTCATCGGGCTCATCCCCGGCTGGGGCGGCACGCAGCGCCTCGCCCGGCTCGTCGGCATGGGCCGCGCCAAGGAATACATCATGGCCGGCGGGCAGATCGACGCCAAGCGGGCTTACGAGATCGGTCTTGTGAATCAGGTCTATCCGCTGGATCAACTCATGGCGGAGACAAAGAAGCTGGCCGCAAAAATGGCAAATCTGCCCGGCTTCGCCCTCAAGATGGCCAAGCACGCCATCAACTTCGGCTACGACCTCTCGCTCGACAACGCCATGAGGCTCGAGACGGAGTGCTGCTCGCAGTGCTTCAGCACCGACGACCAGAAGGAAGGCATGAAGGCGTTCCTCGAGAAGAGGAAGCCGGCATTCAAGGGCAAGTGATGCGGCCCGAAGAATCAACTGTCAGGGCAGAAAAAGTTCAGGATTGAACTAGTAACAAAATACATCAAGGGGGGATTTTTATGAATTTCGGACTCACTGAAGAACAACAGATGGTGAAGGATCAGATTACCAAGTTCGCAGAAACCAAGATCAAGCCCATCGCGGCCGACCTGGACCACACCCACCGGCACCCGGAAGAGATCTGCCGGGCACTCGGTGAGATGGGCATCATGGGCGTCGCGATCCCGACGGAGTACGGCGGAGCCGGCATGGACATCGTGACCTACGTCCACGCCATGATCGCCATCTCCAAGGCGTGCGCGAGCTGCGGCGTCATCGTCTCCGTCAACAACTCGCTCTACGGCTTCCCCGTGAACACCTTCGGGACGGACGAGCAGAAGAAGAAGTACCTCACCCCCGTCGCCAGCGGGAAGGTCGAGGGCTGCTACGCCCTGACGGAGGCCGGCGCCGGCTCCGACGCAGGGGCTCTCGCCTGCAAGGCCGTCCTGAAAGGTGACAAGTACATCCTCAACGGCGCGAAGCGCTTCATCACCAACGGCAATGTGGCCAAGTACTGCGTGCTGGCCTGCACCACGGACCCCTCCATCGGCTACAAGGGCGTCATCAACCTCATCGTCGACCTGAAGGGGACCAAGGGCTTCTCGCTCGGCAAGATCGAGGAGAAAATGGGCATCCTGGCTTCCGGCACGGCCGAGCTCGTTTTCGAGGACGCCGAGGTTCCGGCAGCGAACCTGCTGGGTAAAGCCGGTCAGGGCTTCAAGCAGATGCTGATGGGTCTTGACTGCGGCCGAATCGGAATCGGCTCCCAGGCCTGCGGCATCGGCAAAGCCGCCCTGGAAGATGCCATGAACTACGCGAAGGAGAGGGTGCAGTTCGGCAAGCCCATCTCCACCTTCCAGGCCATCCAGTTCAAGCTCGCCGACATGGCGACGGAACTCGAGGCGGCGGAGTTGCTGCTCCTGCGCGCAGCCTGGATGGAAGACAACCATCTGGACTACGAGAAGGAATCCGCCATGGCGAAGATGTACGCCTCGGATGTGGCCATGAAGGCTGCCATCGAGGGCGTCCAGATCTTCGGCGGTTACGGCTACTGCAAGGAGTACCCCGCAGAGCGCCACATGAGAGACGCCAAGATCTGCCAGATCTACGAAGGCACCAACGAGATCCAGAGAGTGGTCATCGCCCGCAAGCTCCTCGGCGCGCGCTAGTCCACTGAGCGTCAGCTCTTAACCCATTCAACAAGAGAGGGTCAGGGGGTATGCCCCCTGACCCTCTTTCTTTTTCCACCACCTCATTATTAGGGCCAGGAATTGGACTTTGAGTGTGAAATGGGTACTACGTGATCGCCGAGGATCTTTCTTTCAGGCTGTTCAAGAATGCCCAGATGCAAGGCGCCCGACATCCCGAGGAGCGAGGCGTACTTGTCGCGTACGTTGAGCGACGAGGGACGAGGGCAACGCAGCAGATGGGCGTTCTTCAACAGCCTCAATAAATTCCCTCGACGCAGCCGCCTGCTATCGTCTCCCCCAGCTCCCTGCACTTCTCAAGTGTCTCCGCCGTCAGCTTTCCCTTGGAGATGACCGGCTCGAAGACCTTCTTGAACTGGTAGCCGATGGCGATGCGCTCGATGTTGCGAAGGGCCCCCGTACCGTCGTTTCCGGCGCTGATGAAGACCACGTAGGGTTTGCGGAAGACCTTCCCCTGGGCCGGGTAGTAGGTCCGGTCGAAGAAATCCTTGATCATGCCGGACATGTAGCCGAAGTTCTCCGGCGTGCCGACGGCAAGCCCCTGGCAATCCAGCAGGTCCTGGAGCGTGGCCTCGACGGCCTGTTTGAGGACGACCTGCGCACCCTCAATGCCCGCCGCCCCCTCGGCCACGGCCTTCGCCATCCTCGCCGTATTTCCCGTCTGGGAATGATAGACAATCAGGATCCGGACCATTACAACCTCATGTTTCTTTTATCTTTGTGTCACGATCAAAACGCCGGGAGATGGTCGACATCCTGACGGCGAAGTAAGGCGTTCTTCGGTAACCGCTCTTAGCGAAGTGAAGCGACCGCAGCGCAAACTGTTTGAGCCCGAAGGGCGAGTCGTTGCGCCGCAGCGCAGCGAGCTCTGCCGGCTGTTGAAAAATGACCATCTGCTTCGTTGCCCTTGTCCTTCGTCGTTCAACGTACGACTCGGTACGCCTCACTCCTCAGGATGTCGGGCGCCTTGCATCTGGCCTTTTTTGAACAGCCTGGAAAGAACCAGAGCGGT
>Ga0208980_10002773_pt1 | contig 10615 bp, 9 predicted proteins | sample WetSurMetagenome_3_FD_187993 | JGI IMG/M metagenome (GOLD analysis project Ga0208980, IMG submission 187993) | Wetland microbial communities from Twitchell Island in the Sacramento Delta, sample from surface sediment Aug2011 Site A1 Bulk (version 2) | ecosystem: Environmental > Aquatic > Marine...
TACAGGATCATCAAACCTGAAAGCTCAGTGGATAAATCATCAGTGGGTTGACCTTAAAGCAATTAATAATGGCGACTGGTCGGGCAGTTTTTGGCAACCTGCCGACGACGACAAGAATCCATGGGTGGAGATTGACCTTGGAAAGGCTGAAAAGGTATCAAAGGCAGTTTTTTACGAAAGTGGCAATAATGTCAGATCATATGAACTTCAGTATAAATCGGGAGATACCTGGAAGACATTTTATAAAGGAACAACTTTGGGACCAAGGGCCGAAGTGAACTTTAAATCTGTTGAGGCCCGGTCAATAAGACTACTTATCAATTCCTTTTCAGGTACACTTCAGATATATGAGGTAATGTTGTTGAGATAAGACCTGTTTGCACAGAGGCACAAATAAAATTTTCAAACTAAAACATATTATTATGAAAAGATTTGGTCAGATAATAGGAGTAAGACCTGAACATTTTGAGCGCTACAAAAAATATCATGCTGCAGTATGGCCCGAAATTCTTGATATGATTAAAAAATGTAATATGCAGAACTATTCCATTTTCCATAAGGATGGAATGCTATATGCATATTTTGAATATACAGGCAGCGATTTTGCTGCAGATATGGCCATGATGGCAGCAGATCCGAAAACCCAGGAGTGGTGGTCAATTATGGAACCTATGCAGGATCCGGTAGCCACTCGCAAAAAAGGAGAGTGGTGGGCTAATATGGAAGAAGTATTTCACCTTGACTGATTAATATGAAGATTTATGCCGGACTGGCACTTACCGGTGCTCTTTTTTTATCAGGCTGTACGAATTACAGTAAGGAGAATCAACCTGTAAACTTCAGCGGAATTTACCCTCATCTTGCTTCCTATAATAATGAAGGTGAGTGTGGAACTGGTGCACTTGTTCCATGGGCTGACAGGTTGTGGGTTATTACCTATGGACCCCACCTTCCATTTGGTTCATCTGATAAACTTTATGAAATCAACTCAGATCTTGTACGAATTGTCCACCCTGAAAGTGTGGGTGGTACACCTGCCAACCGCATGATCCATCATGAAAGCAATCAGCTTTTTATCGGACCGTATGTTATAGACAAAAACAGAAATGTAAGAGTTATTTCTCCGTCACAGATGCCCGGCCGGCTTACAGGCAATGCACGCCACCTGACAGATCCTGCTGGCAAAATATATTTTGCTACAATGGAGGAAGGATTTTATGAGGTTGATGTTAAAAGCCTGGATGTCAGATTGCTTTACCGGGATGGGAATGTAAAAACTGAGAAATTGGATACCCTTTCAGCAGCCATGGCTCTTGCTCAATTGCCAGGAGCACATGGGAAAGGTCTTTATTCAGGTCAGGGTGTGATGGTTTATTCCAATAATGGTGAACTTTCAGAGAAGGCAGCAACTCAGTTTGATATTGAGTCCGGTTCTTTAAATGAGTGGGATGGCAAAGAGTGGAAACTGATCAGGCGTAATCAGTTTGTGGAGGTTACCGGCCCGGGAGGAATATCTGGAAATGCTAATCCGGAAAAAGATCCCATCTGGACGACTGGTTGGGATCATAAATCTTTACTGGTCGGGGTTCGAAATGATGGCACGTGGAACTTTTACAGGCTACCAAAATCAAGCCATAGTTACGATGGTGCTCACGGATGGAATACTGAATGGCCGCGCATTCGCGATATTGGTACTACAGAAAAGCCTTATTATCTGATGACTATGCATGGAATGTTCTGGAATTTTCCCGGAACATTCACCTCATTGAACAGTGCGGGCATTCGTCCTTTATCAGCCTATCTTAAAGTCATTGGTGACTTTTGCCGCTGGAATAATCTTCTGGTTTTTGGATGCGATGATTCTGCAAATAAGGAATTTCTGAACAAACGAAAGGCTAAAGGATCGATCGAAGGTCCAGGGCAATCAAACTCCAACCTTTGGTTCACTTCTCTGGAAAAACCTGGTTTGCTGGGTCCAAACACCTCTGAAGGAGCAGTATGGCTTTCCGAAAACATTATAGCAAATAGATTTTCCGAGCCATTTTTATTTGCCGGATGGGAGAACCGTTCTTCATGGATAAAAAATGAAGGCAACCAAAATATCAATTTCACCTTTGAAACGGATTTGAACGGTGATAATACATGGAAGGCTCTGATGACAGTGCCTGTAAAAGCAGGCGAATCGGTAAATATTGTCTTTAATGCAAATCAGAAAGGAGAATGGATCAGGATCTCTCCTGACAAAACTACAAAAGCGACAGCTCAATTCTGGTATTCAGGCACCGATAACCGGTCTGCAGCTCCTGATAGTATTTTTACAGGACTTGCAGGTGTTGACGAAGGAAAAGCAATTGCCGGCTTGCTCTGGGGGCTTGGCAACAACAGGCATAAACTGGGTGTTCTGTCAGGAGTTGTTACAGACTCAACATTCACAGAAAGTGGTTATTATGAGCTTGATTCACTGATGAACCTGGTTAAAACTGATGATCCGGAAACTGCCCTTCAGATTCGTGAGAAAATGGCAATTCCTCATAATGTTGTTTCAATCGATAGTGCTTCGGTTGTGATAGATGATGACCAGGGACGCAGGTGGAGACTCCCCAAGGGTGATCCTGAATTCACAGAATTGACAAATAATTCCGTTCTGCGAATATGCCGGGAGGTTGCAACTGAACGTGACCTTCTTAACTGTTCAGGAACCTTCTATGAGTTACCTGCTGAAAATGCTGACGGATTTGCCAAAATCAGACCGATTTCTTCACATAAGTTTCGGATTTATGATTACGCATCTTACCGCGGGATGCTGATAATGACCGGATTGGAAACTGTAATTTCTGGAGGTAACAGCCATATAATAACGTCAGCTGATAAAAAGGCTTCTCTCTGGGCCGGAACCATTGATGACCTGTGGAGTATGGGTAAGCCTGTTGGAGAAGGTGGACCATGGTATAATTCCAGGGTAAAGGAAGGAGAGCCATCAGATGCTTATCTTATTGGTTTTTATGATAAAAGAACCTTATTTCTTTCCCATAAATCCCCGGAAAATGTCATTTTCACAATTGAAGCTGATCCTGTTGGAGATGGTCAATGGATGACTTACCGGAAAGTCTCAGTAAATTCAGGAGAGACTTTTAGCCTGATTTTTCCCGATACCTTTCAGTCACGCTGGATAAGGTTTATTCCTGATAAAAACTGTTCAGCAACTGCAATTTTAAAATATGAATAGAAAGTGTTTTAAAGATTATTTCCTGTACCCTTGATTATCACTAGTTCTGTCTGAATCAATTATTAATATTATTAACCTGATAAAAACATAACTATCAGAAATTTAATAGGTTTTTATTATAATTGCAGGACAATATACCAAAGAGATTGTTATTGCGTTTTTGATATTAACACCTGATTGCCTGTGCGTTATTTCTTTGTTATTATAGCATTTTTGCTGCCTTTTGCCTCTGAAGCTCAGCTTTCTGCTCCCGGAAAGAGTGCAGTGAGGTACACTACATATCCATCATCACCAGCCGTTAAGGATCCGATATTCATATATTGTAACGCAACAGGTACCCAAAAGGGAGCTCTTACTGCCAGTAGTCCGGGTGGAACTGGACCTTTTAATTACTCCTGGTACAAATGGAGCGATATCACAAAAAGTTTCAGTGAATTTATCAAAACTGAACCAGGAGTATTAACGTCATCATTAACCAATCTTCCGGAAGGAGGCTATAAAGTTTTAATTAGTGGCGGATACAATACAAGTCTTACTGGTTGGATTTTTATTGACAAACCATATGCTCTTGCTCAGCTACAAAACCGGACATGTGATTATGTAGCATTAAAAGGTACTGCAGCGATTGATACCTTTTATTACAGGGATCCTGCAAATGGCAGACCTCTGAAGCTTCCGGATGGCGTTAAGTTCTTATGGTCATCTGATCCTCCATCTTCGATACCTTTTCCTGATTATGAGTTAAATCCTCAGACCTTTGATCCACCACTTGTCAATGTAACTTATAAGCTTCAGGTAAGTGACAGTTTTGGCTGTATGAGCCAATCATCATTTTATTATGAATCAATCCATGTTAAAGCAGATTTCACTGCTGATCCCGAAAAGGGGGAAGCTCCGCTTGAGGTGGTCTTTACAGATAAATCGGTAAGAGGATATAAATACAAATGGGAATTTGGAGAGAACAAGGATAGTATATCAAATTTGGCTAGTCCACCACCACATATTTATTATAAACCAGGAGAATACTCTGTGAAACTGACAATTGAAAGTGAACTGCATTGTATTGATTCAATGAGGTTTGATAAAATAGTTGTCGATCCATCTGAACTTAGCATCCCGAACGTTTTTACTCCTAACGGGGATGGATTAAATGACTACTTTATGGTGGAATCAAAATCTCTCAGGATGATCAGCATGGAAGTTTTCAGCAGAAGCGGGGTGCAGGTTTACAGTTTTAATGGTGACGGTGAATCCCTCAGAGATTGGCTGGGCTGGGACGGGAATGTTAACAATTCATCAAGAAAAGCGAGCCCTGGTGTATATTTCTACATTATCCGGGCCTATGGATGGGATAATGTCAATTATGACGGTAAAGAACAGAGAGGATTTGTCTATCTGTACAGATAAAGGCTCATAGGCTCAAAGGCATAACGGCTATGTGGCTTAACGGGAAGAACACAATGACTCGTCCTGATTTTTGTTTACAAAATTACTTGTTAATACCAAGATGCCTTTACGCCTTTATGCCTTTATGCCATTCTTATTGCCACAATCCGATAATGAACCCCATAATAGTCAGACTAGTAACACTGTAGATCGAGTTAATAAGGAAGTGAGCCATGGTTTTTGCTTCGAAAAGATAGCTGATTCCCATGAACGTAAATACCCATCCGACTCCCGCCATAAAACCTGCAATAGCTCCAAAAGCCCCACCTGCGCCGGCTCCAATAAACATCGCCAGAAAGAATGAAGCAACAAGTGCGAGAATGAAGGAGAGACCGAAGACCTTAATCATATTCGTATTCTTTGTCGACTCTTCTGTAATACCAGTCTCCTTCATCCATCTCTTAGCAAACATAAGTGGTGAATACCAGAGACCTCCGAGGATAAAGGCACTCACAGCGGCAACAATAATTGCCAGCCAGTTCAAGTTCTGAAAAGCATTTTGCATATCCATAATCACAAAGTTTATCGTGTTAAACAAATAAAATATCGGAATGTTTGCTAATCATTATTAAACAGGGAAGGAAGGGAAGTAGCAAAAATCAAGAATACTAAATCTATGAACAAAGTAACTTAGCTTCCGGAGAGGTTTTTCTGAAGAAAACGAATAAAATTGCCACTTAGAATATTGTGTACATCTGAATCAGAATAACCTATTTCATGCAGCATTCCCGGGATTTTCTGTAGATCAGCTATTGTATCCAGATCGTATGGGCACTGTTCCTTTCCAAAAGCGCCATCCAGGTCAGAACCGATACCGGCATGCAGTGAGTTTCCTGCCAGCTGACAGATGTGGTCTATATTATTAATAATCTGTCTTAAAGATACTCCCATAGACTCAGGATCCGATTTTCCTCTTATCCATCCCGGGACCATCATCCATGCATCCATGGCAACTCCAATTACTGCCTCTCTGCCAATTAGTTCAGTGATCTGTTCATCGGTAAGTTGCCTGTTATGAGGTACAAAAACACGGCAGTTGTTGTGGCTAGCCCAGACAGAACCGTGAAAAAGATCTAATGTCTCGCGAAAGCTCTTATCGCATAAATGGGAAACGTCAAGGATCATACCCAGTCTTTCAATTTCTTTTATAAGTTCGCGTCCTTTAATGCCTACTCCTCCATCGGAATCAGTCCCATGGGCGTATGTTCCAGGACCATAATGAGCAGGTCCAATAGCCCGTAATCCATAATCATAAGCTCTTTCAAGATGGCTGACAGAAATAATCGAGTCAGCACCTTCAAGACTTAAAATATAACCTATCGGGGGACTTTCAGATGGATTTTTCCATAAGCAGAGATGATTTTCCAGATCATTAGCTGTGCATATCTGCTTCATTTGACCTTCCTCTTCCATTGTTTTATACCAGGCTAGTTGTCCCTGGGTTTGTGCCCATGCCTGTTCGGGTGATCTCCATCCTGGTAAAATGTTGCCACGTTTTACATACCTTCCAATCTGTGTAGCCACACAGATTCCAACATGGCCTTCACGCATGGAAGGAAAGCTGACAGTACCCTTTGCCCTGTCAGGCTTATCAGACATCCCTTCTTCACCTTTCCGGATCTCTTCTGTTGTCCATCTGAGGTCACGATTCCATTCCAGGGCATTCATTGAAAGATCGAGATGAGCATCAAAAATCAGCAATTTCTTTTCCATCGGGGAATTCAAGAATTATATTGTGATCCTTCTTTTCCTTGCATCAACATTCCACTGTTCTGTTGCCTTCTTATTCTTTACAACAGTTACTGTATCATGACGGTCAACTGTCGGACAAATATGCCAGGGGATTCCATAAACCGGATCTCCGGTCTTGTAATTATCTGCTTTGGTTGTTCTGATAACCATATGTTCCTCGTTATGACTTACAAAAGTATAATTTGTCATACCCAGTATCTTAACTCTTGGGTGAGGTATTTCAGAAGCAACGGCCTTATGACCAAGATCGAGGCATAAAAGATCTTTTGCAGGTTTACTCACAATACGCATCAACAAAACTGCCGCATGCAGGAAGTCCAGGTCGGTGAAAGAACTACTATATCCGTAATCCCACAATAGAAGTGTTCCAGGGCTTAATTCAACTCCTTTTCGCTGAGCATGTACCGGGAATGTAGGTGTTCCTCCGGCAACAATTTTAACAGGAGAGATTCCTTCACTTTCAAGTTCCTCTACCAGGGTAATTACCGGAGCAAATGAATCATCACATTTTATTTTTCGCAATGAAAAATCGGGTTCATGAATGTGGCCATCATATACATGAAGTCCCTCGGCAATGAGCATTGGAGAATCAATAATTCTTTCGAAAAGCCTTAATGCTTTTTTCCCGGGGGTTATCCCTGTCCGGTTCATACCATTATTTATATCAAGCCAGACATGTGTTTCCATTCCTGTTTTTCTGGCCATATCTGATATTTGAATTATAACCTCTTCATTATCAGCGATGCATGATATGTTTGAATTCTCGAATTCTTGTTTTAAGCTAAAAAACCTTTCAAGGTTAGGGCCAACTGGTTGCATTGCCAGCAAAATATCGGTTGCTCCGCATCTGGCAACCATCTCTGTTTCAGAAATTGTTGCACATTTGAATTTTCTGATGCCATTGTTTATCTGTAACCTTATGATCTCTGACATTTTATGTGTCTTTACGTGTGGTCTGAGATTACTGACATCTCCGGCAATCATGATCATTCTTCTGATGTTTTCTTCAACCCGGTCATGATAGACAAGAAGAGACGGAGAACAAACATCAGTAACATTGTCGACCTCATACCAGCGGTCGGATTGAGAGGGAATTTCTTCCATTTCTTAAATTAATAGAGTTCAAACATAGCTTCTACCTCAACAGGTATATTCGAAGGAAGAATCATTCCTACTGCACTTCTTACCCCAATTCCGTCATCCTCTCCGAACACCTCAGCCATAAGTTCACTGAATCCGTTTATTACCAATGGTTGTTTTTCAAAACCTGGCGCACTATTGACCATCCCGAGGACTTTTACAATACGTCTGATTCTTTTTAAATCTCCGAAATGAGCCTTTATAGTTGATAACATTGTCAGGCCAACCTGCCTTGCAGCAAGTTTACCTTCCTCAGTATCAAGATCTGCCCCAAGCCTTCCCTTCATAAGTGTTCCATCAGCCAGAATTGGTCCCTGGCCGGAAACATAGAGCAATTTGTCAACAACCAGAACCGGTCTATAGACCCCTGCAGGTTTTGGAGCCGGGGGTAAGATAAGCCCTAACTCAATAATTCTTAAATCAGGATCGTGTATCATATCTTATAAATTAAGTGTCATTTATCTTTCTACCCAGGGATTATCAAGGATTTAGGATTTGTCTTCTTCCTTGTGTCCTGTGTCGTGAGTCGTGAGTCGTGAGCCCTTCTCAAACATATAACTCTGCTTTTAAAATTGTTTTAGCCTGACCGGATATCTCTACGCGGTCCCCCTTAAGAGACACTTTCAATATACCTGATCGTCTGGAAACCTGGTGTGAAATGAAATCGGTCTTACCCGTTTTCATATGCCAGAATGGGACAAGTGCACAATGTGCAGATCCTGTAACAGGATCTTCGTTGATTCCAAGAGCGGGTGCGAAACAACGGACAGAAAAATCAAATTCAGGATTTTCAGATTCAGAAGTTACTATCAGATCATCAAAAGCGGAGTTCTTCATAAGCGAAAAATCGGGACTCATATTTCTTAACAAAGTTTCATTTTTTACTAAAGCAAGAATCCATCCAAAGCCGGCCCTGTATAATTCCAGTGGTTCGAGCCCTGTAACTCTTTCAAATTCAGTAGTTATATTGATTTTTTCCAGCTTGTATAACGGGAAGTTCATTGTAATCCAGTTACCTTGTTTTCTGATAATCAGTTCTCCGGCTTTGGCAGAAAACAGAATCTTTTCACCACTTTTTGCAATTCCTGTTTCATATAAAATATGTGAAGCAGAAAGTGTGGCATGTCCACATAACTGTACCTCCGCTTCCGGAGTGTAGAATCTGATTATACGACATTCAGGTCCGGGAAATATGAAAGCAGTTTCGGAAAGATTCATCTCCATTGCGACATTTTGCATCCAGGAGACTGGAGGCTCATGGTCGAGGATGCAAACAGCGGCTGGATTGCCTTTGAATGGTTCCGAAGTGAAGGCATCAACCTGGTATATAATATTAGTTTTACTCATTAAATCAAATTTTCAAATGGCTCAACGGCATAACGTACAAGGGATAAATATAGTAAAATTTATTCTACCGCTGTGCCTTTGTGCCGTTAAGCCTTGATGCCTTTTCTCCATTCACCGGTAAATTTCATGCATTCACAGAATTTATCAGGGAAAAAACTAAAAAAACTTTGTAAACTAATATAGTTTTCTCATTTTTGTGTCAGAAAATTAAGATAGTAATGGATAACAGGAACAGGATAATTGAGGGTGCAGCAGAACTATTCAGGTCATACGGTATAAGAACGGTTACAATGGATTCTCTTGCGAATCATCTGGGCATGTCAAAGAGAACCATATATGAAGTATTCTCTGATAAGAATGAATTGCTTATAGGAGTGATAACACAGATGGCAGACAGACAAAGAGAACTTGTGAAAAAGGTACTTGATGAATCTGAAAACGCGGTTGTTGCAATATTCACTTTGCTGCAGATTAATAGAGATCATTTCCAGAATTTAAGTCCGGCTTTTCAGGCAGATATAAAGAGATTTCATTATGAGGGTTTAATTAAAAAAGCAGGAAAGTTTGAAATACCTGATTATAAAAATTACCAGCAGGTTTTTGATCGTGGAATTAAGGAAAAACTCTTTAGAAAAGATATTAGTCCTGATCTGGTAAACAGGTGTTTTGATTCACTTGTAAGATCAATAATGAATAATGATTTGTATCCATTTGATAAATTCAGCAGGAATCAGGTAATCGGGAATGTATTAATTAATTATCTGAGAGGCATATCGACTCCCCAGGGACTTGAGCTTATTAACAAACTGGAACTTACGTTTTAGAATTTATTTATGAAAATGCAGAAATATCAAAAATTATTACTAGAGATGAAAAGCAAACAATTACAAACAGTTTTACTACTTTTCTTACTGACCCAAGGAGTTGTTTTTGCACAATCAGGTGGCAGTGAATTAAAGCTATCTTTAAAGGAAGCACAGGATTATGCAATTCAGCATAATAAAATGGTTATTTCTTCCAGGTATGAAGTAGAGGAATCAAAGAAAGTTGTATGGGAGACAATTTCAGCTGCATTGCCACAAGTTAACACTACAGGTTCATTTACTGATAATCTGAAACTGATGACTACCCTTTTACCTGGTGATTTCTTTGGTAAACCAGGAGAAAAAGTTCCGGTGACATTCGGTTCCCAATTTAATTCAAGCGCAAGTTTACAGGCCAGTTTGTTGCTTTTCAATGCACCTTTATATATAGGTATTGAATCTTCGAAACTGGCAGGAAAACTAAGTGAGCAGAATCTTGAGAAATCGGAGCTTGATACGAAAGAATCAGTTTGTATGGCATACTACCTGATTCTGGTCTCCGAAAAATCTCTTAAGATACTTGATGGCAATCTTCTCAATCTTAATGAGACCCTTAAGTCAACAAAGGCTATGTATTCAGCTGGGATGGCAGAATCAACAGATGTTGATCAGATGGCTTCTAATGTTACCATGGTCGAAAATTCCCGTAGTTCACTTCAGAGAACTATTGAATTAAACTATAACCTTTTAAGATTTCAACTTGGTGTTGCGGTTGATACAAAAATTACTCTTACCGAAACACTTGATAATATGACATCTCAAATAAATATTGAAGCCCTTCTATCTCAGGAATTTGACCATACAAAGAATGTAAATTACAGGCTTATTGAAGGACAGGAAC
>Ga0208980_10002774_pt1 | contig 10613 bp, 23 predicted proteins | sample WetSurMetagenome_3_FD_187993 | JGI IMG/M metagenome (GOLD analysis project Ga0208980, IMG submission 187993) | Wetland microbial communities from Twitchell Island in the Sacramento Delta, sample from surface sediment Aug2011 Site A1 Bulk (version 2) | ecosystem: Environmental > Aquatic > Marine...
CCGATCACGGGTTGCCAGACGGCGCGGCCGGGACACCTGGGACGGGAGCAGTTCATTTGCGTTCTTCGGGATCGCCACACACGAGGCACGAGTCGCGGGCAGGATCGTCGTATTCGTCATACAGACACACGCCAACCGGGCTTGCTTCGCATTCGTGGTAGATGCTGAAAGTCAGTCCGGTTGGATTGCCATCGCGAAAGTGTTCTGGGAAGAGGGGGGCTACGAGCTTGGCTAGCTCGTGGTCCTGGCGAGCCAGCTCGCGCTCTGCCGCCAGAGCCCTAGAGAGAGCGCGCTCGCGCCGTTGAGCAGCTCGTTTGATGTGAATGTCGTTCATGGGTGTTCCGTCAGACATTTTCCCAGACGACGTTGCCGTTGCCAAACGTGCAGTCGGAGGAGGTGACGAGATCATGAGCGTCCTTGAGCCCGAAGCGCTCTCGGTACATGGAGGCGAACACGCGCAGCAGGCGCTCGTTTTCCTCGGTTGTCAGCTCCAGGCCGTTGTAGAGCGCGACCCTGTCGAGCGTGGTCAGCTCGACGCACTCGAAGAGCCCGTTGCTCATGTATTCGGATCCCTCGTTGCCGAAGCGAGCGATGAAGGAGCGGATGCGACCGCTCTCGCAGATGTAGAAGTCGAATTCCTGCTTGGGATCGCCGTGCATTCTGGCCAGGATGGCGCAAGGACCGTGGCCGAGGAACCGGCAGGCGTCGCAATCGTGCTGGTACATGGGCCGAGTCGGCATGGTGGACTCCTAGACGTGGAACTCGCGGTGGGGGATGTCGATGAGCTTCTCGGTTCCGGGTTGCAGGTCGTCGCACCACGAGATCCCATGGCCGGCTGCCTGGCAGCCGAGGTACATGCCGAACGTTTCGGGGCTCTTGTCGAATCCTTCGCGCGAGGCGAGGGCATAGAGGACGAAAAGCCTGGTGGCCCTGTTCAGTCGCATGAGCTGAGCGGCGATGTCCTCGGCCCAGGCGACAGCCTCGGAGGGTGGATCGGGCGCCAGCTTGTAGATGTCCTGGCCCGAGAAGCTGCGCCCCTTCTCCTCCTCGCGGTTGGCCCATTCGAGCGCCCACGGACCCTTGGCGATGCCGAACAGGATGGTATCCGTGTTCCGGAGATCTGCGATCTGCTTCCAGGTGTAGTCGATGTGGCGGAAAAAGCCCTTCTTGTCGCGTTTCACTTTGCGGGGCATGGGATCTCCTTTGGTCTTTGGCGGTTTTCTAGCAGGAGAACCAGATGTTGTCTCCGACCGTGCGCCCGGTTTTGCTGGGAGGTTTTCGGACGTGAAACCGGACGAACACGTTGTCCTTGCCATAGGACAGGTTCTTGCGCAGTTCGGCCATGATCACGCGTGGGTACAGCATGTCGTAGTCGAGAAGGTTCCAGAAGGCTTCACCGCCGACGATGACGGCCGAAAGTGCGAGATCTTTGCCGTCCCTGATCATGTCGGCCCATTCGGTGAAACGCGCTTTGAAGCGCTCTCGCTCGATCTTCCCGGTCCTTGTCAGCCCCTTGGGATAGTCAAGATATGCATCGACGGTGATGATGTCAGTCATGGTTCCTCGGTTCACTTGATCTTGCGGGTGATCTCACGCATCCATGCGCGTGGTGGACCACCTTCCCTGGGCAGCTCGCGTGGTTTCCACTCGTCCACGAACGTCTGGTAGAGGGCGATGTGTCGGTTCAGGAATTCCCGTTCGCGCAAGAGACCGTCGTGATACCTCTTTCGACACTCCTCGAAGCGTGGCTGACCACGTTCGATGGGTTTGGCTTGCAAGTTCCAGGTGTCAGGGTACCTGTTGAGGACATCGCTTTCCACATCGCCGATGACCATCTCGACCCTTGAGAGTTCGATGAGGAGGGCACCGTTGATGTAGGCGATGACGCCTTCCTTCGATAGTTCGTAGGGCGGGAATCCCACGCCGTAGCAGTTGCCAACGTGACGCCCGAGGTAACGTGGTCGCTTGAAGCCGTGGGAGACCATCACCAAGATCTGGTTGCCAGGCTCCAGCTTCATCTCACGGAAGCATACAGGACAGCACCCGGTGTTGTCACGGGTTCTTTCAGCAGCAGGTACGTGCTCTTCCATGTTGAGGAGCTGGCACACGCGCTGGACGTAGTCAGTCTCGTTCTTGAGCCACCTGTTGATGCTCCACAGGACGCGATGACTGTATGGCTTTGCGCCGGGAACCGTGATGAAGGCGGATCCTTCGCGGCGAATGTCGTCGCCTTCCGGGAGGAAGAGTTCGGACTGGCCATCGGGCATGTTGATACGGATGCCGTATACGACCGACCATTCGATAAATGTGAACATGAGCCAGTCGTAGGCGTTCTTGCCGACGGACGAGACGTTCGTGATGAACCGGTCGCCGGGGACGGCGTGGCTTGGTAGCTCCGAGATCTCCTTGGCCTTGTACTCGGCGTGTCGGGAAGCGATCCACTGGTCACCGTCGCGATTCACGGTGTGGATCTCATCCTCGAAGGGGCGGCCGGTCCGGCTATCGATGCCCTTCATGGGCACGAAGCCGGGCTCCAGCTCCCAGGTGCCGCCGAAAAGCTCGATGATGTGCAAGGTCTGCGGGAGCGTGATGGCGGCGTCGGCGCCCTTGCGGATCTTGAGCAGGAGCGCCTTTATGGCCTCGGGAGGAAGCTGGGCGACCTTGGTGACGGCTTTCTCGATCTTGTTCACGTTGGCACCCGAGGTTTTCGAGGGATGGGTTTGTTCCAGGGGCAGGCGGTCAGCATCTCCCTCTCGTTGTCGAACTCGATCAGGATGGACTTTTCGGCACGTTCCGGGTTCCAGCCAGGTATGTTGCGGTAGTCGGGATCTTCGTGGTCAACCATACCCCATTCGATGAGATCGTCTGGATCCACGACACCTTCGCTGTCCCAGAAAAGCCCAGCGAACGATACAACGATGTGGCCTGCCACGCGCCCCTGGTCGAGCAAGAATTCGTTCACGCCTGCCGCGTACTTGCCTTTGCCCTTGAAGATCGTCTTGTTGATCTTGACGGCGGCGGCACTGCACGCGCCGCCATAGCCGTGCAAGCCGAGCTTCCGGATGCTTGCAACCGTGGCCTGGATCTTTTGCCTGGTCATGGCTCTCCAGGTCGCAGGCGTCTGCGCGCCTGGTCTTCGAGGCGCTTGGCGCGCTCGTGAGCCTTGTCGTAGGACATGCCCCGGCGCATGTCCTCGGTCTCGTGGCATTCGTGGAAGGCGACGACGGGCAGCTCGGCTTCGGGCGTCTGGTCGTCGATCCAGATCTCGCCCGCTGGTATGAACTTGTATGCGAATTCATTCCCGCCCTGGGAAAAGTCGCTGTCGTACACGTTGCGGACGTGCGAGCCGTTGACCAGGAAGATCTCGATGCCGTGGGGGCACACCTCACCGAGCTGCCGCTTCCACCATGGCAGGCGTCGCATGTGGCGGGGGCTCGGGGAGGTGGACCAGGTGGCGGGGTTCATGTGCCCCTGAGATCTTCCAGGTTGACTTCGTACTGCCTGGCGGCCGTGGTGACGCTGTCGAGGCGCTGGGCATTGTCGCGCATCTCGTCGCTGTTCATGCGCCGATTGTCGTCGTAGAGCCGGTGCATGACCCGCTCGATGCGGGCCAGCTCGTTTTCGTCGATCAGAAAGTAGCGCACGGCTCCTCCAGCTCGCGGGGTGGCTGTCACTTGTGGCGACGTAGTCGCAGTAGCGTGGCCCGGCAACTGACCGTGCTGCGGTATGCATGTTCGAGTTCGTGGGATGACAGATCTTTGATTTTGGGTGGATCCCAGGCAGCGTCGAGAAGTGAGAGAGCTGCGGACAGGAAGATGGGAATCGGTGTTTCGCTGGAGAAGTCCACATTGCCAGTCTCGACGTTTCCAGCGAAGTTTTTGACTCCCCTGACGATGAGGGCCAGATCGTTTTCAGCGGCGCCCTGGCGCACATCATTGATCATCCGGTCAACATCGGTATCGTCGCGGAATCGCATGCCGGCCCTGGCGAGCTGTTGAGCCGCCATCACGAAGCTCTCGCGGAAGGCGGCTTCCATTTTTTGTTGAGCCGCTTTCATTGCTTCCAGGGCCTTGTCGAACTTGGTGTCGCACGGCTGGTACAGAACATCGTCGTTTCTGGGCATGGCGATCTCCTATCGGTTTCCCGGCTCTTCGATGCCGGGTTTCAGTTCCAGTTGTCCCTTGTCGTTGAATCGGTAGTTGCGATACTTCTCGACGATGGCTTCGCCTTCCTTGGTGATGAATCCGTTGTGAAGGGTTCCCATGGGGCGATTCCATTCGTAGCGGGTGTAAGTGTCGCCGGTAGCCGTGGCCCAACCCTTGTTGACCAGTTGCTTGAGGATACTGGGGATACAAGCAATGTCCGCGTCGCCCAGTTTTCGTTCGCCAGCAAGGATTTTGGCGTTCAAGGCAGACATGCGACGCAGGTATTGTAGCTGGCTGCGTGTTGGTGGGAGATCGCGAGGTTTTCCACCGCGAACCATGCCTTTTCGTTTGAAGTCAACGGTGGCCAGTATCCGGTTGGCATCATCGAAGCGTCCGTATTTCTCGGCTAGTAATGCCGAGACGGGCAGGACGTAGCACTCGTGCTCGACAGGGCGTCCCGTGGCGAGGTTGTGGGGGAAGTTGCAGAACGATGTGACGAAGGTTCTCATGTTTCAGAGTCCTGCGCGGCTTTCGAGGAACCGCAGGAAAGACCATTTGGGGCCAGCTTCGGGTGATCGTTCGATGATGTAGGCCACGGCCGCCATGGCTTGCTTTTTGGGCAGATCGGCGACCAGGTTGTACGCGAGGGCGAGGTCACCTTTTTCGATGTGATCGACGACCTTGTCAACGAAAGGGATGAATTCCATGGTCGGCCTGGGCATGGCGATCTCCTATCGGCTGGCGAGGTACTTGAGCAGGGCGATGGCGTCTTCGTGGCCGAGTCGCAGCTCCAGCTTGACTTCGTCGCCGTGAACCTCGGCCTCGCCGTGGGTCTCGTGGAAGATGGGATGGGGTGAATGGTAGAAGCTCACCTTGTTCTTGACTTCACGCTCGTCGCGTCCGAAGCCTTCGCGCTTGGGGATCTTGACGCCCACGATCTCGGCGATCTGCCGGGCCACGTCCTCGACCGTGTTGTGGTAGGCGTTGGCCTCCACGATGCGGAGCTTGGCCTGTTCGAGCAGCGGCAGGTACTCGGGTAGCAGGCGGCGCTTGATGTCGCTCACGATCTGGTCGGCGGTCTTGTTCTCGCCCACGCCGATCTTCGGTGTGTGCTCGTACATCCCGAGCCCGACATAGGGTGTGTTGCCCTTGTCGTCCTTGGGCAGCTCGGTGCCGATCCAGATCTTCTTGTGGTGGTCGTCGTGGGAGAAGGAGAGGTAGATCTGGTCCTGGGGGTTTTTCAAGGATCCCCAGTGCCCATAGCCCTCCTCGGAGAGCTTGAGTTCCCACTCGCCGTCGAGCTGTTCGCCGATGTTGGTGAGGAGGCGCTCCCAGTGGAGCCTCCATCGTTCGCGTTCTTCCTGGGTTCGCATGGTCAATTCCTTTATGGGCGAGTTGCTGTTTGTTTGTAGAGGTCGAGTCCGGTCTCGAAAACCTTGGCCATGGACAATTCGGCCATGCGACCCTGTCGAACATCATCCCAGTCTCCCAGGATGGGCAGACGCAGATCGGAATCCCTGAGTTCCGGGATGATGTTGCTTTCCACCTCGGCGATGAATCTCGCGGTCGGTACGTGATTTTCGACCGTGGGTTCGCGGCGCAGTGCCCTGGCCAGGGATGACAGTGCCACCACGAGGTCGTCGTTGTCCCGGTTGGTCTCCAGGCGCAAGATCAGCTCGTCCAGAAGAGCCAGGTGATCGAGAACCGGGGCGTCGATGGTCAGTAGAGCCACGCGGCGGGTGGCTTCGTCACGAGCCCGTTTCACATCATCTATCACCTTGAAGACCTGTTCATGTTGTGTCGTTGTTCCCTTGGTGGCGTGCTCGGCAAGCCAGTTGGCGAAATATTGCATGTCGCCCTTGCTGACCTTGTACTTCCAGACGATGTCCAGGAGCTTGTCCTGAGCGCGCTTGATCGAACGCGAGCGGATTGGTTCGGGAGCTTCCAGCAGGCCCCAGGTGCTAATCTCGTCGAGTTTCCTGATGGCTTCGCGGTAGCCGTTGAGGATCTCCGGCGACCAGGGGTAGAGGGTTTTTTTGTGAGAGGCCATGTGGTTTTCTATCTCCGCTTGTTACGGATGCGGGGGCGAGATCGTGCCATGAAAGCGTACATGCCTGGAACGTCGCTGGTGATGAGTGGGATGTGTTCCCGGCTTTTCTTGCCGTAGTGCAAGAGCCAGGTGCCCGCCAGCGAGACGCCTTCTTCCCTGGCGGTTTCGATGACGGTTTGCCGGAAGATCTCGAACAGCTCCTCGGGGCCGTAGAGAACATTCCAGGTGTCGAAGCCCTCTTCCTGAGCGAGTTCATCCATTGTGTCCCAAGCGTTCTCGTAGTGGGCTCGCAGGCAGACGTTGAAGGAGTTTTGGGGGATGGTGTAGTCGTATTCCACGCCGTAGTTGCGCCAGGTGGTGGCATTGCGCTGATCGACGGCCGCTCGGGCGTTCTCTTCGATCATGCTGACAACCTTGGCTCGCGATGTCTCTTTCATGGGGATCCTTTCAGTCGCCGAAGGCGCCGTCGGAGATAGCTTCCTTGAGGTGGTCTTCGAGCGGATACTGGTCAAGCTCGCCGGCCGGCAGCTCGACGAGGTTGTAGTCGGTGAAATCGCCCTCCTCGCAGACGTTCACGCGCCAGAGGATGTCGGCCTTGTCGCCGTGGCCGCCGCCGTAGATGTAGCCTTCGGGCGCCAGGTACAGCTCGGGCAGCAGCCGGAAGCCCTTGTTCTTGATCTCGAAGAGGAGATCGACGAGATCTTCGGGCAGGACTTCGGTTTGCAGGCTGATCTTGAAGAGATCGTCGGTGAGGTAGTCGCGGAAGAGCACGGCCCAGAGCCGGCCGACCTGGCGCGCGTGCTTGTCCTTGCGGAACAAGTCCTCCGCGATCTTCTCGTTCGTGTACCGGGCGCCCTCGCTCGTCAGTTCGTGGGCGAGCGGGCAGCCGACCTTGCTGCCGCAGGGGAGCGTGACGGCGTGCTCGCACCCCTCGCCAGCGTCGCAGTGGTTGGGGCTGTCGGCCTCGCCGCCACCATCGGAGGCTGGTTGGGGCCATTCGTCGGAGTCCTCGGGAGGAGGCTCGTTTGGATCGGCGCCGGGTTTTCCAGCCTTGGCGAGCTGGTTCATGATCTCCGTGGCGCAGTCGTCACAGTAGAGGGCTGCCTGGTAGATGTACACGTTGTCGCAGGGTTCGACGAGATCGCGCCAGTCGATGGTCATGACATTTCTCCCTGTCGCATGAGTTCGGTCGGCGGCTCCTGGGTCTCGTCGTCCTTGGCGTAGAACTGCACGAGCTTTCGGTCCTCGCCGGTCCTGGCGGTCCTCTGGAGGATGCCGTAGACGATGGCGGCGGCGCCGCCGAGCACGAACAGCTTGGTGATGCCGTTCATCACGGGACCGCTGTCCGGCATGCCCTTGACGGTGCCGATGGCGCAGTTGAAAGGGATCTGTTTCTTCCAGAGAAGATCGTAGGCCATGATGTCACTTTCTGTAGCGGTCGAAGATGGCGATTGCCGAGCGAATGCGACCTAGCGCCGCCATGCCCACATGCAGATGGCCGATGTTCTCGTCTCGAATCATGGTGCGCAGGAGTTCGTCAACGTCTCCCATGTCGTAGAGAAACGTTTCGACTGCATGGCCGTGCATCTCGGCGCCGAGATAGTGATGAGGTTTCTGAAATTCGCTGGCGTTCAGCTTCTTGGCTATGACACGCGTGATTGTATCGGCCTCGACCGGGGTTGTGTTGCCCTGGCGAGTGATGGACACGAAGGGTTCGCCGTCGCGATGGATATGTCGGCCAGGCTCTACGGTGTACTTGTGCATGGTGATCCTCTGGTTAGCCGTGGATTGCCAGGAAGTAGTCTTCGAGCGAGATCATCCCTTCCATGTTGCAGTCGTGCAGGGTTTGGTTGGCCTCGTCGATGAATTCCTGGGCTTCATGGCCATGGTGGTAGTAGTCCTCTCCGGTGCTGTCGTGGATGAGAACGGTTTCCATGGCCGTGTCAATCTCGCAGGTGGCGCCGGCTTCGCGTGCGGACGCCGCGCGTTCCTTGTAGTCGGCGACGATGGCCCTGGCGGACGATTCCTTGAGCCCCACGAGGAAAGGTCGCCCGTACTGGTAGAGGGTCCAATCATCGCCCAGCTCGGCGATCTTTCTCATGGCCTGGGCGCGGTTGGTGTAGGTGACGGGGATGAGATCGCCGTGCGAACGCTTGGCGAGAATCCAGTGGTTTCGTCGCTTGACTACTTCATTGTCGATTTCAGTGGTCATGTCTTGTCCATGCCTTTCAGGATGTAGTAGATCGCGATCCCGGAGATGGTTCCGACCACCGTGTCGCGCATGAGATCGGAGCCGGCTTTGTTGCTCGGGGGCTCCGGCGCGAGCGCGTGGATGTGCTTGCGCAGCTCCGCCACGGTACCGTTCAGGTACACACCCTTGCGTGAGGCGACGGAGGCCAGGTCGTGGGCGTGCGCGAGCTGGGAGAGCGTGGCCCGGCCCGCACGGGCATCGTCCAACGCTCGTTGGATGATTTGCACGTCGGCGGGTGCGAGCTGCTTGGACATGTTCGTCATCCGGGGGGTTTGCAGCGCACGGTTTGGGATCCGTCACCTGCCGGTTCGATGGTTGCTTCGATCTTGGCCTTGTCGAGCAGTCGCTTCACGTAACCAGCCATGCCTCCGCCCAAGCCCTGGTTGCCGAACTTGTCGGAGTGATCGAGGATCACATATTCGTTGGTGGTCGCTGGATCGAGGATGGGTATGAAGCGCTCGCTGCCATAGTCTCGATTGACCTGGGCACAGACTCGCCTGATCTGCTCCTCGAACGGGAGGGCCTTGCGATTTCGTTGATTGCAGTCTTCCTGGGCGGCTTGTTTGTTCGGGTGCTTGTTTCTTGTATCCACGGACAGCGCAACCGTGTCGTAGCAATACCAACCAGAGCTGGGTTTCCATCCTCGCGCTTGGGTTTGTTTCAACTTGACAGGTGTCCACATGGCAAGATCTCCTAGAAGCTCTCGACCGCTTTTTTCATGTCCCACCAGGCTTGACGACCTTCCGGATCGTCCAGTGGTTTGCCCTGTTCCCACATCTTGGTCAGATAGGCGACGGCTTGCCGGTGGATGGCTGTTGTCGCGGCGACTAATCGCTTGGTCAAGGGGGTTGATGGGAAAGCGTCAACCTCTCTCATGTTCCTGAGAAAGCGGAGGTTGCCGTCTTTCGTTATTTGCACGATCCAGGCGATGCCTCGCGATTCGGCCAGAAGCTCGATTTTGCCGGAGCCTGTTACCGTGAAGTCTATGTCTGACATGGTTATCTCCGATCTTCCGGGTTCCCAGCGAGGATTGTGCCTTTGTAATCGTCTTTCATGACAGCCACACGTAGTGTTTGCCGGGCATCAGCACTGTTGTCTTTTTCCCGTTCTTGGTGAGCAGGTGTCGAATGCGTTCGGCCCTGACCTTTTCGCCGGCAGAATCCCACTGGTACTGGGCGGAGCCACTTTTCGTGGTGTCTACCAGCTCTCGCATTTCCCACCACTCGCGCGATCCGTCTTCCCACTGTACGGTTTTGCCATCCCGGAGTGCACGTTTGATCTCGGGGAGCACCTTCTCGCGAGATCCCATGTCGAAGATGTGCAACACCCGACCATCGGGGCTCTCGACGAGAATACGTTGCAACTTGGTGGCGTTCATGATGGATCGTGATTGATTCACACGCCGCTGAATGTCACTCGGATGGTGACGTATCCGACTACTCTTCCGCTTGCATCAACCTGTTCAAAGACCACGTCGTCATTTCGATCGAAGGATGTTCGCGCTGCTATGCTGGCAGCCTTCTCGAATGACATCCTTTCGCCCAGTACGAGGTAACTCACTCCCGGCTGTTGACTGGCCAGTCGGCTGTAAGTGGGCATGATGGGGTATTTGGGCATGATGGTTCTCCTTGTCAGAAGCCGAGGGTGCTGAGCAAGTCGTTGATGAGGTTCTTGGCTTCCTTGGCGTCCTCGTCGATCATGTAGGCGGTTTGCTCGCGCTTGTCTTCCCAGTCGAGGTTGAACGATCCCTCGTAGGCGGCCTGGAGCCGGGTGATGTTTTCCGCCGGCTGGTCGGCGCTGTCCGGGGCGTCGCGCAGATGCTCCAGCAGGGTCTTGAAGGTGGCCATGTCGGAGATCACGAGCTTGGTGTCCCCTGGCTTGGGAGGATCCCAGTCGAAACGCTGGGTGGCGATGGCCTGGGCGTAGCGCACGGCCTGCGCCTGGTCTTCCGTGATGTCGAAGGTACGAGGTTTGTCTTCGCCCCAGGCCAGCTCCAGGGCTTCGTCATCGGGGAGAGTGTCCTCGTCGAAGTCGCCGCCGTAGACCTTGTATACAACTTCGTGGCGCATCTCATCGTTGATGTCCTCGACGTTGAACTTCGAGCCGGGACCGGCCCAGAACTCGATCTCCTCGATGGGTGCTGGCAGGGCGTCGGCATAGTCCGAGG
>Ga0208980_10002775_pt1 | contig 10611 bp, 21 predicted proteins | sample WetSurMetagenome_3_FD_187993 | JGI IMG/M metagenome (GOLD analysis project Ga0208980, IMG submission 187993) | Wetland microbial communities from Twitchell Island in the Sacramento Delta, sample from surface sediment Aug2011 Site A1 Bulk (version 2) | ecosystem: Environmental > Aquatic > Marine...
AACATGGCGTTCGGCAGGGTCTCCAGGACGACCCCCTCGGCTTCGAACATGTCCTGTCTAGGCATGCGGGCCCTCCTTGGGGAGGCCGGTCCCCGGCCGGACGGCGGCGGAGCCCCTCGCGCTGAGGATCTCCGGTCCGTTCTCGGTCATGGCCACGGTGTGCTCGTAGTGGGCCGCCAGACGCCGGTCGCGGGTGACCGCCGTCCAGCCGTCCTCCAGGATCTCGACCTCGGGCCCGCCGGCCGCGATCATCGGCTCGATGGCCAAGGTCAGGCCCGGCCGGATCTTGGGACCGCGGCCCGGAGCCCCGAAATTGGGGACCTGGGGCTCCTCGTGGAGGGCGCGCCCGATGCCGTGGCCGACGAATTGGCGGATGACCGAGAAGCCCTGGCTCTCGACGTACTCTTGGATGGCCGCCGAGATGTCCGAGAGGCGGTTGCCCTCTTTCATCTGCTCCAGGCCCTTGACGAACGATCGCTCGGCCGCGGCGACGAGCTTGAGGGCCTCGGGGGCCGTCCGGCCGACGGGGGCGGTCAGGGCCGAATCGCTGTAGAACCCCTCGTAGAGGACGCCGAAATCCAGGCTGACGATATCGCCGTCCTGGAGGATGCGCCCCGAAGGGATGCCGTGGATGATCTCCTCGTTGACCGAAATGCAAACCGAGGCGGGATAGCCGCGGTAGCCCTTGAAGGCCGGCAGGGCGCCGAGCTCCCGGGTCCGCTTTTCGGCGTAGAGATCGAGGTCGCGCGTCCGGATGCCCGGCCGGATGAGCGGCTCGAGCTCGGCCAGGACCGTGGCCACGATGCGGCTGCTCAGGCGCATGCCCTCGAGCTCGGCGGCGGACTTGAACGTGATCATGGTCATTTCCCCGCCCCGGCGCAATGCCCGTGGACGGCGTCGAGGACCCGGCGAACCTCGGAGATCACCGTCCCGGCCGGGCCGTTGCCGTCGATCCTGTGGAGACGGCCCTTGTCCGCGTAGCGGGCGGTCAGGGGCTTGGTCTTGGCGTGATAGGTCTTGAGCCGTTCCTGGATGACCTCGGGCGTATCGTCCGTGCGCTGGACGAGGGCCGTGCCGCAGACGTCGCAGACGCCGGGCGTCTTCGGCGGCTTGTTGATCAGGTGATAGATCGCTTCGCATTTCGGGCACGTCCAGCGGTTGGCCAGCCGCGCAAGGACGGTCTCGTCGGAGACCTGGAGGTCGAAGACGATCTCCGGGCCGGCCGGGGCGAGCGCATCCAGACTGTCCGCCTGGGCGAGCGTCCGGGGGAAGCCGTCGAGGACATAGCCTCCCTGGCAATCCGGCCGGGCCAGGCGCTCGCGGAGCAGGGCCAGCACCGTCGCGTCGTCGACCAGTCCGCCCCTGCCCATCTGGGACGCGGCGACGAGGCCGAGGGGGGTCTTTTCCCGGACGGCCTCCCGGAGCAGATCTCCCGTGGAGATCTTGGGGAATCCGCAGGCCGCGCGCAGGGCCTCGGCCACGGTCCCCTTCCCGCTTCCGGGCGCGCCCAGGAGGATGATCCTCATCCGCGCCTCCCGCGGATCCGGCTCCGGCGCATGAAGCCGTCGTAGTGGCGCATGACCAGCTGGGCCTCGATCTGCTGCATCGTGTCCATGGCCACGCCCACGACGATGAGGATCGACGTGCCGCCGAACATGAAGTCGACGCCCATGCCCTGGGTGATGAACTTGGGCAGGTTGGCCTCGAGCCAGGGACCGACCCACGGCAGGGCCTGGACCTTGAAGCCCGTGATCATGAATTCCGGCAGGATGGCCACGGCTGCGAGGTAGATCGCCCCGGCCAGGGTGATGCGGCTGAGGACGTCGTCGATATAGTCGGAGGTGTTCTTGCCGGGCCGGATGCCGGGGATGAAGCCGCCGTACTTGCGGAGGTTGTCGGCCACGTCGACCGGGTTGAAGATGATCGAGATGTAGAAGTAGGTGAAGAAGACGATGGCCACGATGTAGACCAGGTTGTAGAGCGGCATGCCCAGGCCGAACTGGGCGGCGATCGTCTGGATGACCGGCACCTTGATGAGATTGGCCATCGTCGCCGGGATGGTGATGACCGAGGCGGCGAAGATGATCGGGATGACGCCGCCCGTATTGACCCGGAGGGGCAGGTGCGTGCTCTGGCCGCCGTAGACCTTGCGGCCGACGACGCGCTTGGCGTAGGAGACGGGGATGCGGCGCTGCCCCCGCTCGACGAAGACGATGAAGGCGATGACCGCGACCATGAGGGCGCCGAGGAAGATCATCTTCAGCGGGTCCATGGCCCCGGTCTTCATGCCGGACATCATGCTGGTGAGCCCGCTCGGGAAGCTGACCACGATGCCGGCGAAGATGATGAGCGAAATGCCGTTGCCGATGCCCCGCTCGGAGATCTGCTCGCCCAGCCACATGACGAAGACGGTCCCCGTCGTCAGGGTCAGGACGGTCAGCAGCTTGAAGCCCCAGCCCGGATTGAGGACGATGGACGCCCCGGCCGGGGTGCGGATGGCCTCGAGGAAGAGGGCGATGCCGAAGGCCTGGATCAGGCAGATGCCGATCGTGCCGTAGCGGGTGTATTGGGTGATCTTCTTCCGGCCGAGCTCCCCTTCCTTGGACAGGCGCTCGAGGTAGGGCCAGACGACGGTCAGCAGCTGGAGGATGATCGAGGCCGAGATGTAGGGCATGATGCCCAAGGCGAAGATGGTCATCCGGGACATATTCCGCCCCGAGAACAGGTCGACGAAGCCGAACAGGGACCCTTTCTGGGACTGCCAGAACTCCTGCAGGGCGGCCGCGTTGAGGCCGGGGTTGGGGATCTGCCCGCCGATGCGGTAGACCGCGAGAAGCAGGAGGGTGAAGATGACCCTTTTCCGGAGCTCGGGGATGCTGAAGATGTTGCGGATGCTGTCTAACATTAGTCTTTCCCGATGACGACGGCTTGGCCGCCCTTGGCCTCGATCTTCTTCACGGCCGAGGCGGAGAATTCGTGGGCCCGGACGGTCTTGGCCGAGGCGAGATCGCCCCGCCCGAGGACCTTGACCCGGTCGGTGGCCTTCTGGATGAGGCGGTGCTCGGCCATCTCCTGGGGCCCGATCTCCTCCTTGCGGAGCTTGGCCAGGCGGTCCAGGTTGACGATGGCGATCTCTTCGCGGTGGATGTTGGTGAAGCCGCGCTTGGGGATGCGCCGGACGAGCGGCATCTGTCCGCCTTCGAAGCCGCGCTTGCGCGAATAGCCGCTCCCCTGGAGCTGGCCCTTGCTGCCGCGGCCGGCGGTCTTGCCCCAGCCCGAGCCGGGGCCGCGCCCCACGCGCTTGCGGTCCTTCCTCGATCCTTGGGCCGGTTTGAGCTTGCTGAGATTCATGGCTTCTCCACCGCTTCCACCTTGAGGGCGTGGACGATCTTGCGGACCATCCCGCGAACGGCCGGTGTGTCCTGGAGCACCGCGTGGGAATGGAGCTTCCGCAGGCCCAGGCCCTTGGCCGTCTCCCGCTGCTCGCGGGGGGTCCCGATGAGGCTGCGGACCAGGGTGACCTTGATATACGGGTGGCCGGCGGCCTTCTCGGCGCGCGGGGCCGCCTTCTTGGTTTTAGCTGCGACGTCGGTCATAGCGCACCTTTCGCCTTGCCGCGCATCTTGGCCACGTCCTCGGGGTTCCGGATATGCCGGAGGGCGTCCAAGGTCGCGTTGGCGACGCTGATGGGATTGCTGCTGCGAATGGACTTGGTCAGGATGTCCCGGATCCCGGCCAGCTGCATGATGACTCGGACGGCCCCGCCGGCGATGACGCCCGTCCCCTTCGAGGCCGGGCGGAGGACGACGAGGCCGGCCCCGTCGACGCCCTTGACCAGATGCGGGATGGTCGTCTCGGCCAGGGGCACGCGGATCATGCTCTTGCGGGCCGCCTCGACGCCCTTGGCGATGGCCTGGGGCACCTCGCGGGCCTTGCCCTTGCCGATACCCACCCGGCCACGCTCGTCCCCCACGGCGACGAGGGCCGAAAAGCTCAGGTTCTTGCCGCCTTTGACGACTTTGGTGACCCGGCGGATGGAAATGACCTGGTCCTTGAGCTCCATGCCCTCTTCGTCGAGGACCCCGACTTTTCTGCTGTGTCTGCGATCGTCCACGTCTGTCTCTCCTTGTTCGTCCGTCCGCTCAGAACTGGATGCCTTCCTTGCGGATGGCGTCCGCCAGGGTCTTGATACGTCCGTGATAGGGATGGGTGCCCCGGTCGAAAACGACCTTCTCGATCCGGGCCGCCTTAAGGCGCTGGCCCAGCAGCTCGCCGAGCAGGACGCAGGCGTCCTTGTTCTTGGCGCTCTTGGCCTTGGCCCGGACCTCTTTCTCCAGGGTCGAGGCGGTCAGAAGGACGGCGCCCTTCCGATCGTCGATGACCTGGGTATAGATGTAAGCGTTGCTCTTGAACACATGGAGCCGGGGCCGCTCGGGCGTGCCCTGGACCCGCTCGCGGATCCGCTTCCGGAGACGGACGTCCCGGACCTTTTTCTCCGTCGTTTTATCTTTAAGCACCGGTCACCCCCGCCTTTCGTTCCTTCTTGATGAGCCGCTCGCCGAGGTACCGGACGCCCTTCTGCTTGTAGGGGTCCGGGAGGCGGAGCTTCTTGATGTTGTCGGCGACCTGTCCCACCTTCTGCCGGTCGATGCCCCGGACGGTGAGCAGGGTGGGCTTCTCGGCCACGATCTCGATCCCGACGGGGATGTCGTAGACGATCGGCCGGGAATACCCCAGGCTGATCTCGAGCCTGCCCTTATCGATCTTGGCTTTGTAGCCGACGCCGACGATCTCGAGCTTCTTGACGTAGCCTTCGCTGACGCCGACCACGGCGTTGTGGGCCAGGGCCCGGCCGAGACCGTGGTTGGCCCGCCCGGCCTTGGTGTCTTCGGACCGGCTCAGGACGAGGGCGCCCCCGTCCAGGGCGGCCGTGATGCCCGGCTGGAGCGGCGTCGAGAGCTTGCCGTGCTTGCCCTCGAAGTCGATCCGGTCCGGATGCACGGTGACGGTCACGCCCGCCGGCAGGTTGATCGGTTTCTTCCCGACTCTCGACATGATGTTCTCTCCCCGCCTACCAGATGCTGCAGAGGACTTCGCCGCCCGCCCCCTGCTCCTCGCAGGCCTTGCCGGTCATGACGCCGCGGGACGTCGAGACGACGACCAGGCCCAGGCCGTCCAGGGCCTTGGGGACGGAGTCGCGCGTGCAGTAGATCCGGCAGCCCGGGGTGCTGACCCGCTTGATGCCGCTGATGACGCTGCGGTTGTCCTCGGTGTACTTGAGCGTCACGTTGAGGATCCCCTGCTTCTTGTCGTCGATGACCTTGTAGTTCTTGATATACCCCTCCTCCTTGAGGATCTTGACGACCTCGATCCCCAGCCGGAAGGACGGGATGTTGACTTCCCGCTTCTTGGATTTCGCGCCGTTGCGGATCCGGGTGAGCAGGTCAGATAACGAATCCATGGGTTGTTCCTTTCTCCGGTCTCACCAGGACGACTTGGTCACGCCCGGGATCTCGCCCTTGAGGGCCAACTCGCGGAAGCACAGGCGGCAGAGATCGAACTTCCGGTAATAGGCCCGGGAGCGCCCGCAGAGCCGGCAGCGGCGGCGGACCCGGATCGCGTACTTGGGCTGGCGGACCATTTTGGCCATGCGCGCAGTAGTTGCCATGGTGACCTCGCTTCTCAGTTTTCCCGGAAGGGCATGCCCAGCCTCTTGAGGAGGGCCAGAGCTTCCCGATCGGTCCGGGCCGTTGTGACGATGGTGATGTTCATGCCCCGGGGCCGCTCGACCTTGGTGTAGTCGATCTCCGGGAAGACGAGCTGGTCGCGCATCCCCAGGGTGTAGTTGCCCCGGTGGTCGAAGGACGTCGGCGAGACGCCGCGGAAGTCCCGGACCCGCGGCAGGACGATGTTGACCAGCCGGTCGAAGAACTCGTACATCCGCCGGTTGCGGAGGGTGACGTAGCAGGCGATGGGCTGGCCCTTCCTCAGCTTGAACGCCGAGATGGACTTCTTGGCCCGCCCGACGCCGGGCAGCTGGCCGGTGATCTGGGCCAGCTCGGCCTTGGCCGTGTCCAGGAGCTTGACGTTCTGGATGGCGTCGCCGACCCCGACATTGACGATGATCTTCTCCAGGCGCGGCACGGCCATGATGTTCGTGAGGCCCAGCTCCTCCTGGAGCGCGGGGATCACGTCTTTCCGGTACTTCTCGTATAAGCGGCTCATGGGCGGTTCCTTACTTCTGTCTCTCGATCAGAGTGTCGCAGCGGTGGCAGTGCCGGCTCTTGCTGCCGTCGTCGTGCCGGTGCGTGCGGGCCCGGACGCCCTGGCCGCACTCCGAGCAGTAGATCATGACGTTGGCCACGGCGATCGGGGCCTCCTTCTCCATGACCCCGCCCTGCTGGTTCCGGCTTCGGTCGGCCTTGACGAAGTGCTTGGAGAAATTGATCCGTTCGACGATGACCCGATCGGTCTCGGGGATGAGCTTGAGGACCTTGCCCTGCTTGCCCTTGTCCTTGCCCCGGATGACGACGACGAGGTCGTTCTTCTTGAGCGCGATCTTGGCCATCAGAGGACCTCCGGCGCGAGGGAGATGATCTTCGTGAACTTCCGCTCGCGGAGCTCGCGGCCGACCGGGCCGAAGACGCGCGTGCCCACCGGCTCGCCCGCCTTGTCGATGATGACCGCGGCGTTGTCCTCGAAGCGGATATAGGAGCCGTCCCTGCGGCGGAGCTCCTTGCGGGTCCGGACGATGACGGCCCGGACGACCTTGCCCTTCTGGACCTTGCTCTCCGGATCGGCTTCCTTGACCGTCGCGGAGATGATGTCCCCGATCCGGGCCACCCGGCCGACGGACCCGCCGAGGGGCGTGATCGCCTGGATCCGACGCGCGCCGGAGTTGTCGGCCACCTTGAGCATCGTGCGCATCTGGATCATTGGGGCTCTCCGGTCCCGGGCTCGGCCGGCTTGGCCGCCAGCGGGTCGTCCGCGATCGGCGTCGCCGTCAGCTCGGGCGTCAGGCCGACGATGGCCAGGACGCGCCAGCGCTTGGTCTTGCTGATCGGCCGCGTCTCGATGATGCGGACGACGTCGCCAACCTTGCAGGTCTCGGCCTCATCGTGGACGAGGAACGTCTGCTTCCGGCGGATGGTCTTGCGGTACAGGGGGTGGCGGATCTGCCGCTCCACCTGGACCGTGACCGTCTTCTTCATCTTCTTGGCGATGACGGTCCCGACCTTGGTCGTCTTGCGGGCTTGCTTGGGGGTGTCCATGGGCTACTCCGTGGCCTTCGTCGCCCGGTTCAAGAGCGTCTTGATGCGGGCGATGTCCCTCTTGATGTTCTTGACTTTCATGGGGCTGTCGAGCTGGCCGAGGGACTTTTGGAAGCGGAGCTTGAAGAGCTGGTCGACGAGCTCCGCCTCCCTGTGCTTCAGCTCATCGGCCGAAAGTTCCTTGAGTTCGTTGATCTTCATCTGAGCTCCCTCCCATCCCGGGAGATGAACCGCGTCTTGATGGGCAGCTTGTGGGCGGCCAGGCGCATGGCCTCGCGGGCCTCGGCCAGGTCGATGCCCTCGAGTTCATAGAGGATCTTTCCCGGGCGGATGACGTCGACCCAGAATTCGGGGTCGCCCTTGCCCTTGCCCATGCGGACCTCGGTCGGCTTCTTGGTGACCGATTTCCAGGGGAAGGTCCGGATCCACAGCTTGCCTTTTCTCTTCATATGCCGGGTGATGGTGATACGGCCGGCCTCGATCTGCCGGGAGGACAGCCAGCCGGGCTCGAGGGCCTGGAGGCCGAACTCCCCGAAGGTCAGGGTGCCGCCGCGCAAGGCGGTGCCCCGCATCCGGCCCCGCTGCTGTTTGCGGAATTTGACTTTGGCGGGCATCAACATGACTAGATCTCCTCGACCTCGGCCATCTGAGAGGTCATCTTGGGCTTCTCGACATCGGCCCGGTAGACCCAGACCTTGATGCCGATCTGGCCGTAGGTCGTGAAGGCCTCGGTGAAGGCGAAGTCGATGTCGGCCCTGAGCGTCTGGAGCGGGAGCTGGCCCTTGAGGTACCACTCGGAGCGGGCGATCTCCACGCCGCCGAGACGGCCGGCGCACATGACCTTGATGCCCTTGGCCCCCATCTTGAGGGCGAACTCGACGGCCTTGCGCATGGCCCGGCGATAGGCGATGCGCTTCTCCAGCTGGACGGCGATGCTCTCGCCGACGAGCAGGGCGTTGAGCTCGGGCTTGTCGACCTCGCGGATGTCGACGTAGACATCCCGCTTGGCGATCGTCTCGAGATAGCTCTTGAGGCTCTCGATCTCCTTGCCGCCGCGGCCGATGATGATGCCCGGGCGGGCGGTATGGATGATGACCCGGATCTTCGGTCCGACGCGCTCGACGTCGACGCCGGCGATGCCGGCGTGGAAGTACTTCTCCTTGATGGCCTTCTTCATCTTCAGGTCTTCATGGATGAGCCGGGCATAGTCCGGGCCCTTGGCGAACCAGCGGGACGTCCACGGCTTGTTGAAGCCGAGCCGGAATCCGTACGGGTGTGTTTTTTGTCCCACGGTCATTTCCCCTTTTCGTTCAAGTAGATGTGGACGTGGCTCATCCGCTTCTGGACGCGGTAGGCCCGCCCCATGGGCGCCGGTCGGATCCGCTTGGCCATGGGGCCGCCGTTGATCTGGATCCGCGAGATGTACAGGGTGTCGACGTCGACGTTCGGCGACTTCTGCTGGGCGTTGGCGATGGCCGAGCGGAGGACCTTCTCGAGGATGGCGCTGATCTTCTTCCGCTCACTGAAGCGCAGGATGGTCAGGGCCTCGCCGACGTAGCGGTCCCGGACGAGGTCGGCCACGAGGCGGCCCTTCTGGGGGCTCATCCGGACGAACCGGGCGATGGCGTGGGAGAGGGGGGCCGGGGCGGTCATGGCGTCTTCCCCACCTTCAGCTGCTTGGCGGTCCGGGAGGTGTGGCCCTTGAAGTGACGGGTCGGCGAGAATTCGCCGAGCTTGTGCCCGACCATGTTCTCGGTGACGAAGACCGGGATGAACTTCCGGCCGTTATGGACGCCGATGGTCATGCCCACCATCTCGGGGATGATCGTCGACCGGCGGGACCAGGTCTTGACGACCTGGCGCTTGCCCGCAGGCGTCGACAGCGCCTGGATCTTGTCCAGGAGGTGGCCGTCGATGAAGGGGCCCTTGTGTAGCGATCTGCTCATGGTTACTTGCTCCTGCGCCGGACGATGAAGGCTTGGGTCCGCTTGTTCTTGCGGGTCTTGAAGCCCTTGGTCGGGATGCCTTCCGGGCTGACCGGATGGCGGCCGCCCTTGGCCTTGCCCTCGCCGCCGCCGTGCGGATGGTCGATGGGATTCATGGCCGTGCCGCGGACGTGCGGCCGGATGCCTTTCCAGCGGCTCCGGCCGGCCTTGCCGACGCTGATGTTCGAGTGGTCGAGGTTGCCGATCTGGCCGATCGTCGCCCGGCAGTCGAGGTGGACCTTGCGGATCTCCGACGACGGCAGCCGGACCTGGGCATAGTCCCCTTCCTTGGCCAGGATCTGGGCGCCCGCCCCGGCGGATTTGGCGACCTGGCCGCCCTTGTCCTTCCGGAGCTCGATGTTGTGGATGACGGTGCCGAGCGGAATGAACCGCAGCGGCATGGCGTTGCCCGGCAGGATGTCGGCCTGGCGGTCGGTCGAGACGATCTCCTGCCCGACCTCGAGCCCGGCGGGATAGATGATGTAGCGCCGCTCGCCGTCCCGGTACTTCACGAGGGAGATGAAGGAGGAGCGGTTGGGGTCGTACTCGACCGTTTCCACCTTGCCCGGGATGTCGATCTTGTCCCGCTTGAAGTCCACGACCCGGTAGAGCTGCTTGTGGCCGCCGCCCCGGTTCCGCATGGACAGGTGCCCGCGGCTGTCGCGGCCGCCCGACTTGGGCAGGGACACGAGCAGGGGCTTGAAGGGGGCGTCCCCGCTCAGCTCGTCAAAACGGTTGCCCGTCCTGTGCCGCAGGCCGGGGGTTATTGGCCGGTAGGTTTTGATGCCCATGTTACGCCGCCTCGAAGTATTCGATCGGTTTCTCGCCGTCGCGGAGCCGGACGTAGGCCTTCTTCCAATCCTTCGTCTTGCCCATGTTGCGGCCGACGCGGCGGATCTTGCCCGACTTGGACTGCGTCCGGACCTCGGCGACCTTGGTCTTGAACAGCTGCTCGATGGCCCGCTTGATCTCGATCTTGTTGGCGCACCGGGCGACCTCGAAGCAGATGACCCCGCTCGTAGCCTTGAGCTGGGTCGTCTTCTCCGTGATCACCGGACGGATGATGATTTTATGGGGGTCTTTGATCACGACAATTTCTCCAGGACGGCCTCGAACGCCCGCCGGCTGAAGACGACCGACTTGTGGGCGAGGACGTCGTAGATGTTGAGGCCGGCCACGTCGACCGCCTTGACCCGGGGGATGTTGCGGACCGCCCGGAACAGGTTGGCGTTGTCGGCGAGGTCGACGAGGAGGGCGGAATCGAGCTTGTAGGCCCTCAGCAGGGCGACGGCCTCCCGGGTCTTGGGCTCCTTGACCTCGAGCTCGCTCGTGACGATGAGCTCCTGATCGGCGTG
>Ga0208980_10002776_pt1 | contig 10611 bp, 9 predicted proteins | sample WetSurMetagenome_3_FD_187993 | JGI IMG/M metagenome (GOLD analysis project Ga0208980, IMG submission 187993) | Wetland microbial communities from Twitchell Island in the Sacramento Delta, sample from surface sediment Aug2011 Site A1 Bulk (version 2) | ecosystem: Environmental > Aquatic > Marine...
AGAAAATTAATCGGGTTTCCGGGTCAATCCGGTGATCCAAATTTGATCAACTTATCTCTTCTCATCAGCACCATGGAAGCACTGGCGCGTGCAATCGCAGAAACCATCGGTTTATCCATTTGATCAAGAAATTCTTCGGGTTCTATATTGCCGGAAAAATATTCCTGTGCAATTCCAAGGGCTTTATCGATCCCTTCAGGTGTCAGGGATTTAAAAACGAACAGGGATAAGCGGGAATTCCTGGTGTCAAAACTGGATTCGCTGGCACGGCCAACCTCCAGGAGATCCCGAATTATCGGGGCTTGATCAACCCAGGCTGGAGTCTGGATATCCGGAAGAAAATCCTCTATGCGCGGAGAATTTCCCGCCTGGTCAGAAAGATCACCCATAAATATCGACAATGGTGTATCTCCTCCGGAAGCTTGTGCGAGAGCCTCCAATACGGCAATCGCCACCAATCGGATCTTAAGGTACTCTCGGGCTACTTCAATATTTGCACCAGCGATGCCGAGCATTTCTCTATATTCTTTATCGGAAGGAACCCCGTGATATTGATTAAAGACCAATTCGGGTTTAACGAACATCATGAACGCCCACATTTTTTGTAAAGCGAGTCTGTATGCCCGGATGCTGTAGGCATCCCTATCGCGAAGAGCGGCATTGGTCTCTGGAAGCAGCTTCCAGGTATTATCCAGGAACCGGGCCGGATCAGGTTCCGAGAAATTACCAATATCCTTATTTGAAAAAATTACAGAAGCTTTGACGGTGTTTTCAATGTCGTGGGGTTTTAAGGGCGGGCTGCAGTATTTCCGGGTTATATTGCGAAGCCGTTTTGCCATCACTTCAAATGGCGTCAATCCGGCTTTATTTTTGCCGCGGAATGGAATTGTAGCCTCAATACAAACAATCATCCGCATCAAATCCTTGGCTTCAACGATATCTCCTAATTCCCTGACCAGAACTAAAGCACTGAGAAATTCGTTGAGTGCATCCAGCGAAGTTAATTTTTGACCTGCTTTCAGGTTGAAAATATCGAGGGTCATCCAAATGAGAAGGTCCTTCTCCTGAATATTTCTCGAAATGTAGAATTCACCTTCAAGTTCGTAGATATAAGGAATTATTATGGCTAGGATTTCCGGAGTAAATCCCTGGTCAACCTGATAATAAACCACGTCATGATACATGGCAGCCAAAGTACAGATGGGATCATCCGGATCCACAAAACTGAATACATGATCAAGGTTATGATAATTCCGGCCATGCGCAGACATAGCCAATTGAATATTCAACGCCAGTTTCCTGGCCTTCTGCTTGGAGCTTGAAACACCTAACCGTTCAAAGGACTGCAGATAAATTGCTGCAAGGCGTTTAATGTCGTCAGTTTGCATCATATGCCTTTAATTTATCCAATTTCTCTCTATCAAGTGTAAGCCAATCAGACGATTATTGTCATGGTATAAACGTCCTATTAGGGCATTCCGCAAAATATCAATTATTTATTGGTTTCCAATTAAATCCAGCAACGCTGACTCAATGTTCTCATATTTAAATTTATACTTTTGATTTATTAAATTTTTCGGTACCAGGAATTGTCCATTCAAAAGCAATGAGCTCATCTCACCGAGCAGAAGGCGAACTGCGGTTTTGGGGAGATGAAACCAGTACGGGCGTTTGAGAACGGAGGCTATTTTTTTTATAAATTCAGCGTTCGACAACGGGGCAGGTGCAGAGAGGTTGAATACGCCATGAGCCGATTCGTTCTCCAGCAAGAATTGAATGGCTCCAACTTCATCTTCCATATGGATCCATGGAATCCCTTGCTTGCCATCTCCCATCCTGCCACCCAAAAACCATTTCACAGGCAAAGCCATTTGTGGGAATATGCCGCCATTTCTCGCCAGCACAATGCCTGTCCGGATAATGACATAACGCAACCCCATGTCCTCAATGCTTTTTGTGGAATTTTCCCAATCAATGCAAAGCCTTGCTGAGAAATCTGTTCCGGGATTGAAAGATTCATCCACCAATTCTTCGCCCCGCGGGCCGTAATAACCTACTGCCGAGGCCTGAATAAATACCCTCGGTCGACGCGTACTCTCCTCAAAAGCTGCAACTAAAGCATGACCGGCTGCGACCCGGCTTTCCCGAAACTCCTGCTTTCGTTTTTCAGTCCACGGGAAGCTGCCGATATTTTCACCAGCCAGATTGATAACCGCATCGGTCTCTTTTACAAGTCCCCCCCATCCATCGGTTGTCCTCCCATCCCAATGGATAACTTCAACATCTTGAAATTCAGTAAATTTACTTGGCGAACGGCTTAAAACGACAATTGAAAACCCGTTCGAATGCAATCTTCGGATGAGTGATTTACCAATAAGACCTGTTCCACCTGCAATTAATATTCTCATTCTAGTTTCAATATTCAAAATATCACGGACCAATTATAACCGTTCGCCTGATTATGCTATAATTTTGCCAATTATGGAGGCGTTATGCAGGTGCAAGTGCTTGTTTTAAACGCCAATTTTGAACCTATTAATGTATGCAATACAAGGCGGGCGATCGGCCTGATCCTCTCTGGAAAAGCCGCACTTGTTACAAATGGCCGCGGGTATATTCACACGGTGTCACAGAATTATCCACGTCCTTCCGTTATCCGCCTGGAACACATGGTTCAGCGCGCACGCCCAAGGGTTAAACTAACTCGCAGGGAAGTGTTCCGCCGCGATGGCTTTATTTGCCAATATTGCGGGCGTCATGTAATCGATCTGACCATTGACCACGTCCTTCCCCGCCATTTGGGCGGTTTGCATGTCTGGACAAACGTGGTCACGGCATGTGCATCCTGCAATCATCGAAAGGGTGCTCGCAGGCTGGAAGAAGCACATATGTCTTTGTTACATATGCCAAAAGAGCCTCCCGCCAGTGCCATTTATATCTTCGGTCATCATCTCCCTGATAATCATGAGTGGGAGCCGTGGATCACGGGTTGGTAAATATTTTTTTACATCAATGATCGATACCCGACACCCCCAAAAAATTATACTATTTCAAGAATGCATTGATTAATTGAGGAGTAATTTTCGATTCTATTAGGGCTGCGACAACCAGCAGTGGTAAGCCAAAAGCAGCCATTACTCTAAACCAATCAGCAATTGACTCAACAAGGACCTGGCTTATGGTCCGATTCGGGTCAGGCGTAACAAGCACTACTCCCAAATGAAGGATAGCTGCACAAGCGATAACAATCGCAGTTATCTCGAATATTCCATGAGGAAGCACACCAACCGCGAACATCATTCCGGGCGAAAACCCCAACTCTCCTGCGAATCCCAAAACCGCTCCTACAAGGCCGATATTCACCAAAAACGCCAGCATCCCTCCAACACTGAAAGTCAGTACCCCAAATATCAGCATGACAACAAGTGCGCGGATGTTATTCAGAAAGATATATCGAAAACTTATCTCCGGCGTTTTCAGATTCAACCGTTCAGTCGCCAAATCAATGATTGCTCTTGAATCGCCAGTGTTGAGCGAACCCAGTAATGCAGGTAATTTGGAAATGGCAAAATAATATGCCCCAAATGCCGTTACGACACCAATAATGATAACGATAAGAACTGAATACCTCATTCCATATAAAGTCCTTGAGGTGGCCTTATACCAATCCCAAGGCCGGCGCGCCTCGCCAATGAACCTATTCTTGAAAATCACTCCCATGTAACGAAGATTGAGCATATCGATTTCTCGTCCGATTAAACCTTCCCTTCGGAAATGGGCTAATCCCAGTCGGATAAGTAGCGCGGAGATTATGGAGACTGCAATAACGGCCAACCACAATACCTCATTTGTTCCCCAGAACATCAGGATGCTTTCCCCCTGAATTAATATTGCAATCGGAATGATGATAAATGAAGCAAGCAGGTTGGCACCTCGAACCGTGGTCGATTGGGCAGAGATTAAAATTGCACCACTGACCATCAAAACGCCCTGGGCTGTGGTCAGGACGATAGTCTGAACAAGCATCGAGCCATCCGGAAGCGGAACATTGCTTCTCCACAGACCAAACAAGTAAACGCTGATCCCCAGATAGGCTGCAATTATTGGGAAAACTGTCCCGGCAAAAAGTTTACCCAGGTACAAATGCCAATCCGCCAAAGGACTGCTCAGGAGCGGTTCGATTGTTCCCCGTTCTTTTTCACCGACAAAAGCCTCCAATGCAACAACCAGGGCAACTGTCACGGGGAAAAAACCCACTACCATCAACAGAAATGGCACCATCCGTTCGCCAACCAGACCTGCTCCATATTTATTTACAAAATCCATCGCAAAACGGGCAGTGAAAATCATCAGGAAGGGAAAAAACACCGTGAGCGCGATCATGGGGAAAATAATACGCCAATCCCGCATTTGATCGCGAAGTTCACGTGAAGCCACCAGCCAGATCTGAGTGAAGTTCTTTTTCACAAGGACTCCCCCTTCTCTACCCTGGACATGGCTTCAAGATATACCTGTTCGAGACTCCTTGGGATTTCCTGCAATGATACAACCGGGATATGTTCTTTGGTTAAAGATTCTATGAGGAGCGGATTTCTGCCCAGGGGATCTTCAACCTGAAAGGTAAATCCGTGCGACCCGCGGCTGATGATTGAGATTCCGTCCGGGATGTTCAATTTCTCCATGGACCATTCACCCCCGAGACGGATCTCGTACTCCGTCGGTCCCATTAATCGATATTTCATCTCCTCCAATGTCCCCTGGATGATTGTTTTACCGTGATATATGACAGCAATTTTATCCGCCAGATATTCCGCTTCATTGAGGTTGTGCGTGCAAATGATGATGGTGCGTTGCGAGGAGCGCAGATCCGCGATATGGTCCCGAACCAATCGCGCTGATTCAGGGTCCATGGCTGAAGTTGGCTCGTCAAGCAGCAAAACAGGAGGTTCATGGATCAATGCTCTCGCGAGGGCTAATTTTTGCCGCATTCCTTTTGAATATTCGCCGGTGCGTTTTTTCGCAGCTGAACTCAATCCAAAATATTCAAGCAGCTGGACTATCCTGGTCTTTCTGATTTCCGTCGGTAAGCCGTAAACCTGTCCAAAAAAATCCAGATATTCTTCGGCCGTCATCCTGGCATAAAGTCCATGCTGTTCGGTCAAGACACCAACTGATGAGCGGACCTTGGCTGGCTCGCGGGCAACATCATATCCTGCCACCTTTGCCCAACCGCGAGTGGGCGACAGTACCGCAGTCAACATCCGAACCGTTGTGGTTTTGCCTGCTCCATTTTGCCCCAGCAAGACGAGGACTTCGCCGGGTTGAACTTCCAGCGAAACTCCACTGACAGCCCAGAAATCCCCAAATTGTTTGCTGAGATCATAGCAACTGATCATTATGCGGATTTTCCTTTTTCAATATTGAAACAAATCACCCTCCCCCAGATTACTGCCTGCAATTATTTTTCCTATAAATCCGGGAAAAGGTGATGAATATCATATTTGGATTTTAGACGAATAGTTGTAAGAATCCCCTTAAAATAACAATTCCTGACAATATTGAAATTAAGCCCGCACTCGTCTATGTCGCCAAAACAAGGTTGCAGCAGAAGCAATGGCCACAATTGCCATCAAGGTCTGATTGAAATTGATCCCTGCCACCATGGAGGCATCTAATCTCAGAAAATCGAGCAGGAAACGCCCCAGCGGATAAACAATTAAATAAACAAGAAACACATCACCCGGCTTCAGGCGATCTTCAAATCGGCGACTTACCCAGAGCAGAAGAATCACGTTGCCCAGACTGTAAAGAGATTCATACAGGAAGAGTGGGTGATACTTTTCAAATGTTGCAAACCCCTGCAGCCGGTGAGCAGGATCGATGAAAATCGCCCAGGGTAAATCGGTCGGCGCTCCGTATAGTTCCTGATTGAAGAAATTTCCCCAACGGCCAATGGCTTGACCCAATGCCAAAGCAGGAGCGGCGATGTCAGTCCAGATCCAAAAATTGAGCTTTTTGTATCGGGTGAAGAAGTATAATGCCGCCACACCCCCCAGCACTGCGCCAGGGATTCCGAGCCCTCCCAATCTGACATTCATCGCAGCAAGGGGATGGGTCAAGTAATACATTGTTGTGTAGCCGGCAGCTATGGAGGACGGCGGCGGCGTGAAGATATGCCAGAGTCTCGCGCCGATAATTCCGCCAATGATCAACCATATCAGCATATCCCAGACAATTTCCGGGTTGTATCCGCGCCGCCTGGCTTCATGGGCGGCAAGAAAACCTCCAGCTATGGCACCCAGCATGATGATGATGCCGTAGAAATGGATTACGAACTCGTTTCCAAAAATGGGAATGGTAATTCCGTCGGGGGGCATTATTCTCTCCTACCGTTAAATTTTAGTCTGCTTCATTTGCCTGAGAAGTTCGTGGCCTTGTTTGCGAACTCTCCATATACGTTGAAATGCAGTAATGTTGGCGAGCAGCGCGATAATTCCTACTGCTGCAAGTAAAATCATGGGGTAGTAATACCCCAAGATCAAGCCAGGCGCTAGAATCATATATCTTTCCATTCGGGTCAGTATGCCGGTGTTTGCATCGAATTTTAGCGAGTCAGCACGGGCTTTTGTGTAGGAGACCAGAACTGAGCCGGCTGCTGCTGCGTATACCAGCATTACACCCAGCGTATTACCGAGAACGGTATAGTAATACAACAAGCCTCCCATGAGGATTAATTCTGAATATCGATCACTGACGGCATCGACGAAAGCCCCCCAATTACTGGCCTCTCCTCTTAGCCTGGCCATCGTTCCATCCAGGGCATCAAAGGGTCCCATCACAAGTGCCAGAACACCCCCCCAAAGCAATTGCCCATTGGCGATCAAGACTGCGCCGACAACATTACCGGCAACGCCGATCAAAGTAATGGCCGTAGGGGTCAGACCGATTCGGATAAGCAGGTTGGCAATTGGATCAAGAATTCCCTTGAACCACAAACGCATATTTTCAGTGAATGTCTTTTTCTTAGGTTGTTCCATGTCAGCCTCGTTTTCTTTTATTATTCTTCATCATCTACATCAACCTTCTCCTCACCCGGCTCGATCAGAACCTCACGTTCGCGTCCGCCTCCCTGAGATGGACCAACCACCCCCAGCTCTTCAAGTTCATCGAGCAAACGGGCTGCCCGGGGATACCCCACTCTGAGCCTCCTCTGAAGCAGGGAAGCACTGGCATGCTGGCTCTGACGGACAACTTCGATGGCCTGCTCAAGAAGCGAATCCTCTCCTTCTTCAGGTTCTGAAAGGATGGTTTCCCAGGGAGGAGCCGCCTCATCCAAAGCAGACATTTTCTGCCAAAAGGCGATAATCCGCTCGATTTCCTGGTCTGTCACATAGACTCCCTGCGCGCGCAGAGGATTGCCAACTTCGGGATTTTGGAACAACATATCGCCACGCCCAAGCAATGTCTCTGCACCTGGTGCATCAAGGATCACTCGACTGTCCACGCCGGATGATACGGCGAAAGAAATCCTTGCAGGGAAATTTGCCTTAATCAGTCCTGTGACGACATCGGTACTGGGGCGTTGGGTGGCGACGACGAGGTGGATGCCTGTAGCACGGGCCATCTGTGCCAACCGGACCAGGTTATGTTCAGTCTGGTCGGCCGCATTCATCATTAGGTCAGCCAGTTCATCGATCATCACCACGATCCGAGGCAGTGCTCTTGAGCTTTCCTTGCGTGAAGCCGCCCGCCGATTATAGACATCGATATCTCGTGCCCGCGCACCTTCAAGCAGCCGGTACCGGTGTTCCATTTCCACAACCACCCACCGTAAAACGCCCATGATGCGGTTGATGTCTGTTTCGACCTTGCCCAAAAGGTGAGGCAAGCCATTGTAGCGGATCAACTCCACCATCTTGGAATCGATCATCACCAACCGTAAATCTTCGGGTGCGTTATTCATCGCAAGACAAGCAGCGATGGAGGTGATACAAACCGACTTCCCCGAGCCTGTTGCTCCGGCGATGAGCAGATGAGGCATCCGGGACAGGTCCGCTATGACGGGCTGTCCGGAGACATCCCTGCCAAGGGCGATGGCAAGCGGTTTTCCGATCTTATTGAAGGCTTCGCCTTCCAGTATCGGGCGCAATCGTACCACAGATGTCCTGGCGTTGGGCACTTCGATCCCAACATAGGGTTTGCCAGGTACCGGCGCTTCGATCCTCAGTCGTTCTGCGGAAAGAGTCAGCGCAAGGTCACGCTGCAAGGAGGCAATTTGAGCAACTCTTACCTTCAATAACTGAGGGTCATCTTCATTTGAACCGGGTTTCTTAATAAAACCTGGCTGCACGGCAAACTGGGTCACTGACGGGCCAACTCTAAATCCGATCACCTGTGCAGGGATGCCAAATTCAGAAAGGGTTTTTTCTATCATCCCCGCAGTTTGATTGATGGTTTTTTCATCCGGGCGTACTGACTGATCGCCCAAAAGCAAATTTAACGGTGGGAGACGTTCGCCGCGGGGAAGGGGAACGGCAGGTTTTTCATCCTGTGCCTCAGAAACTTTAAAAGCCTTCCTGAATTTCTTTTCAAGGGGAGGCGTCTTTTTGATTGCAGTTTTTGCCACAGCTGGAGTTGCGACATCTGATACAGTCTTGGATGGTGATTCTACCGGTGGATTTTGAGGATCCTCGTTCGGGTGTAACTGCGAGGGAATGTCTTCTCCAGCCATGTGGTAAAGCCAGGCTTCGATTTTTGGCAACAATCCCAAAGAGATAATCGTCATTACCGTCAACCCAATAATAATGAGAAGGGCTGCAAGCAACGGACTGACAAACCTACCGAATAGATTAGCCAGACCCCATCCTATCAAACCTCCATCCATACCAGCTTCCGCACGTTCAAGGGAATTTAGGGGGTTGCCGACGAGGTTACCAAAAGGTTGACCGACTACCGACAACAATGCCAGCAAAAGGAATGCTGAAACCTCAACGGCAATTACCCTTCCCCATCTCATCGCAAGGGGATCATTGGTCCTTCGCAACAGGAAGAAACCACCTAGAGCCGTGGCAATTACGAAGAGAAAACTGCCCCATCCGAACCATGTCTGTAATTGAGCAGAAAAAAAGGATAATAGCCTGCCCTTGGTCAATCCGGTTAAGGCTAACAATAGCATCAAGGATAAGGCTATCAGGATAATCCCGCCGATATCTCCTGAGAACCGGCTGAATGAATTCTTAACTCGTTCCAGCCAGCCAAACCAATCCTGATTGGGTGGTTCTTCAACGGCGTAACGAGTATGTTTTGGCTGCGGCATTATTTTTCTTCCAGCTTTAAACTTAATCCCAATCGCTGATGATCTGAATCGACCTGTAGAATCCTCACATGGATATTTTTTCCAGGTACCAGAATATCCTTGATCGTTTGTCCGTTTTCCAGAGGAATTTCAGAGATATGAATTAACCCCTCAAGCCCCTCTTCCAGGCGGGCAAAAGCACCGAATGAAATTATGGTGGTGATGGTGGCTGGAACAATATCATTGACCCTGTAACGATTCCGGGCTGTCTCCCAGGGGTTCGGTTGAAGCCTCTTGAGGCTGAGTGCCACCCTGCATCGCTCCGGTGAGACATCGATCACCAACACTTCCAGATTCTCTCCGAGGTTGACAATATCGGCAGGGTGAACAACGCGTCCCCAGGATAGTTCCGAGATATGGATCAACCCTTCCACACCGCCGAGGTCAATGAATACGCCGAATTCCGTGACATTAGTGACATCGCCTTTAATCTTCTGCCCAACAGTAAGTTCGTTAAATAACCGTGTCCGGCAGCCCGACTCTGAGCGGGCGGCCCTTTCCGAAAAAACGACCCTGCCCTCTTCCGGAACACATTCAATTACTTTTAATCCCAGAGTCCGGCCGAGGTAAGTGGAGAGAAATTCCAAGCGCCCGTCTCCATCCGAATGATTATTCATTTCAACCAAATGTGAGAATGGGACAAAACCCTGCAGACCCTGGCCCTCCACCAACAAACCGCCCCTGTTGCAGCCCGTTACCTCCAGCTGCACAATCCTGTCTTGATCAAATATCTTTTTTGCCTGTGACCAATCAGGTTGGGCTGTTTTTTCTGCTTCATCTCCAGTTTTATCAACCGAATGAGAAGTGGATATGGCTGCCGCCATTAGTTTGACTGGAACCATGTGCCTTTCTTCATCGGCCAAAACTGACGCCCACCATCCGTCATCTGTGGATGGAGTATCAACTCGAGTCATTGCCTGTTTTTTAAAAACCATCAATTAATACCTCCTGGTTACTTGCCGCCCTGAGCTTGAGTTTCCATATCGATCATGGCGCGTGCCACCGCCTCCACTGCCACACGCTGCTTGCGATACAGATCCGCTTCAGACATCGCAAGCCGATTCGCCACATCCCTTACTTTTCTTCCCTCAATGAATTTCATCTCAAGAATGTTATAAAGGATCCATTCAGTAGTGAACCGCCTTTCACCTTCAGGTTTAACTTGGTCAACCGCGCGCTTCAGCACAGCTCGCAAGGCGTTCGGGGCATTTCCTTCATAATCACTCAAGGCTGCATCCTGAACGATTTTTAGACTT
>Ga0208980_10002777_pt1 | contig 10610 bp, 6 predicted proteins | sample WetSurMetagenome_3_FD_187993 | JGI IMG/M metagenome (GOLD analysis project Ga0208980, IMG submission 187993) | Wetland microbial communities from Twitchell Island in the Sacramento Delta, sample from surface sediment Aug2011 Site A1 Bulk (version 2) | ecosystem: Environmental > Aquatic > Marine...
AGGTTATGGATTCCTTCAGACAGAAGATGACAAGGATATCTTTATCCACCGTTCAGGTTTAGAGGTTTCCCATACCGAACTTGAGGCAGGTCAGGCAGTTGAATTTGAAATTGAGCAGAGAGAAAAAGGGCCTGTTGCCATTAAAGTTAAAAGAGTAGATTGATCTTTTTAAACTAATAAAACTAGAGGCCGTACATTTATGATACGGCCTCTTTTTTTACATTGAACTGTTAACTATGGAAGGAAAGTTCACAAAGGACTTATTCAACAGCCCCTATTTTTGATCGGGTGAGATTTTTAGCAGAGTCTTCTGGTGACCTGACCATGTTATCTACACCAGCTTCCAGCCTTTCCTGTACTCATAGTGAAGCAGTTTTGTAGCTGCGCCATCAGTGTCATCAATAAAAGTTTCTGTCACTGGATTCCATTTGACTGTTCGTTTTAAAGCACATGCAATATTCCCCAGGTTGCATACGGTACAGCTGCTATGCCCAATTTCTACCGGGACAACCGGGTCTTTTCTTGATCTGACTGATTCGATAAAGTTCAGCTGATGAGGGATTTTTGTTTCATAAGGTACATTTGGATCAGCCGTTTCTTTTTTGGGTGGCATAAATTTTGGATCTGAAGCTTTAAAATAACCTCTTGCCACTTCAATCCAACCATCTTCTCCCCAGAACTTTACTCCTTTGGTTTTCATTTGATTGAATGGTTCTGAGGTCATAACTACTCCGTTTGCATATTTAAAAGTCATATATTCGGTACCGTCACCGATCGGAGATGCCTCAACAGGTCCATTCCTGTCCATTCCAAGTCCCCATTGTGCAATATCGAACATATGGGCACCCCAGTCAGTTGTAAAGCCACCACCCATTTCTTTATACCACCGCCATGCACCCCACAATTTTTCGTTTACATCAGGATCAAGTGTTATCGGAGGATCAAGCTGATTATTAAAGTGTATTGTTGAAGGAAGTGATCCCAGCCAGAGATCCCAGTTCAGATCAGCAGGAATTGGTTCTTCCGGCAAATCATAGGGTTTAGGCGGAGCACCAACGTATGCATTCACTTTTGTAATTTTCCCCAGTGCACCTGTCTGCACCTGTTTCACGGCATGCTGAAAGCCGGGATCTGACCTCTGCTGGCTCCCGATAGCAAGTATTCTGTTGTACTGACGTACTGCCTTTTTTAACTCCTGACCCTCCTTAATTGTAAAAGTCATAGGCTTTTCGAGATACACATCTTTGCCGGTCTTGCATGCAGCAATAGCTATCCTGGCATGTGAATGATCGGGAACAGCAATTACTACAGCATCTATATCAGTTCTGTCAAGCAGATCCTCGAATTTTTCATATGTGTCCACTTTTACCTCAGTACCTTTTTTTGTATAGTACGCTTTAACCCGCTTCTCAAACCGTTTCCGTTTAATTCCATAAACGTCGCATCCGGCAATTATCCTGACGCCTGGTATCTGAAGAAACCCATTGAGTAAAAACATTGACTGCTGTCCCATACCTATAAACCCGAGTCTGATATCTGCAGCTTCAGAGGATTTACCTGCCTGGACAATTTTAGGCATCATCATGACCCCGGCTACACCGGCAATGCCGGAATTTATAAACTGACGCCTTGACCATGATCTTTTTTGATCTTTCATAGCTCTTATCATTTAGTTGGTTAATTGAAATGTTATAAAGAATTCATATACCATAAAAATACTATTTTCTTCTCTAATCCATGATTTTTGAGGAAGCTAAAATCTGCCAAATATTGAATATTGTTGCGTGTTGCAGAAAATTGAGGAGTAGAGAAACAAATCAGGATTATTAGTCTCCATTTTTCGTTCAAGATGAAGTACCGGCTGTTCCCTCTTTATGCGTAGGAATTTACTTATTTTTGAAGTCACTGTAATCGCTTTAATTCTCTGTTCACCCCCTTTTATTTCAATCCGGTAATTATCCCTGAGTACCTGGAAAAGTGATTTGTTTTCAAACTGCCTCGCAGTGATCCGGGGAAGATTTATATTTGCTATGTAGCTGATATCATAAAAGATTGGAACATCATCCAGAAACCTTAACCTTTCCATATATATGCAACCCGATTCTTTTTCAAGTTCGCTGAGAGGAAAAATAAAATCAGTCGGCCACTGCATAAGCATCGGTTTTACTATGATCTTTGTTTTCAGCTTGCGGTCACCAACTGCAGATGTGGTGCCTGATACGGAAAGTATACCTATTTCCCTTGAGAGGTTATGAACTATGCTTCCTTTTCCCTGGTGCTTCCTTATATAGCCATCGTTTGCCAGTGTGCTCAGTGACTGGCGTACAGTAGGACGGGTCATTCCATATAGCTGGCATAGCTCATTCTCAGATGGTAACAAGTCACCCTCCTTATAAACTCCATCCGTAATGTGCTTTCTGAGTATCTCATAAAGCTTCCTGTGCTGCGGTACGGTTTTCGAGGTTGCCATTAATAATAAAAATTGAAACAAAATGTAAATATAAATTATTTTGCTTGTAAATACAAGTTAAATATTTTATTTTTGTAAGCATTGATTCATAGTAACATTCATAAATTATTGAAATAGTTTAATTTACTTATCAGAACAAGTTAGTATGAGCATAGATGATAAAAGCAAAAGAGAAAAGCCGGGATAAATTAAGTTAGCTCAGTGAAGTCCCTGGCTAAACGACGGATTTAAAAAATGCCACAAAAAATCTAAAATTACAATAACCTAATAACCAGAAAATAATGGCAACAGCGGTAATAATGCCAAAACAGGGCCAGTCAGTAGAAACGTGTATTATCACCAGATGGTTCAGAAACAAGGGGGAAGCGATATCCACAGGTGATATAATTTGCTCATATGAAACTGATAAAGCTTCCTTTGATCTAGAATCGCCAGCTGATGGTATATTACTTGATACCTTTTTTGGTGAAGGCGATGAAGTGCCTGTACTGGTTAATATAGCTGTCATTGGAAAACTGGGAGAAACGGCTGAAAAGTTCAATCCGAACATTTTATCAGCTATACCCCCTGCAACTGATGACAATAAACTTCCTGAAGTCTCAAACACTTTAGCAACTTCAGATGAATTAGAACCCAATGAAGAAAGGGATATAAAGATCAGGATATCTCCCAGGGCAAAACGAATGGCTGAGCATAAAAAACTTAATTATAATAATTTGGATGGATCAGGACCAAACGGAAGAATTATTACAAGAGATATTGAAAAGCTGCTGACAGGCATCGCCGCTGAAAGAAATATTACTTCAAAGGAAGGTGAATTCACAGAACAACAATTGAGTAATGTAAGAAAACTTATTGCAAAAGCCATGCATACCTCCCTGCAGAACTCTGCGCAGCTGACACATCATATGAGTGCAGATGTCCGCGGACTTCTGAAGGCAAGAACAAAAATCAAGAGTAAACGTGCTGAAGACACAAATCAGCAGGATATTACCATTAACGATATGATATGCTGGTGTGTAATAAAGGCGCTTGAAAAATTCCCAGAGGTTAACAGCCATTTACTTGGAGATAAAATAAGGACCTTTCATAAGGTCCATCTCGGACTGGCGGTTGACACTCCACGAGGTCTCATGGTTCCGTCAGTGCAAAATTCAGCTGAGATGGATCTGATCAAACTGTCAAAGGAGTTAAAATCTATTGCAGAGGCGTGTAAAAAAGGAAGCATAAATCCCGAGTTGATACAAAGTGCCGCTGCTACTTTTACTGTGTCAAACCTGGGAAGCTATGGAGTTGAGATGTTCACCCCGGTTATCAACCTTCCTCAAGTTGCAATACTTGGTGTTTGTACAATTATATACCGGCCAGCCGATCTGGGGAATAATACATTTGGATTTGTTCCTTATATCGGTCTGTCGCTCACCTATGATCACAGAGCTATAGATGGCGGGCCAGCGACCCTGTTCCTTAAAGAAATTAAGGATCAGATTGAAGCTTTCCGTTATTAAAAATTACTGGTAAATTATTCGTAGAGACAGGTCTGAAGTAGAGACAGGTCTCAGACCTGTCTCTACAACAATAAAAAACATAAAACATAATTCACAAAACACAAAACGTAAGATTAAATTCCATTCCATGCCAAAAAATCAAAACATTTATCCGAAAGTTATCCGGAAGCCCCAATTCATCGAATTTGGAAAAATTCCCGTAAACCAGTACAATAAAACCATTGAAGAGGAGAAACTGAGATACAGCATCGAAGATTTTATAAGAATTTATCATGATATGGTGGTTATCAGGGAATTTGAGACCATGCTGAATCTTATAAAGACGACAAATGAGTATAATGGCATACCCTACAATCATCCAGGACCTGCTCATTTATCTATCGGTCAGGAAGCCTCTGCTGTAGGAATGGCATATACTCTTGGAGTTGATGATTATATATTCGGATCACATCGCAGCCATGGCGAGATCCTGGCAAAGGGATTATCAGCCATTTATCGCCTCGATGAAGACAATCTTTATTCCATAATGAAGAATTACTTCGGTGGATCAGCTCTAAAAGTTGTTGAAGATGGCTTCCAGGGTAACATAAAAGGACTGGCAGTCAGGTTTTTGCTCTATGGTGCATTAGCTGAAATATTTGCAAGGGAAAATGGTTTTAATAAAGGTCTGGGTGGGTCAATGCACGCATTTTTTACTCCGTTCGGGATCTATCCGAATAATGCGATTGTCGGAGGGTCAGGTGACATCTCAGTCGGTGCCGCACTTTATAAAAAAATAAACCATAAGTCAGGGATAGTCGTTTGCAATATAGGTGATGCCTCGATGGGCTGCGGACCTGTCTGGGAAGGAATTTGTTTTGCCACTATGGATCAATTCAAGACACTCTGGGATGGAGAATATAAAGGCGGTTTGCCATTAATATTCAACTTCATGAATAACCTGTATGGCATGGGTGGTCAGACTTGCGGGGAGACAATGGGCTATGACATTCTTGCCAGAGTGGGAGCCGGTGTAAATCCGGAATCAATGCATGCTGAACGTATTGACGGCTATAATCCTCTCGCAGTTATTGACGCGTTCAACCGCAAGAAACAAATTTTAAAAGAAAAAAGAGGACCGGTTCTTCTTGATACGCTAACATACAGAATCAGCGGCCATTCGCCATCGGATGCATCCTCATACAGATCAAAAGAGGAAATTGAAGCATGGCAGAAGGAAGATTCAATAATTGCTTTTGGCAAGTCACTTGTTGTCGCAGGAATTGCGAGCCAGGAACAGCTGGAAGATATTACACAAGAGACTAAAGATCTTTTGAATCATATACTTAAACTAAGCATTAATGACGATATTTCACCTAGATTAAATCTTGAAAAAGATCCGGACTGTATTGGTAAAATGATGTTCTCAAACGGTTCGGCAGATAAAATGGAGGAGGGCATTCCGGAAGTGCTGATGCCACTTGAAGAGAATCCCCATGTCAAATCCCTGAAAAATAAAGAAAGATATTACCTCGACAAGGATGGCAAATCAGTTTCAAAAGCAAGGCTATATCAGTTCCGGGATGGTATTTTCGAAGCAGTGATTGACCGTTTCTATAAAGATCCGACACTTGCTGCATGGGGAGAGGAGAACCGCGACTGGGGCGGAGCGTTTGCAGTATACCGTGGCCTTACTGAGGCCCTTCCTTATCACCGTCTCTTCAACTCACCAATCTCTGAAGGGGCAATTGTTGGCACTGCCATTGGCTACGGAATGTGTGGAGGAAGGGTAATCGCTGAAATTATGTATTGCGACTTTCTCGGACGTGCAGGTGATGAAGTTTTTAATCAGTTACCAAAATGGCAGGCTATGAGCGGTAACATGATCAAAATGCCGGTCGTAATAAGGGTTTCGGTAGGCTCAAAATATGGTGCACAACATTCTCAGGACTGGTCATCTCTGACAGCCCATATTCCCGGCTTAAAAGTAGTATTTCCAGCAACTCCTTATGATGCAAAGGGATTAATGAACACCGCATTGCAGGGAACAGATCCCGTAATATTTTTCGAAAGCCAGAGAATATATGATATCGGTGAGATGTTTCATACTGGTGGAGTACCTGAAGGATATTATGAAATTCCTTTCGGAGAACCTGACGTTAAAAGAACAGGCGATGATATCACCATTCTTTCAATTGGAGCAACACTCTATCCTGTAATCAAGGTTGCTGACCGGCTGAAGGAAATATACGGAGTCAGTGCAGAGGTTATTGATGCCCGGTCACTTGTACCTTTTAATTACGAACCTGTTATTCAATCAGTTAAAAAGACAGGAAGAATAGTTCTTACCAGTGATGCCTCATCGCGCGGATCGTTCCTGAAAGAACTGGCTCATACGATTACAGAGCTGGCATTTGACTATCTCGATGCTCCTCCGGTAGTTATAGGATCAAAAAACTGGATCACACCAGCCTATGAAATGGAAGAATACTTTTTCCCTCAGCCTGAATGGATTCTCGATGCAATTCACCAAAAAGTGCTCCCCCTTCAAGGACATCTGATAAAAACTGATTATTCTGAAAAAAAATCTATTGACCTGAATAAAGAAGGTATTTGAAATGTCTAAGCAGTAAATGATGCATTGATTTACTTTGCGATTATTTTCATATTTGATCCTGATTTTACTTAAATTGCATTTCATGAAACTTTGATAATTTCTAATTATGCTGAAAAGGTTTATTCTTACTTTTTTATTCACCGGAATTACTCTAATTGCATATAACCAGAAGCGTAACCTGGAATTCTACCTGAACCAGGGTATTCAGAACAGTCCTCTGTTGAATGATTACAGGAATCAGATCAGGTCCTCATCATCTGACAGCTTGCTAATCAGGGCGGCCAAGAAACCACTTCTTGAGGTAAAATCACAACTCCTTTACTCACCATACTATACAAACTTCGGTTATGACGAGGTAATAACCGATGGCGGTAATTACACGGCTGTCATGGGAGTTTCTCAGCCTGTATTTAACAAAACGGAAATAAAAAATAAGATTGAAGCTGCAGATCTTCAGAAACGTTCTCTGAATAATTCATCCCAGATATCTAAAAACGAGCTTAACAAACTGATTACCAGTCAATATCTTACTTCATATTCCGAATATACTGACTATATATTCAATCAGAACTTTCTGGATCTTCTGGAGAAAGAAAATGAGATCGTAAAGCTGTTTGTAAAAGGCGGCGTTGCGAAACAAACTGATTATCTTTCTCTTCTGGTTGAAACTCAATCTCTGGAAATAGTTGTCAGTCAGATTAAAAGTCAGTACAGAAAAGATCTTGCCCTGCTTAATCAGATGTGCGGATTAAACGATTCTGCATTTTATGAACTGGAAGCACCTGCTGTTGAAATAAAGGGAACTCCTGATATAGCAAAATCTCCCTCCTATATACAGTATAAAATTGACAGTATAAAAATAGAAAATGAGAAGATGGCAATTGATATACGATACAGACCAAAAGTGAACTGGTTTGCCGATGCAGGTTTTCTTACAAGTAATCCATGGAATTTCTATAAGCATTTTGGATATAGTGCAGGGATGAGCCTTAATGTTCCTGTTTATGATGGAAAACAAAGAAGCATCGAGAAACAGAAGCTTGAATTTAATGAAAACAGCAGGCAGGCTTACAGGAACACCTTTTATGTACAGTATTTTCAACAGATTCAGCAACTTAACCTCGACCTTAAAGCATTGAACGAAATGTCTGATCAGATAGAGAACCAGCTTAAAACCTCCAGACAGCTGGTTAATACGCTAAAGGAACAACTGGAAGCCGGCAATATTCAGATGACAGAATACATCAATGCCCTAAAAATTTTCCGGACAACAAGCAGGAATATCAATCTGATCAATATACAGAAACTTCAGGTTATCAACGAATTGAATTATCTTCTTACTCAATAAAGAAACTAATGCCCACACTTTTCAGAGCCTCTTCCCTTATGCTAATGTCAGCAGGTATTGCAATGTTTTTTAACTCCTGTAAGCATGCTCCACAGACATCTGATGAACCCTCTGCTGTTAAAACTCCGGTAACAGTAGTTCCTGTTGAATACAAATCTGTAACCTCCAGTGTGACTTTGCCAGCTGTTGCCACGTACATGAATAAAAATATAATCAGGGCAACTACATCTGGAATAATTGAGAAAATCTTAATTGTTCCCGGCCAGCTCATTAATGATGGCCAGGTTCTTTTTTCAATCAGGACACGAGAAGCAATGGCACTCGGCAAAAAAGCTCAGGATGACAGCACTTTGAACTTCAAAGGATTAATAAATATCACTTCACGGCAGGAAGGAGTAATCAATTCCATTTCTTATCAGAAAGGAGATTTCGTTCAGGAGGGAGATGAGTTGGCTATTCTCTCCGAACAAAACAGCCTGGTTTTCATTATGGATGTTCCATTTGAACTAGATGGATATATTGAAAAGAACATTAACTGCAGTATAATCCTTCCTGATAACAGACAGATCAGGGGTACAATAACACGGAAACTTCCCGAAATGGATATGCTGTCACAGACAATAAGATATGTTGTTAAACCAGTGTCTTCAGAAGGGTTTCCGGGAAATCTGATCGCATCCGTAAGGCTGATCAAATCTGTAAATCAAAGAGCGATGGTTCTGCCAAAGCAGGCTGTTTTAGGAAATGAGACCCAAACCGAATTCTGGGTAATGAAACTCATAAATGACAGTACTGCAGTTAAGATCGTTGTAAATAAAGGATTTGAGAATAATGAAGAGGTTGAAATAACAAATCCTGAATTCCTCCCGGCAGACAGGATCGTCCTTACAGGAAGTTACGGATTACCGGATACTGCACAGGTGTCAATTACAAAGTAATTACAGTATGAAGAATTTCTTCCTTTCCTATAAGAATCCGATATCAGTAATTCTTGCTGTCATAATTGTCGGTGGAATATTTCTTTATGGACAGATCCAGGTCTCTCTCTTCCCCGAAATCACATTCCCGAAATTAAAGGTCATTGCAGACAATGGGGAACAGCCTGTCGATAAAATGATGGTTACAGTCACAAGACCACTGGAAGATGCAATTAAACAAATCCCTGATCTAAAAATATTGAGAAGTACAACAAGCAGGGGTACCTGTGAGATCTCTGCCTTTCTGAACTGGGGTGCAGATACAAATGTTAATCAGCAGATGCTGGAATCGCGCATTTCACAAATAAAAAATAATCTTCCGCCTGATGTTCAGATACAGATCGAAAAGATGAACCCGTCTATTCTCCCTGTCATTGGATTCACTGTTGAAAGTGATAAAAAAACACCGATAGAGCTTAATCTAATTGCGACTTATACGATCAAACCATTTTTGTCACAGATTGACGGTGTTTCATCAGTTGGCATTATAGGAGGAAAAACAAAAGAATTCTGGATTGAGCTTAATCAGCTTAAAATGAGTACTTTTGCGATAACACCGGAGATCATCAGGGATCAGCTGAGCCAGAACCATTTTATTGAGTCAAATGGCTTTCTTTCAGATTACAAGCGTTTATATCTTAACATTACCGATGCAGGCCTGTATAACCTGTCGGATGTAGAAAATGTTGTTTTACGAAACGACGGAAAAAGAATAATAAAACTCAGAGATGTAGCTGACATCAATGTAAGGGAGAAAACAGAATATACCAGGATAAATGCCAATGGAAGGCAGGGTCTGCTGGTGGCAATACTCAAGCAGCCTAATGCTAATCTGGTCAATCTCTCGAGAAATGTTGCATCGAAGAAGAAGGAGCTTGAAAAAATTCTCCCTCCTGATGTACATATTGCTTTGTATTATGATCAGGCTGATTTTGTGAACCGTGCAATTAAAAGCGTTAATGACAGCCTCTGGCTGGGACTTTTACTGGCTATTCTGGTAGCAGTAATGTTTTTGAGGTCCTTCAGAGCCAGTGCTACTATCCTTGTTACAATCCCGGTTACTCTTTTTCTTACAGTCATAGTTCTGTATTGTATCGGATATACCCTCAATATAATGACTTTTGGAGCTATTGCCGCGGCGATAGGGTTAATCATTGATGATGCTGTTGTTGTTGTAGAACAGATACACCGGACGCACGAAGAGTTTCCTGACAGGCCGTCAAGTCAGCTTGTTCACCAGGCGGTCAGGTATCTTATGCCTTCAATGGTCGGTTCCTCCATAAGCACTATTGTGATATTTATACCATTCATGCTGCTTGGTGGTGTTGCTGGCGCCTATTTCAATGTCCTTACAAACACAATGGTAATTACACTTGTCTGTTCTTTCATTGTCACCTGGATCGGACTTCCGGTAATTTATATCTGGTTTTCAAATATCAGATCACTATTTCCCGAAAAGAAAGAAACAGATATCAGAACTACTAAAAAAAGGAACTGGGTTAGCTATTTTCTTCGCACGCCTGCCTTAAGCATTCTTTTCGTACTTTTCCTTCTACTATCAATAATCTATATACTTCCACGTCTCGAAACAGGCTTCCTGCCTGAAATGGATGAAGGTTCAATAGTGCTTGACTATCTTTCACCACCCGGTACTTCGCTGGAAGAGACTGACAGGATCCTTATCGAAGTCGAAAAAATAATTGTCCGCATT
>Ga0208980_10002778_pt1 | contig 10610 bp, 10 predicted proteins | sample WetSurMetagenome_3_FD_187993 | JGI IMG/M metagenome (GOLD analysis project Ga0208980, IMG submission 187993) | Wetland microbial communities from Twitchell Island in the Sacramento Delta, sample from surface sediment Aug2011 Site A1 Bulk (version 2) | ecosystem: Environmental > Aquatic > Marine...
AAGTAACTTATAAGCAATATCCCATCCAGGATTGGTCAACGCCGTCTCACGAAAAGATGGTTGAGATCTTAGATATGATGGAAATTGCTCTTTCCGGCGGGAAGAATATCTATTTACACTGCTATGGGGGATTGGGGCGAACTGGATTAACTGTCGGATGTTTTCTCGGCAGTCATGGGTATTCAGGTGAACAGGCGCTACTCCGGATTTTGGAACTTCGGAGTCGTATACCGGGAGAATTTAAAAATTCACCTGAGACTGAACAACAGAGAAGGATGGTATTAGGATGGACCAAGAAACCATAGAATTATCGATCGAGCTCGATCCTGAACGGCAGAAAAGAGCCAAACAATATGACCGCTTAAAGCGGCGATTAATAGTGGTGGATTTATTCATCAGTGGGGTGTATATACTGGCATGGTTATTTTTGGGTTGGTCAAATGATTTGACCGATTGGCTAACCCAATATACTACCAATAATTGGATCCTTGTATTCCTATTTGTTGCTATTTTCGGCGGAATACTTTTTGTCATCGATTTACCCATGTCTTACTATCAGGGGTATGTATTGCCTCACCGTTATGAGCTATCCAACCAAAATATACCGGGTTGGATAAAGGATGAGATCAAAGGGATCGTCATCGGTGGGATCATCGGGATGATCGTCCTGGAAATCATTTATGCGGTCTTGCGTGCATATCCAACATTATGGTGGTTATGGGCTGGAGCGATTTTATTGTTGTTTAATGTTATCCTGGCTAATATTGCTCCGACTGTAATCATGCCCTTATTCAATAAATTTGTTCCTTTGGGTGACGAGCATGCTGATCTCGCTGAAAGGTTAATGTTGCTGGCCAAGCGTTCAGGCACTTACGTCAGGGGGGTATTCAAATTTGATATGAGCAAACGGACCAAGCAGGCAAACGCTGGATTGACCGGGTTGGGTAATACCCGGCGAATTATCCTGGGAGATACACTGTTGAATGAGTTCACACCCGATGAAATTGAAACCGTCATGGCACATGAATTGGGGCATCAAGTGAATAAGGATATTCCCTTAGGTATCCTATTTGGTAGTGTTATCACGATGCTTGGTTTATACCTGGCATCCGTTGGATTGAATTGGGGAGTGACCTATTTTAATTTCGATAGTGTTGCAGATATTGCAGCTTTTCCCCTGTTTGTGCTGGTATTGGGATTATTTGGATTATTCACCATGCCATTGGAAAATGGTTTCTCACGGTGGCGCGAACATCGAGCAGATGAATATGCCCTTGGGTTAACTCAGAATGGGATTGCATACGCATCTGCATTAAAAAGGCTGGCAAACCAAAATCTTGCGGATGCTGACCCTGAGGCTTGGGTCGAATGGTTATTGTATTCTCACCCCGCCTTGGGTAAACGAATAGCAATGGCTGAAGGTTATGCGGAACAAGGGAATCATCGATAAATAAAAGAGACGCGGATTAGGCGTCTCTTTTATACTTTATAAAAAAATGAGCGATCACTCATTAGGTATGATGAGCCATAGCAAGAGGTAGAGCAGGAATCCGGGTACACCTCCAGGTATGAGGGCAATTAAAAAAGCCAACCGGAACCAAAATGCTTTGATCCCGAAAAAATCTGCCAATCCACCACACACACCAGCAAAGATACGGTTATTTCTAGACCGTCGCAATATTTTTCGTTCGTCTGGGGACATTTGAACCTCCTTTGAATCCATTCCTGGTTAATTCTTTTTCAATTTAATTTACGCTTCACCAGGAGAAAAGTTGCAAGGTTTACCATTTTTCCCAGTGGATGACTTCATCTAATTGTTTACGACCGCCTTTTTTTGGTTGTAAAGTCAAAATTCCAATATCCAGTGGATAACCGAAAGATATTGCAATGTGAAGAAATAATTCGTCAGGAAAACCCAGGATGTCGCGCCCTTTTTCAGGCTCATAGATCGATGCCAGGCAAGAGCCAATCCCGAGTTCCCAGGCAATTAATTGCATATTTGCTGCTGCCTGGCCAATATCAAACATCGTTTGGAATTTCTCAGCTGGATCAGGATGAATGATTGCAACACCTAATGCAGCTCCAGCAAGATGGGCAGCCGAATGACCGCACTCTGACAGGGCTTTTAGCGTGACTCTGTCGGTGATGGCGATGAAATTCCAAGGCTGGGAATTTTTAGATGATTGTGCTCGCCGACCTGCGTTGAGGATGGACCGAATGGACGCTTCAGGAATCGGTTCAGTGCTGAAATTACGTACAGCGCGTTTGAGAAGGATTGCTTCTGATACGTTCATGTGATTAATTATCCGCGTAAACAGGGTAAATCGGATCGGATTCCGAAAATCTGGTTATAAACCTAGAAAATTATACTCCACTCAGTATAAATTTAACCTTATAATCATATGGGGACAAAATATAAACCATGGAATGGTGCAATGGTGAACTCCTGAGGAATGGTAGGATGTCTGAGATAAAAACCGAGAACCTAAAAAGTATAGCTGAAACAATGCTCATCACGCTATACCTGCGGGCAATGGAATCTCAACGCCCTGATGCGTTAATAATAGACGAGAAATCTGAAGCATTGGTTAAACAGATCGATTATGACTTCGATCGAGTGGGACAAGTGCCGATGAGTGAGGTGAATAAGGTAACAATTATCCTGCGAAACCGAAAATTTGATAGCTACGTAAGAGATTTTCTGAAAAGGCACCCAGAAGCAGTTGTGGTTCACATCGGATGTGGATTGGACACACGATTCGAGCGTGTTGTGGAGCACAATAGTCTTGTGGAATGGTACGACCTGGATTTACCCGAAGTCGTCGCGATACGGAAGAAGCTGATCGGTGATGAGACGGAACATTACCATTTATTAGGGTACTCGGTTTTAGACTACACCTGGCTAAATTCTGTGACTTCAAATCGCAAACGCCCTTTCCTCTTTTTAGCTGAAGGTGTTTCCATGTATTTTAAAGAAGAACAAGTCAAATCGTTGGTGATGACGTTACGTGCTCATTTTCCAGGTGCAGAGCTAGTTTTTGATGCCTTTTCACCATTGCACATCTGGAGGAGCAACCTCCAAATTTCCTTATCAAAGGTTAATCAAAGCTTTCCTAGATTTTACTGGGGCACATGGAGTGGTAATGATCTTGAAGCCTGGGGTGAAGGCATCCAATTGCTTGATGATTGGGGGTATCTCGATGATCCGGAACCACGGTTGTCATACTATCGATGGATGCGGTATATCCCACTCGCGGCAAAGGCTGGACGGATCTACCACTTTAAGCTGGGTATGGCTGTAGAATAAATAAGATATTTCATATCTTTCTCCAAAAGTAAGGAATTGATTAGGTATCCTCATCAGGATTTGAGGGATATTAGCGTCATTAATGGGTTTTCTTAGCCATGTGACCATCATGTGACATTTGACACTTTACATAGATAGCGATTTTTGCTATATTTATACCATAATCGGAACAATATAGTTCCGATACGGAACAAATATGCCAGCGCGAAAAAGCCAACTCGATAATCTGGATTATCAAATTATCCAAGAGCTGCATGCGAATGCACGCATTTCAGCATCTTATATTGCCCGGATAACGGGTTTCAATGAACGTACCATACGCAAGCGAATAGATCGATTAATTAAAAGTGGCATCATCCGTTTGATAGCCATTCTGGAACCAGAAGCGTTTGGATATGTGACTGCAGCCGATATTTTTCTTGAAGCAGATCCGACCCACGAACATCAGATCTTAGATCAACTCAGGCAAATGCCTGAAATTACCTATATTGCATTTGGACAGGGGACAACGGAGATATCGGTGGAAGCCAGGTTTAAAAATAATGATGAACTACGCGAATTCTTACGCGACCTACCTGAACTACCCGGGGTAAAAGTAAATGGATATGCACTCGTCCCTCGGATTTTACGTAACATTGATGAATGGTTTCCGCCAAAGGATGATTTTGGCATTATTGAAAATAAAAGTATTAATGATAGGGAGAATATTTAATGGAAATAAAACATTTCATTGATACACAGGACTTTTCAAAGTTCGAGTTATTGAAAATTATCGAATTGACCCGCCGGATAAAGCTAGCGGACAAACAAGAATGCACACCCAAATTACTCGCTGATGCATCCCTGGCAATGATCTTCGAAGAGCCATCGACACGAACGAGGGTTTCTTTCGAAGTAGCAATGACTGAGCTTGGAGGGCATGCATTATACCTTAAGCCAGGAGAGATCCACCTTGGTGTGCGTGAATCAATTTATGATATGGCTCAGGTTTTATCCCGCATGTGTGATGTCATTATGGCACGTACACTAAAGCACGAAACGATTACTAACCTGGCAAAACACGCCACAGTCCCGGTGATCAATGGTTTAACTGATTATAACCACCCAACTCAGGTGGTGTGTGACACCCTGACGATGATCGAGCACATGCCTGAGGGAAAGAAGCTGGAAGATTTGCACGTCACTTTTATTGGCGATGCGACCAATGTACTCAGCTCATTGATGCTGATCACAACTCGATTAGGCATGCACTTCACCCAGGCAGCCCCAAAGAAGTATCAGGCACCTGCCCAATGGATGGGATTGGCGCAGGAGAATTGTATTCAATCAGGTGGTTCAGTCAGGTTGACAGAGAATCCTATAGAAGCAGTAAAAAATGCTGATTATATCTATACCGACCTGTGGTGGTGGGTGGGGCAGGAAGATCAAATTCCTGAGCGCCGGGCAGCGTTCATGCCAGTCTATCAGGTAAACCTGCAGTTGTTTGAGAAAGCACCATCTCATTGCAAATTCATGCACTGTTTGCCGGCATCGCGAGGTGTCGAAGCCACTGATGAAGTTATGGATCACACCAGGTCGATAATTTTCGACCAGTCTGAAAACCGCCTACACACGGAGAAGGGCTTGCTGACTTATCTCGTATACCCGCGCTTGAAAAAGCCCTCTGAAGCCCTAAAGGCATATCACAAAGGTGAGATTGAAGCTTTGCTGGAGGTTGGATAATAAACATGCCACGCCATTTTCTTGAGCTGGACGATTTTAACAAGAGTGAACTACTGGACATGCTTGAGCTGATCAGGTTTCTCAAGGAAGCTGACCGGAAAGGTGTGACTCCACGGCTGCTGCATGGAATGTCACTCGGGATGCTGTTCGAATCCTCCTCACTGCGGACGCGATTGTCTTTTGAAATAGCGATGATGGAATTGGGCGGACATGCTGTTTATCTCAAACCGGGCGAGATACATCTGGGCGTTCGTGAGTCTGTTTATGATACTGTTCAAGTATTGGCACGAATGTGTGATGGAATCATGGCGAGGACAGATACACTTGAAATGATGCAGGAGATTGCACGCTGTTCAAGGGTACCGGTGATAAACGGAATGACAGTATACAGCCATCCAACGCAAGGCTTGTGTGACGTTTTTACCATGATGGAAAATCTCCCAATAGGGAAGAAGCTGGAAGAAATGAAAGTGGCTTTTGTAAGTGATGCGTCACCCGTTGGTTGCATTTGCACTTCATTACGGCAGATTCTGCCCGTGCTCGGTTCACATCTAGTCGTAGCAGCCCCGAATGCATATCAGGTGGAGGCACATGAAGCTGAAAAAACCAGGAATTTGTGCAAGATTAGCGGGGCGACATTTGAGATGACCGATGATCCGATAGAAGCTGTTCGTGGCGCTGACTTCATTGTCACAGATGTCTGGTGGTATCACGGATATGATGATGAAAAAGAAGAACGACTTAATAAATTCATGCCGAAATACCAGATCAATAAGAAATTGCTCCAGCATGCTCCGGAGCACTGTAAAGTATTGCATTGTATGCCAGCGAACCGCGATTATGAAATCACCAGCGAAGTGATGGATTCGCCATATTCAGTTATTTTTGATGAGGCTGAAAACCGTTTCCACACCCAAAAGGCTTTATTACTTTGGTATCTTTATCCAAATCGCCATCAACCCAGTGATGAATTGCAACAGTATTATGAAAGTGTGACCGAAAATTTCCTCATAGAACACATTCATTAATCTAAAAAAGGAGAATTGCAATGACAGTAGAAACGCGTACGAAACCGCAATATAAGAAAGTGCTTGGAGCATTGGATACCTTCTTGTTTACAATCTGTGCACTGTTGTTCGTGGATACTGTTGCACCAATGGCTTCCATGGGTCCGACTGCGATTACCTGGTTCGTGATCCTGGTAATCCTTTTTTTCATCCCTTATGGTTTGATCACTGCAGAACTCGGATCATCATATCCCGAACAAGGTGGAATCTATGCCTGGGTGAAACGGGCATTTGGGAATAAATGGGGTGCAAGAACTTCATGGCTTTATTGGGTGAATATGGCTCTATGGGTGCCATCCTCATACATCTTTCTCTCCGGTTTGTTTGCCCAGCTCTTCTTCCCGGATCTTTCTCTGGTCTGGATCGTTGTGCTCGGTTTGATTTTTACCTGGATGATGGTCTTCCTGGGAGCCATCAACCTTGGTGAGAGCAAGTGGGTTGTGAATGTTGCCTCGGTTTTGAAGATCATCCTCATCCTCGCCATCATCATTGCCGGGTTTATTTTCGTGATCAATGGCGGAATACCCAATAACGATGTATCAATCGCGAGCATCACTCCTGCATGGGGAGATGCACTATTCTTCCTACCGGCAATTATCTTCAGCCTGCTTGGATTTGAGATGATGTCTGGTGCAAGTGAAGAGATGAAGAATCCAGCGCGGGATGTGCCACGAGCGATCATTACTGCTGCTCTGTTCATCGGAGTGGTGTATACATTAGCGATCCGCTCGATGTTGGTGGTAATTCCTCTGGATAGCCTTGGGCTGATCAGTGGAATGATGGATACGTTTTGGGCGGTATTTGGTGACACCGGTGTAGGAGGGGTGATAGCGTTCATCTTTGGACTCTTTGCCCTGTATGCCATCTTTGCTCAAACTGTATCCTGGGCGATTGGCACAGTGCGAACCTCAGCACAAGCAGGACAGGATGGAGAATTACCAGCCTACTTTGGTAAACTCAGTGTTAAAAACCAGACGCCGATTGGTTCACTCGTTCTCACCGGAATCGTAGCATCGCTGGTTTTAATCATCTATGGTTTTCTAGCGACAAATGCTGAGGACTTGTTCTGGACACTCTTTGCCTTTAGCTCCATGCTTTTCTTTATGCCCTATGCGATTATGTTCCCGGCATTCCTTACCCTGCGGCTGAAAGACAAAGCTCATGATCGACCCTATAAAGTGCCTGGTGGGAATGTTCTTGCCTTCATCCTCGCCATCATCTGCGAGATCATCATCCTGGCAGGAATTGTTTTCTTTATCTGGGTTCCTGGTGAACCGGTGGACTGGGTATATGCAGGTCCTATTTTGATCGGTATTGTGGTGACACTTGTCATTGGTGAAATCCTGCTCTTTCTTCAAAGTAAAAAGGAAAAAGAGGCATAATGGCACAATTGCTTAATTCGACTCCTCAAGCAGATGGATTTTACATGCCGGCAGAGTACGCAAGGCATGCAGGGACATGGATGTTGTGGCCTCAACGTCCAGACAATTGGCGCATGGGTGGCAAGCCGGCTCAAAAAGCTTTCGTCGCTGTGGCAAGTGCTATAGCCCAGTTCGAACCTCTGACGATAGGCGTCAATATCGACCAGTTCAACAATGCACGGCAGATGCTTCCGTCTCATATTCGGGTTGTTGAGATGTCTAATAACGACGCCTGGATGCGTGATTGCGGTCCGACCTTCGTCAGCGATGGAAAAGGGCATATTCGTGGAATCGATTGGATTTTTAATGCATGGGGAGGGCTGTATAACGGTTTATACTTCCCCTGGGATCTGGATGAGGGCGTTGCTCGTAAGGTATTTGAGATTGAGCGTGTGGACTATTACAAAGCGCCCATTGTGCTTGAAGGTGGTTCCATCCATGTGGACGGAGAGGGAACTTGTATGACCACGGCCGAGTGCCTGCTCAGTCAGGGTAGGAATCCGGACTTGACCAAGAATCAAATTGAAGCGTATCTAAAAGAGTATTTAAATGTTGACAAAGTTCTTTGGATCCCAAGGGGTGTTTTTCACGACGAGACAACCGGCCATGTGGATAATATTGTGTGCTTCCTGAGACCAGGTGTGGTTGCACTTACCTGGACGGATGATAAATCAGATCCACAGTTCGAGATATCTGCAGAAGCATTAGACTATTTGGTTTCTAGTAGTGATGCAAAGGGGCGGAGGATCGTAGTTCATAAGATCCATCAACCTGATCCAATCCTAATCACCCCTGAAGAGGCAGATGGTGTAGATATTGTGGAAGGTAGTCTGCCGCGTGAACCTGGGGACAGGATGGCAGCTTCGTATGTCAATTTTTATTTCTGCAATGGTGGAGCAGTTGTTCCCACCTTTAATGACCCGCACGATCAGGCTGCATTGAAGTCATTGCAGAGCTTGTTACCCGATCACAAAGTAGTTGGAATTCCAGCCCGGGAAATTTTACTAGGTGGAGGTAATATCCACTGCATCACCCAACAGCAGCCAAGGGGGATCTGAGTAATTAGCCATTAGTAATTAGTTTTTAGGAGTTAGTGTGTAGTGTGTCTTCCTGATATATATTTTTACAGGTATAGTATAAATACGTAAAAGGAAAAGTGATCAGATAAGCAGGTACCTGGTCACTTTAGTTTTATAAGTAGTTCATAAGGATATTATGCTTTTAGACCGATGGATTGATACAGCCTGTCTTTATCCAAATGGGCATCCAAGATGGTTTGGAATTGCTTGAGCTTGGCAGTTTGAGCGAGGCGGGTTTTGCCAAAGAACTTCTCGATTTGTTCGATGGTTTCCATCGTGTTCGTCCGGACCAATAATACCGCAATACCAAATTCTTCAGCTTGCTTGATCACCAATGGGCTTGGGCGCAGGTTTCCTGTCAGGATAAGACAGGTAGTAGAGGTCTCTAAGGCTGCCAATTGTATATCCGTACGATCGCCACCTGTGATTACTGCTTTGTTGGAGGATCGTCGAAAGCGACTGAGGGCAGCCTCAGCAGTCATTGCTCCCACCGTCAGGTTCTCGACCAGTGCTTCTGAGCGCTGATATTTAGTGAGGACTTCTGCCTCCAGGAGCTTGATCAACTCACCGACTGTGAGCGCTGATAATCCACGTACTTCTGGTAAGACACCAAACACCTTGATGTTCTTTTTTTCCAGGAAAGGAACTGCAATTTTCAACACGAAATCTTGTGCATCGTCTGGGACGCGATTAATGAGGATCCCACAAAAGGATTCACCTAAACGAGCCTGGGTGGACAAGACATCATCCAGCATACGGACCTCTTCGCGATATTTTGCAATGACAAGCGCCTGGCTACCCAGCTTGTTCACCACCCCAACGGTCGGGAGGCCGACTACATATCCCTCCCGCAAACTGCCACCACCCTCAAGAATCAGTATATCCTTATCCTGACCAGCAGCGCTAAATGCTTCCAATACTTTTACCATTAAATCTTCAGGGTCAGGGTCGGTTAAGCGGAGTCGTAAGAACTCTGGGGTAATAACAACTGGAGAAAGCTCCCAGGGCTCAGATAGCAGGTTCAAGACCTGTATTACAAAGGCTGCATCTTCATCTGCGATTCGGTTTCCGATCCGCCATGGCTGTAAACTCAGTGGTTTTAAATAACCAATGCGAAAACCGTCCATCTGTAAACGAACTCCTAATGCCAGGCAGGTGGCTGTCTTTCCGGAATATCTTTCAGCACCTGTTATATAAAGTGATTTCATGGTTATTCCCTTTCTAGAAGATTTGCAGTGATCCCGATAGTATTAAAGTCCATTATCCTTATCGCTGATCCAGAATCATTTAAGGACTAAACGCATATCCAAAGCAAGTGCCCCTTCACCCTGGTGATAAACCATCAGCGGATTAATATCAAGCTCGATGATTTCAGGGAATTCCTGGACCAGCTGCGAAATACGTAAAAGAGTATCTACGATCGCTGATTTATCAACAGGTAGCTGACCACGAACCCCATCCAACAGGGCACGAGCACGGATATGAGTCAGCATTTCTTCAGCTTCAAATTGAGAAAATGGTGACACCTGGAACGTGACATCTTGCAAAGTCTCCACATAAATACCACCTAAGCCAAAGGTAACCAGGGGACCGAACTGAGTATCTCGATTCATCCCGACCAGCACCTCCAGCCCACCTAAAGGTGCCATCTCCTGCACCAGGCATCCCCATATACGAGCTTCAGGGATATATCTTTGGGCACGATAGACCATTAACTCATAGGCATCTCGAACTTCCTCAGAATTTTGCAGACCTACTTTAACGCCACCGATATCCGTCTTGTGGAGGATATCGGGGGAGGCAATTTTTAAGACCACCGGATAACCGATTTTCCCTGCCAGCGAGGATGCCTCTTCGGGGGTTTCGGCGAGTTCTGACTGAGGTATACGCAATCCATATGCCTGTAATATGGTTCGTGATTCTGCATCTCCGATCGTCAACCGGTTTTCCGAGCGAGCTTTCTCAAAGACATTTCTGACGGCAGAAATATCTACTTCGAAATGTTTGTATTCAG
>Ga0208980_10002779_pt1 | contig 10610 bp, 9 predicted proteins | sample WetSurMetagenome_3_FD_187993 | JGI IMG/M metagenome (GOLD analysis project Ga0208980, IMG submission 187993) | Wetland microbial communities from Twitchell Island in the Sacramento Delta, sample from surface sediment Aug2011 Site A1 Bulk (version 2) | ecosystem: Environmental > Aquatic > Marine...
GATCGAAGCCAAGCCGATCGATGAGGTCCTCGCCTTTTTGATCGATCACTTACCGCCGCGCCTTCACTTGGTTATCGCCACTCGCGAGGATCCCTCACTCCCGCTGGCCCGGCTGCGCGCCCGAGATCAATTGACCGAACTGCGCGCCGCCGATCTGCGCTTCACACCGTCCGAGGCGGCCGAGTTTCTCAACCACACGATGGGCCTCAGCCTCTCAACGGACGACATCACTGCGTTGGAAACTCGCACTGAAGGTTGGATCGCCGGCCTGCAATTAGCGGCAATTTCAATGCAAGGTCGATCGGATACCGCTAGCTTCATCGGGTCTTTCACCGGCAGCCATCATTTCGTGCTCGATTATCTGGTGGAAGAAGTGCTGGAACAACAATCCAACAACGTCCAGACTTTCTTGCTGCGCACCTCGATTCTTGATCGCCTGTGCGGTCCGTTGTGTGAAGCCGTGCTGTGCACTCCCGCCGGTTCTGGACAGGAAACGCTAGAGTATCTCGAACGCGCCAACCTGTTTAGCGTTCCGCTCGATAACGATCGGCAGTGGTACCGCTATCACCATCTTTTCAGGGATTTGCTGCGCAAGCGGCTGGGGCAGCATCTCATTCCCGAAGAAATCGCGAAGCATCACGTTCGCGCTAGCCAGTGGTATGAAGATCATGGACTGCTGCTTGAAGCATTTCAACATGCGACTACGGCTAATGATGTGGAGCGCGCCGAGCGACTGATGGTCGATAAGGGGATGCCCCTGCACTTTCGCAGCGCAGTGAATGTGATCTTAGAGTGGCTGGCGTCGCTGCCGAAGTCCGTGTTGGATGCCAGACCTGCGTTACGGGTGAGGTCGGCCACGATGGCGCTGATGGCCGGTCAATCGACAGGTGTTGAGGAGAGGCTACAGGCAGCTGAGGCAGCTCTACAAGGTGCCGAGTTGAATGACGAAACTCGCAACCTGATCGGACAAATAGCCGCTGCGCGGGCGACGCTGGCTCTCACTCACTACCAGCCAGCAACCATGATTATCCAGGCGCACCGCGCCCTGGAATATTTGCCCTCCGATAATTTGACCTTCCGTTTTACAGCGAATTGGATACTGTCGAACGCCTATCTCTTTCAGGGCGATCGCGCTGCAGCCGGTCGGGCGTCAACAGAAGCTTTGTCGATCAGCCGAGCGTCCGGGGACAGGTTCTCCACGATATTAGCGCTCGACGGGCTGGGGTTAATACAAGAACTCGAAAACCAGCTCTATCGGGCGGCCGAGACCTATCAGCGCGTGGTGCAGTTGGAGGGCGATCAGCCGCACCCGAATGCCGCCGAAACACAACTCGGCCTGGCCCGTCTCACATACGAATGGAACGATCTGGAAGCGGCTGATCGCTACGGGCAGCGAAGCCTCGAACTGGCGCGGCAGTATGATCGCGTGATCGATCGCTTCATCATCAGTGAAGTGTTTCTCGCCCGCTTGAAGCTGGCCCGAGGTGATGTGGACGGAGCAGCCGCGTCGTTAGCGCAGACCGAGCAAGCCGCACGCCAGCAAAACTTTGTGCAACGCCTGCCTGAGATTGTGGCCGCGCAAGTGATAGTGTTGCTGCGACAGGGCAATGTGACTGCCGCGGCACATCTGGTTGAAACATATGATCTACCCCTCAGTCGAGCGCGGGTCCTGCTGGCGCAGGGAGATTCAACGGCAGCGCTGGCGATTCTGGAGTCATTGCGCCAACAGATGGAAGCAAGAAATTGGCAGGATGAGCTACTCAAGACGATGATTCTGCAAGCGATCGCTCTTCGCGCGCATGGAGAAAAGGACAAAGCGCTGCAAGTGCTGGGTGACGCGTTGGCGCTGGCCGAACCGGGCGGCTTCATCCGTCTGTTTACGGACGAAGGCGAAGTGATGCGATTGTTGATGGTGGATTTTAGATCGCGGATAGAAAAACAAAAGCGCGGCGAGGATCAGAAATCAATCGGCTATGTAGAAAAACTTCTGGCGGCTTTTGCGTCACCGATGGTCGTCCCACAATCAGAAATCAGCAATCTACAATCTACAATGATCGAGCCACTGAGTCCCCGTGAGTTGGAAATCCTGAAGCTGATCGCGCAGGGCCTTTCCAATCGTGAAATCAGCGAACGGCTGTTCCTCGCCTTGGACACAGTGAAAGGGCACAATCGCCGCATCTTCGACAAGCTGCAAGTACAGCGCCGCACGGAAGCCATCGCTCGCGCCCGCGAACTGGGTCTGCTGTAAGCGCTTCTCTCCCTCACTTCTTCAAAACAACACCTCGACCAACACCAAAGTGTCTAGACGCTAACACCGCGCGGCGAGTATAGTGCTGGCATCGCGAGTGTTGCCATGTCCAACGAACTCAAACCTGCATCTGATTCCAATGAACCACGAACCTATCAGATCAGACTCAAGGGTCAGCTAGGCAGCGAATGGGCCGAGTGGTTCGGCGGTCTGACCATCACCCTGGACGACGACGGCACGACGTTGCTGACCGGCCCAGTGCTTGATCAGGCGGCGCTGCACGGCCTGCTCAAAAAAGTGCGCGATCTGGGCTTAACCTTGATCTCAATCAATCCGATCGAACCCGACCCGGCCGAGGTGACAATGGCCGGTCAGCATCAATCGTTTACCAAAGGAAATGAGGAATGAACAACTATCGCAAGACTGCCGTCATCGTAGGGGTGTTGTACATCATCGGGACAGTGGCCGGCATACTGAGCATGGCCTCATCAGGGCCGGTACGCGAAGCAGCGTATCTGGGCAGCATCGCCGCTAATCCCAACCAGATCGTCGTTGCCGCGCTCTGTGTACTGCTGATGGGCCTGGCGCTGGCACTGGTGCCGATCATGCTGTTCCCGCTCTTGAAAAAATATAATGAAGTTCTGGCGGTGGGATACGTTGTGTTCAGAGGTGCGCTGGAGACTGCATTGTATATCGGCATGACGATCGGTTGGCTGGTGCTTATCGTCCTGGGTCAGGAGTACGTAAAGGCGGGAGCACCAGCGGCGTCCTATTTTCAGACTCTGGGCACACTCTTGCTGGCAGGCAATGAAACGCTGAGTACGGTGCTGATCATCGTCTTCAGCCTGAACGCGCTGATGCTTTACGCCATCTTCTATCAGTCGCGGCTCATCCCGCGCTGGATATCGATCTGGGGCTTCATCGCCATCCTGCTGCATCTGACTACGGCCTTCTTGTTGCTGTTTGGCATCGTCGAGTCCGGCAGCATGTCAACCTTGATGGCCTTCAATTTCCTGATTCTCGTTCAGGAAATGGTGATGGCGGTCTGGTTGATCGTGAAAGGCTTCAATCCCGCAGCCATTGCGGTTCAAACACAGCTGAATTCAGGGGATAGAAAATGAACACCGTTAACAAGACTTCCAGAATTTTGGGGCTGGCCTTTCTGCTGCAATTCATTACATCCTTCGCCAGTGCGATGTTTCTGAGAGGGACATGGTTTGTGGCCGGGAGTATGAGTGACACTCTGATCAAGATTGCTAACAACTCCTTGATGCTGAGAGTCAATATTTTGTTTGATATGCTCACTGCCCTGGGCGTCATCTTTTTGGGCGCTATCCTGTTTATCACGGTCCGGAAACAGAACGAGAAAATGGCGCTGACGGCGCTGGGATTTTACATCCTGGAAGGGGCGCTGCTGGCGGTCAGCCGAATCGAGACCTTCTCACTCTTGCGCATCAGCCAGGAATATGTGATCGCCGGACAACCGGCCATGTTGCAGACGTTCGGAAATCTGGCTTTCGATTCCATGGAATTCGTGGGCAGTACGCTGCACATGCTGGCGTTTTGCCTGGGCGGGATCCTGTTTTATTACTTGCTCGACAAGTTGCGAGTGGTGCCACGTGCGCTGTCGCTCTGGGGTCTCATCGCCGTTTTCCCGCTGCTGATTGGAACATTGGCTCAGATATTTGGGTATACAATTCCATTTATCTTTTACGTCCCTTACGTCCCCTTTGAATTGGTCATCGCCGTCTGGATTCTGATCAAAGGCATCAAGGAAGAGTAGTTATGAACGCAGCGACAGAGCTTGAGTGTGGTGTGCATGCGGCGTTGGAGACTTACTCCAATGTCCATCGGGGCAGCGGGCACAACTCGCTGGTGACCACGCAGCTATACGAGCAGGCCAGAGACATTGTGCTGGATTATCTGGGGCTGAGCAAAGATCGCTACACGATCGTTTTTTGCACACCCCGAGGAGCGGAGCGGCTGAAGGCGCAGCTCAAACCGAAGAACTATCACTGCCTGTCGAGCGAGGACATCGGTCTGCCGCTGGGTATTCGCGCTCTGGCGATCGATCGCCAGGCGTTGTCCGGCAGCATTCCATTTCAGACCGGAGGCGGGACAGCGCGATTGGTCTCCCCTCGATGGGTCATCTGGGCCAAAGCGCCGGATCGATTCGAAGCCGGCACACCCGCCATCGTCAATGTCATCGCCTTTGCCAGGGCACTGCGGTTGATCCAACATTTCGGAAAAGATGCTTTCAAACAAGTAGACGCCGAGAAGTCAACGGCCACTGAAATTCTATATCACGATGAATTGGAACAATACGCCGGACGAGAGTCGTTAAATGAACTTCGGCAGACCCTAATCGGTCGCGGCGTGTGTGTCCCGACGGCGGCAGGTGACAGGCCCTTTATCAATTTGGATAACGGCGCGAGCACGCCCACCTTTACGCCGATCTGGACCGCGGTCCGTCAGACATGGCATCAGCCTCGGCACGTTCAGCAAGAAATCGTTCGCGAGGTCAAAGCGATCTGCGCTCAAGTTCTCGGTGCACCAGCGACGGCCTATGATGTGATCTTTACGGCTAACACTACCGAAGCGATCAACCTCGTGGCCGAAAGTTTGAGCCATGAATCTACGCGGGGCTTCAAGCCGGTCGTGGTGAACACGATCCTTGAGCACAACTCGAACGAACTGCCGTGGCGCACGCTGCGCGGCTTCTCGCACATCCGCTTGGCGGTGGATGCCGACGGCTTTGTGAATCTGAGCGAGTTGGAAGCGCTCTTGTGTTCATACAACCAGAAGGACGAACACAGCCAGCAGCGCATCAAGCTCGTGGCGCTGAGCGGCGCGTCGAACGTGCTCGGCGTGTGCAACGATCTGGCCGAGATCAGCCGCATCGTGCATCGCTATGACGCGCGCTTGCTGGTGGACGCGGCGCAGTTGGTCGCCCATCGTAAGGTCGAGATGGAAGCAAGTGGGATCGACTACCTCGCCTTCTCGGCTCACAAGGTGTATGCGCCGTTTGGCAGCGGCGTGTTGGTGGCGAGAAAGGGACTGCTGAATTTCAATCCCGTCGAGATGGAAGCGATCCGATCGTCTGGTGAGGAAAACGCGGGCGGCATCGCCGCGTTAGGCAAGTCGCTGGTGCTGCTGCAACGGATCGGCTTCGCTGTGATTCAGGAAGAAGAGCAAGCCCTGACTGCACACGCACTGCGCGGGTTGAAGCAAATCCCCGGCATCACGATCTACGGGATCAATGATCCTGACTCGCCGCAGTTCGCGCGCAAGGGCGGCGTCATCGTCTTTCGCGTCGAGGGTCTCATGGCCAATCGGGTGGCGCAAGCACTGGCGGAGCGCGGCGGGATCGGCGTGCGATCGGGCTGCCACTGCGCGCATCTGTTGGTCAAGCATCTGATCAACATTCCTCCAGTGCTGGAACAATTTCAGGGCGTGCTCTTGACGCTGTTCAAGCAGTTGTCACTGCCGGGCCTCACGCGCATCAGTTTGGGCCTCGAGAACAGTGCCGAGGAGATTGATACCTTGCTGCAGGTGCTGCGTCACATCGCCGCGCAACCACGCGGCGAATCAAATGGAAATGTTCAGCAGCAGATGGATGAGTTCGCCGGCGCAGCGACCCAGCGGGTCTATAATACACACACCCAACTCCAGTAACGCTAGAATCAATTCGGTAAGTCCATAGGAGAAAAGCCATGACCGCCCAAGAAAAACCTCCGATTTCGTCGCTGAAAACCGTCCGGAAATTTTTGACTGAGGGAACCTGATCAGAAACGATTATGAGCGTCGTCGACGACTCATTCAAGCAACCCATGAAATCGGAAGAGCACGCTGCGATGCCTCTGGCAGGCGGCCTCATGCAAGGCTATCAGTGCGGCATGTTATGGGGTGCAGCACTGGCCGCCGGGGCGCAGGCGTATCGCTTGTGGGGGCCGGGTCCGCAGGCTGAAACGGCCGCCGTGATGGCCTCGCAGCGAGCGCTGGAAGCGTTCCGCGCGCACGCCGGGGAGATCAATTGCGCCGAGATCATCGAGCTGAATTGGAAGTCCCCGTCGAAAGGCCGCATCCTTAAATTCTTCTTGAAAGGTGGGCCGATCGGCTGCTTTCGCCTGGCGGCGAATTATGCGCCCATCGCCTACGACGAGATCGATGCGGCGCTCTCTGACAACCCGATCGATGCACCCGCCCCGCCGGTCAGCTGCGCGGCCCTATTGGCTAAGCAGATGGGCGCATCCGATCTGCACACAGTCATGGCCGCAGGACTGGCCGGTGGGATCGGTTTGAGCGGTGGCGCTTGCGGAGCATTGGGAGCCGCCATTTGGCTCAGCGGCGTGATGAGCAGTGAGGAACAGGATGGCAAGATCAGTTTCAATGGCCCCGCCGCCTCGGCAGTGACCGAAAAATTTCTGGAAAGCGCCGACTATGAATTCGAGTGCGCCAAAATCGTCGGGCGGAAATTTGAGAACGTCGCCGATCATGCCGCGTATGTGGGCGCGGGCGGCTGCGCGAAAATTATCGAAGCGTTAGCGACCTGCCTGCCGACGGATCGCGCACTCGATCAAACTGCATCTGGAGAAAATTCATGAAGGCTGTGATCTATACGCAATTCGGACCACCGGAAGTGCTGCGGCTCGTCGAGACCGCAAAACCTGCGCCGCGGGATAACGAAGTGTTGATCAAAGTGCGCTCCACCACCGTCACCATCGGCGACACGATCATGCGCAGCCTCAACCTGCCGGTCGCTGGCTGGCAGAAGTTGATGGCGCGGCTCTTTCTGGGGATTCGCCATCCCAAGCGACCGATCCTGGGAATGGAGCTGGCCGGCGAGATTGAATCAGTCGGCAAAGCAGTGACACGCTTCAAGATCGGCGATGCAATTTTTGCCTCCACGCTGGGTGTGAACTTCGGCGGCTATGCCGAGTATAAATGTTTTCCTGAAGACGGCATGCTGGCGATCAAACCAACCAACCTCACTGATGAGGAAGCCGCTGCCGCTGTCGGTGCAGGGATGACAGCGTTGCGCTGCCTGCACAAAGCAAATATCCAGCGCGGGCAAAACGTGTTGATCTACGGCGCATCCGGCGCGGTGGGAACGTGTGCGGTGCAACTGGCCAAACATTACTTTGGGGCTGAGGTCATCGGCGTATGCAGCACCACTAATTTGGAATTAGTGAAATCGCTGGGAGCCGATCGGGCGATTGACTACACGAAAGAGGATTTCACCCAGAGCGGCACAAAGTATGACGTGGTGTTTGATGCGGTGGGCAAGCTAGCCGCGGCGCAAGGTAAGCAGACGTTGAAGCCCGAGGGGATTTATCTCAACGTGCACAAAGACTCCGGCAACGGCGAAAAACTTGAAGACCTGCTCGCCGTCAAAGAGATCATTGAAGCAGGAAAGTTCAAGCCCGTTATCGATCGTTGCTATCCGCTGGAACAAATCGTCGAGGCGCACCGCTATGTAGACACCGGGCACAAGAAGGGCAACGTCGTCATCGCAGTGTGAGCGTTTCATAATGCGTTCATGCCCGCGCCCGTGCTGACCAGCAAGCTGTGCCTTCCTCCGTCACGGCCCAGGATCGTTCACCGCGCGCGTTTGATCGATCGTTTGCACGAAGGCAGCAGCGCGCGCTGTCGCTGTGCGCGCGAAACCGGTGTCGTCTTTCTGCCAGCGCAACTGCTGGATACGCCAGCCCTGCCCATCAATCCGGGGGGATTCAGGTTGGTGGCGCTAATCCTCGGCGACTTCGACGGTGAGGGTTTTTCAACCAGCACCGTGCCCTGCCGTCCAAGCGACAAGTCCTCTCCCGTTATAGAATCGACGCAGGTCCGAAGTTGACCTTCACGGCGCGCTGTGCGCGCCTTTCAACTTATCCTCGTGCTGAATGCTTATCACTCGCTCGATGGCAGACCGATCGAGGAAGTGCTGATCTTCCTCAGCGATCATCCGTTTAAAACTCTCAGGCCTGTTTTCTGCGGGAAACTCGACGTGTGGTGGTTTTTGTCTGGCCTCGTCGCTTTTCTTTGTGCGCGTTGTATAATAACAGAGAGTCAGGGTTGAGTTTTTGGAGTTGGCAGTGACGCGGCTGGGCGAGGTTCGCGGAAGATTGTCTTTTTCTCCTTGCGAATTGCCCACTCGGTCCACCCGGCGGCGAGCAAATCTACCGAGCCCAAGAGAATCAGTATCGGACCTGCGAGGCCGCCGATGACGAACGCGGTAAAGAAAAAGAATACCGCGATGCGCGTATAGACGGTCCATTGGATAAAGGGCTGCAGGTTCGCGCGCGCGGCCTGGATGTAATAGAATGCCAGTAACAACGCGAACATGCCAACCACCCGGCTCCATACTTCGGTCGTTGGCGGCAGGCCGAGCATTCCGAGCAAAAGGTTGGGCAGCAAGACAAACCCCAGGCCCATTCCGATCAAGTAAACGCCAAACACCAATAACGATTTCGCGGATGTCTTCATCGCTTGTTCCTCCTGTGTGATGGCTGCAAGTATACGCGACACGGCGGGGGGCTGTCACCACCCAACCGTGTGGAAGATGTGTGGTGTTCCGACGTATTGGCAAAGTGCGGGGAAAACAAATGACCGGTGAACTCAAGTGGAAGGCGCGGGAACTTGAAATACTGCAACTCATCGCCAAAGGTTTGTCAAACGGTGAAATTGGCGCGCAACTCCATCTAGCCCCCGAGACGGTGCGCTGGTACAACAAGCAGATTTTTGAAAAACTCGATGCAAACAACCGCACGCAGGCGGTTACGCGCGCGACGGAGCTTGGCTTGCTGGCTCAACCCGGCAGCCCGGCGGTCGCCAAAACGGTGGCGCCTATGAGATCTCCTGTGCGGTATGTGGCAAATCGCGATGTCCACATTGCCTATCAGGTGATTGGACAAGGCCCCGTTGATTTGCTGTTCATTCATGGGTTTCTCTCGCACTTGGAGCTGGCGTGGCAAAATGCCGAATTCACAAAATTTTTCGAGCAGCTGGGCCTTTTTGCGCGTGTGATTCTGTTTGACAAACGCGGAATGGGTTTATCAGACCGGATTCAAGGCGCGTCCACGATCGAAAACACGATTGAAGATGCGTGTTGTGTTTTAGATGCGGTTGCCTCAGAGCGGGCGTATGTGATGGGCACTTCGGAGGGCGGGGCGGCGGCGGCGTTACTGGCTTCCACGTATCCGGAACGCGTTCTCGGACTCATCCTTTATGCGGCGCTGCCAAAAGCGGTTCAGACCAACGGGGAGCCGGAATGGGCAGACCCGGAAGCGCAGTTTGAACAGATGCTGGAAGAGATGCAGGACAATTGGGGCGGGGCGTGGGCGCTTGAATCGTTTGCGCCATCACGCGCCCACAACCCTCAATTTCGCGAATGGTGGTCAATGGTTTTACGCGCGGCGGCCAGTCCCTCGTCCATTAAAGCCGTGCTGGCAAACATGCGCGATCTTGATATTCGCCCGCTTTTACCGCAAATCCGCGCAAGAACGTTGGTGCTGCACAAAACGCATGACCGCATCGCGCATGTAGCGGCCGGGCGCTATTTTGCTGCGCATTTGCCCGATGCAACGTGGATCGAGCTGGCGGGCGCAGACCATATTTACTTTCTCGAGAGTGTGTCGCTGCTTGCTGCCATCGAACAATTTTGCCAAGCGCAACCTGCCCCACTGGCTGACACGTGGATTGCAATTATTGTCTGTGTGCTGACAACGGTAGATGGACGCGCGGCCGAGGCGCAAACTCAGATCAATGCGTATCGCCCAAGACATTCAACGTTGGGCGCTCGCCAAGTTATCGCGCTTTTCGACAGCCCCACGCGCGCACTGGAATGTGCCCGGTCGCTGCAAAACACAAAAAATCCCCGTGCACTCAGAATAAGCCTGCATGTCGGCGAGTGCAGTGTCAAAGATGGCAGACCAGCGGACTCGGTTTTACAAATGGCGCGTCACACTGCGGATATCATTGCCCCCGGTGAAATCGCCGTCACGCACACCTTACACGACATTCTCGCAGGCAGCGAGTTTGAATTTGAAGCGAAGGGTAAAATAGGGTATCTCCTGTCTACGCACAACATGCGTCAGTCTTGAAAGTGCGCCCGAAAAGGTAAAATACGGCCGACTCTCAGGCATTGGCACGGGGCGATCGGATCTATCCTTCTGCAGGGTTCGGATGCAAATCCGCTTGTCCCAACGCGCTGTCGGAACCGGACGCGACGAGGCGCACGGGAGAGCTGGAGGCGTGGGCCAGGCGACACACAAAACGTTGTTTGCTTTATAATGCCTACATGCCCGCGCCCGTGCTTGCGACCAAGTTGTATATTCCCCCGCCACGACCGAACGCCGTGGCGCGT
>Ga0208980_10002780_pt1 | contig 10606 bp, 7 predicted proteins | sample WetSurMetagenome_3_FD_187993 | JGI IMG/M metagenome (GOLD analysis project Ga0208980, IMG submission 187993) | Wetland microbial communities from Twitchell Island in the Sacramento Delta, sample from surface sediment Aug2011 Site A1 Bulk (version 2) | ecosystem: Environmental > Aquatic > Marine...
TGGCTGGCACGGTGATCGAGCAGATGGAGTCTCTGGATGCGATCGGCGCGGACTATTTTATCGCCAAGGGCCCCATGGACAAGCTGGCCGTCCAGTTGAACCAGTTCATCACCGAGATGGAGAACCGACCGGCCCTGCCGCCGGCTGAGAAGAAAATCCTGCAAACCGGCGGCGTGTTTCCGCGGCGGGATGCCATAGAACTGCTCGGGTCGGTGGAATTTCAGCAGGCCGTGGTCGACTGCCTCGGGGTGGGAGTCGTCGTCATTGATACGGACACCCGCATCATGAACGCCAACACCGCGGCGCTGGAGATCCTGGAAAAATCCCTGTCCGAGATCCTCAACTGCCCGATTCTCAAGCTGTTTCCGCCGAACCGGTCATCGGAGCTGCTCGCGGCGCTCAAGCACACGAGCCGGGAGCCCGACGTCACCCACAGCGCCTTCATGGTCAGCTGGAACGGCCGCATGCTGCGGACGGTGGTCTCCCCGCTGCGGCTCAAGCGCTTGCCGGCCGGTTGGGTGGTGGCGCTCGAGGGGGTCGTGGAGTGAGGCGTAGAGAAAGGGTTCAAGGGTTGAAGATTCCCTGCAGCAAGCTGCAGGGAATCTTCGACCGTAAGGAATGCGCTCGCTTTTGCGGTTCAAGGGGTCCAGGGGTCCAGTGAAAAAATGCGCATGGGGCTGTTTGCACTTGATCCTTGACCGCGCGAATCCTGAGATCTCCGGTTTCAACCGTTGTCCCTCCATGGCCTGCGATCCCCATCCGGCCTATAAAGCGAATCTCTCCTTCGATTAAAGTTGAACTTCACAGCGGCCTCTGATAAATAACTTTGCCGGATCCCAACCTTATAATCCAGGCAGGAGGACCTCTCATGATTCGGGCCGCAGTTGCAGGCGCAACAGGATATGCCGGGGCGGAGCTCGTACGCATCCTCTCCGGACACCCCGGGGTCGAGCTCACGGTCATCACCTCCCGCCAGTTCGCCGGGCAGCGTTTCGACCGGATTTTTCCGGCCATGGCCGGCCGGGTGCACCTGGTCTGCGAGGAGTTGAACGACGAGCGCGTCTGTGACCGGGCCGACGTCCTCTTCACGGCGCTGCCCCACAAGTTGCCGATGAACGTCGCACCGGCGATTCTCAAGCGCGGCCGGCGGCTGATCGACCTGTCGGCGGATTTCCGGTTCAACGACGCTGCGGTCTACGAAGCGGTCTACCAGCCCCACGCCTCCCAGGAGTTGCTGAGCAAGGCCGTCTACGGGCTGAGCGAGGTCTATACCTCCCAGATCCGGGCCGCGCGGCTGATCGGCAACCCGGGATGTTACCCTACGAGCGTGCTGCTGCCGCTCATCCCCCTGGTGCGCAGCGGCCTGATCGACCTGGAGGGCATCGTGGCCGACTGCAAGTCCGGAGTCAGCGGGGCCGGCCGCTCGCCCTCGCTCACGGCGCACTACGGCGAGGTCAACGAGTCGTTCAAGGCTTACAAGGTGGCGGCCCACCGGCACAACCCGGAGATGGAGACCTACCTCGGCCGCGAAGCCGGGCGGCCCGTGACGCTGACCTTCGTGCCGCACCTGGTGCCCATGACCCGGGGCATGCTGGCGACCATCTACGCCCGGCCGGCAGTCGGTGTCACCGCCCAGGCCGTGCAGGAGTGCCTATCCGCGTTTTACGCCGACCGCCCCTTCGTCCGGCTGCGGCCGGCGGGCATGCCGCCCGACACGCTCCACGTGCGGGGCTCGAACTATTGCGACATCGGCTTCGTGGTGGACGATCGCACTCAGCGGCTGATCCTGATGGCGGCGATCGACAACCTGGTCAAAGGGGCGGCGGGGCAGGCGGTTCAGAACATGAACCTCATGTTCGGCCTGGACGAGACCGCCGGGCTCACTCAGATCCCCCATGCGGTGTGATGAACGCGCAACTGCGCAGGCAGATAGACTGAAGGCTGAAGACTGAAGACGTTCAGGGGAAAACCATCAAACCCAAGAGAGGAGAAAAAGGATGACAGCGAAACTCATCATGGGAACGGAAATCCGCGAGACCATCCTGGAGGAGCTTGCGGCCGAGGTCAAGGCCATCAAGCAAAAGCACGGGGTCGTGCCCGGCCTGGTCACCATCCTGGTCGGCGCAAACCCGGCCTCGATTTCCTACGTCACCCTCAAGATCAAGACCGCCCACCGCCTCGGGTATAACGAAATCCAGGACAACCAGGCCGTCACGGTCTCCGAGAAGGAACTGCTGGCCCTCATCGACCGATACAACAAGGACGAGTCGATCCACGGCATCCTGGTCCAGTTGCCCCTGCCGAAGCACATCGACGAGAAAAAGGTGCTGAACGCCATCGATCCGGACAAGGACGTGGATGGCTTTCACCCGATCAACGTCGGCCGCCTCATGATCGGCGGCTCCGAAGTGAAATTTCCGCCCTGCACGCCGGCCGGCATTCAGGAGCTCATTGTGCGCGCCGGGGTGAAGACCGACGGGGCCGAGGTCGTGGTGGTGGGCCGTTCCAACATCGTCGGCAAGCCGATTGCCAACATGATGCTGCAGAAAGGCCCGGGAGCGAACGCGACCGTGACCGTGGTCCACACAGCCACCCGGGACCTCGCCTTCCACTGCAAGCGGGCCGACATCCTGATTGTGGCGGCCGGTGTTCCGGGCCTGGTGAAACCGGAATGGATCAAGCCGGGGGCCTGCGTGATCGACGTGGGCGTCAACCGGGTCGGTGAGAAGGTCAGCGAGAAGACCGGCCAAAAAATTGCGATCCTTAAAGGCGACGTCGACTTTGATGCCGCCAAGCAGATTGCCGGTTCGATCACCCCGGTGCCCGGTGGTGTGGGCCCCATGACCATCACCATGCTGATGAAGAACACTTTGAAGTCGCTGAAGTTCAAGCTTGGGATCGTTTAGCCAGGTTGTTGAAAAACGGCGCCTCCGGTTGTGATGCGGCATTGCGCAATATTTTGAAAATGCTCACTTATCGGCGAATAGGCGCCGCTTTCCAAAACACTGTGCACCATAGCTGACATGATCCGCATTGTGTGATAGAATCAGCTTGTGGCACTGAAATCGCGGATCGGATTCTGCGCCTTGAGGGCAACCGAGCCATGAAAAAGAAAGTTTCGTTTGTCGTCTTGACCAACACCGGTTCTCCGGCGAAGCAGTTCTGCGCGTCCAGATCGACGTTGCGCTGGGCGGCTGTTCTGGCCGCCGCGTTCATGGGGGTCATCGGCTATGTCGGATACGACTATGTGCAGCTGAAACGGGCATCCCTGCACCTGCAGCAACGCGAGGCGGATCTCTCCAGCATGCTGGCGGGCCAGCGCGACGAAGTCGACCTCCAGCGCAAGCAGATCGGCGATTTCGCCGGCGAGATCAATTCGCTCAAGGAGAAACTGCTTGCCCTGAACCAGTTCGAAAAAAAGATCCGGGTCATGGCGGACGTCGAAAAACGCCCGGATGCGGGCAACCTCTTCGGGGTCGGCGGTTCGATCCCCAGGGCCATGGATCCCAAAGCGGCCTTCAGCGAGCAGCGCAACAGCCTGGTCCGCGAAATGCACAGCCAGGTGGGACAGCTTAACCTGGCCGCGGCGAACCAGGACAAAAGCCTCACGTCGCTCGTGACCCACTTGGAGAAACAGCAACGCCTGCTCGCCTCGACGCCCACCATCCGGCCAGTCGACCCGGATGCGGAATTCTGGGTATCATCGAAATTCGACTGGCGCACCTCTCCGTTCACCAACCAGCGCGAGTTCCATAAGGGCTTTGACATTGCGGTGCGCGAAGGCACCCCGATCTACGTCACCGCCGCCGGTGTCGTCACCTTCGCCGGCAACAACGGCCTGCTCGGCAAGACCATCATCGTGGATCATGGCCACGGAATCACCACGACCTATGGGCACTGCAGCAGGGTTTTAAAACTTCAAGGAGAAAAGGTGAGTCGGTGGGAGACGATCGCCCTGGTGGGCAACACCGGCAACAGCACCGGACCCCACGTTCACTACGAAGTGGCCATCTACGGGGTGCCGGTCAATCCCGAAAAATACTTTCTCAACTGAGGACGGCCTCGTCGGAAGTCCAATCTCCGCGTTGCGCGGCGTTTCTGGCCGTTGCGCTCCGCCGTACGGTGGCGGACCGCCTCCCCCTCGGAATCTGCACGCCTTGGCCTTCGGACGAAGCCCTTACTTTTTTCCAGCCTCACGCTTCCAAATGAAATTCTTGAGACACGGCATAGATCTGATATAATTGGAGCGGTTGTGATACTTCGAGAGAGAGGAACTACTTTTCCATGGCCATGAGTTTTCTCACCAAGTTGTTCGGCAGCAAGAACGAGCGGGAGCTGCGCAAAATGCAGCCTGCCGTCGATCGGATCAACGCGCTCGAGCCGGCCATGCAGGCCATGAGCGATGCGGAGTTGCGGGCCCTGACCGGCCGGTTCAAAGAACGGGTCGAACGGGGGGAGCCCCTCGACGACCTCCTGCCGGAGGCATTCGCAGCCGTGCGTGAAGCCTCGGTGCGCAGCCTCAAGATGCGGCATTTCGACGTGCAGCTGATCGGCGGCATGGTGCTGCACCAGGGCAAGATCGCCGAGATGAAAACCGGTGAAGGCAAGACCCTGGTGGCCACACTCCCGGCCTACCTGAACGCCCTGAGCGGCCGCGGGATGCACATCGTGACGGTCAACGACTATCTGGCCCGGCGCGACACCGAGTGGATGGGGCATATCTACCGCTTCCTCGGGCTGCAGATGGGCACGATCGTCCACGGGATGTCGGACGCCGAGCGCCAGACCGCCTACGGCGCCGACATCACGTACGGCACCAACAACGAGTTCGGCTTCGACTACCTGCGGGACAACATGAAGTTCGACCGGCAGAGCCTGGTGCAGCGCGAGCTCAACTACGCCATCGTGGACGAGGTCGACAGCATCCTGGTCGATGAGGCCCGGACCCCGCTCATCATCTCCGGGCCGGCGGAGAAGTCCACCGACCTGTATTACCAGGTGAACGGCCTGATCCCCCGGCTCACGCGGGATAAGGACTACGTGATCGACGAAAAGGCGCGCGCGGCGACCCTGAGCGAGGAGGGGGTCTCCCGGTGCGAGAAGCTCATGCAGGTGGAAAACCTCTATGACCCTCGCTGCATCGAACTGCTGCACCACATCACCCAGGCCCTCAAAGCCCACGCGCTTTTCAAGCTGGACGTCGACTACATCGTGAAGGACGGCGAGGTCATTATCGTCGACGAGTTCACCGGCCGGCTGATGCCGGGGCGGCGCTACAGCGAGGGGCTGCACCAGGCCCTGGAGGCCAAGGAAGGGGTCAAGATCGAAAACGAGAACCAGACGCTCGCCACCATCACGTTCCAGAACTACTTCCGCATGTACAAGAAGCTGGCCGGCATGACCGGCACGGCCGACACGGAGGCGGCGGAGTTCAAGAAGATCTACAACCTGGACGTCGTGGTGGTCCCCACGAACCAGCCCATGGTGCGCACCGACTTCCCGGATATGATCTACAAGACCAAGCGCGAGAAATTCGAGGCCGTCCTGGACGAGATCGAAGCGCTGCACGCCAAGGGCCAGCCCGTGCTGGTGGGCACCATCTCCATCGACATTTCCGAGCAGCTGAGCAAAAAATTGAAGGTGCGGGGGATCCCGCACACGGTGCTGAACGCCAAGCAGCACGATAAGGAGGCGCAGATCGTGGCCATGGCGGGTCAGAAGGCCGCGGTGACCATCTCCACCAACATGGCCGGCCGCGGCACCGACATCGTGCTGGGCGAGGGGGTGGTCGACCTGGGCGGCCTGCACATCCTCGGCACCGAGCGCCACGAGTCCCGCCGTATCGACAACCAGCTGCGGGGCCGCTCCGGCCGGCAGGGGGACCCGGGCTCGTCCCGCTTCTACCTGGCGCTGGAGGACGACCTGCTGCGCATTTTCGGCGGCGAACGCATTACCGGCATCATGGAGAAGCTCGGCATGCGTGACGGGGAGCCCATCGAGCACAACCTGATCAGCCGCGCCATCGAAAACGCCCAGACCAAGGTGGAGGGTCACAACTTCGACATCCGCAAGCACCTGATCGAATACGACGACGTCATGAACCAGCAGCGCGAGGTCATCTACGGCCAGCGGCGCGAGATCCTGATGGGCAAGGACCTGCGGTCCGTGATCATGGACATGATCCGCGGTGCGGCGGAGGTTGTCGCCGACACCTTCGCCGACGAGAAGACCCACCCCGAATACTGGGACCTCAAGGCCATCAGCGACGCCGTCTACAAGCAGTTCAACTTCCGCCCGGCCGGGCTCACCCCCGCGGCCGTTCAGGAGATGAACCACGACGCGTTGGCCGACATGATCGCCGCCGAGGCGGTCCGGGTGTACGAAGGCCGCGAGGCCCTGGTCGGGGCCGAGAACTTTCGGCAACTGGAACGCATCGTGATGCTGCAGACCGTCGACAACCTCTGGAAGGACCACCTGCTGTCCATGGACCACCTGAAAGAGGGCATCGGGCTGCGGGGCTATGCCCAGCAGAACCCGCTCCTGGTGTACAAAAAGGAGGGGTTTGAGATGTTCCAGAACCTGATGGGGCGCGTCGAGGAGGAGACCCTGGGGATCCTCTTCCGGGTGCAGATCGGCGAGCCGGAGAAGCTCGAGACCCTCCAGAAACCGCGGGAGCAAAAACTCATGTTCTCCGGCGGCGGCGAGCCGCAGCGGCCGGCGCCCGCCAAGCGCAGCCTCGACAGAGTCGGACGCAATTCCGCCTGCCCGTGCGGCAGCGGCAAGAAATACAAAAAATGCTGCGGGCGCTGACCCGGCCCGGAAAAGGGGTGACCCTTTACAAGAACTTGCAGCAGTGATTATTATGGACTGCCACCGGGACGGCTGAGGATCCGTTGATCGCTGCTGGCGGAGGAAGCCGGCCGCAGCGCGGCGGATAGCCGATGCGGCCCGCACGGTCCGGATCCCCGGGTGACACAAGGAAACCCATGAGCGCGCATGAGCCCCAACACGGTGAAAGCGTCAAATCCGAGAGCGACATCCGGCTCGACGAGCCGCCGCTCTACCGGGTGCTGCTCCTCAACGACGATTACACCACCATGGAGTTCGTGGTGGAGGTGCTCAAGCACGTGTTTCGCAAATCGGAGGAGGAAGCCACCCACATCATGCTCAACGTTCATCACACCGGCGTGGGGGTGTGCGGTCTGTATCCGTTCGAGATCGCCGAAACCAAAGTCGACATGGTGCACAGCATCGCACGGGAAAAGGGCTTTCCCCTCAAGTCCACCCTGGAAAGAGAATAGGCCATGATCAGCAAAGAGCTTTCTGCAACCCTCGGTTTCGCGGTGAGAGAAGCCAAGAAAAGACGGCACGAGTATGTGAGTGTCGAGCACATCCTCTTCGCCATCCTCTACGATCCGAGCGGCATCGAGATCATCGAGAACTGCGGCGGCAGCGTCGAGAATCTGCTCTCCAACATCGAGGGGTTTTTCGAGGAAAAAATCGACAAGATCCCCGAGGGCGGTGAATATGTCCTGCAGCAGACGATCGGTTTCCAGCGCGTGATCCAGCGGGCCGTCAGCCATGCCCGGTCGGCCGACAAGCCGGAGGTTCTGGTCAGCGACATCCTGGCCTCCATCTTTCTCGAAAAGGATTCCCACGCCGAGTATTTCCTCAGCTCCGAGGGGGTGGCCCGCCTGGATGTCCTGAACTACATCGCCCACAAGATCCCCAAGGCGTCCTACGAGGAACGGGAGGACACGCCTGACCAGCCTGCGCGGCCCGGCACGGAAGAGCGGCGGCGCAAGGGCGACCCGCTCGAGATGTTCACGACGGATCTCGTCAAGACGGCTCGCCAGGGCAAGCTCGACCCCCTCATCGGGCGCGAGACCGAGATCGAGCGCACCATGCAGGTGCTCTGCCGGCGCCGCAAGAACAACCCCGTGTTCGTCGGCGATCCGGGCGTGGGCAAAACCGCCCTGGCCGAGGGCTTGGCGCAGAAGATCGCCCGCGGGGACGTGCCCGAGCCCTTGAAGGACGTTCACATTTACGCCCTGGACTTAGGGGGGATGCTCGCCGGCACCAAGTTCCGGGGCGATTTCGAGCAGCGCCTGAAGGGGGTGATCGCCGAGCTCAGGCGGCGGCCCAACTCCGTCCTCTTCATCGACGAGATTCACACCATCGTGGGGGCAGGGGCCACCAGCAGCGGTTCCATGGACGCCTCCAACATCCTGAAGCCGGTGCTCACCAGCGGCGAGATCCGCTGCATCGGCTCTTCCACCTACGAGGAATACAAGAACCACTTCGAGAAAGACCGGGCGCTTTCGCGGCGGTTCGAAAAGATCGAGATTCCCGAGCCGCCGGTGGCCGAGAGCATCCTGATCCTGAAGGGGCTGCGCTCGCGCTACGAGGCACACCACGGGATCGAGTACACCGATGCCGCGCTCAAGGCCGCGGTCGAGCTTTCGGCCAAATTTTTGAACGACCGGTACCTGCCGGACAAGGCGATTGACGTCATGGACGAGGCCGGCGCCCGCGTGCGGCTGTCCGGGTCGGCCCAGCGCAAGAAAATCAATCCCGCCGACATGGAGAAGATCGTGGCCAAGATGGCCCGCATCCCGACGCAGAGTGTCTCCACCTCCGACCGCAGCAAGCTGGAAGACCTGGAGGCCCGGCTGCGGGAGGTGGTGTTCGGGCAGGACGGTGCCATCGGCTCGCTCGTCACCTCCATCAAGCGCTCGCGCGCGGGCTTGGGGATCCCCGGCAAACCCATCGGCTGCTTCCTGTTCACCGGGCCGACCGGCGTCGGCAAGACCGAGGTGGCCCGGCAGGTGGCGCTCACCCTGGGGGTGGAGTTCATCCGCTTCGACATGAGCGAGTACATGGAGAAACACGCGGTCGCCCGCCTGATCGGCGCACCCCCCGGCTACATCGGCTTCGACCAGGGCGGGTTGATGACGGATTCCATCCGCAAGCACCCCCATTCCGTATTGCTCCTGGACGAGATCGAAAAGGCCCACCCGGACCTTTTCAACATCCTGCTGCAGGTGATGGACCATGCCACTTTGACCGACAACAGCGGCAAGAAGGCCGATTTCCGCAACGTCATCCTCATGATGACCTCCAACGCCGGGACCCGGGAGATGAGCGCTCAGTCCATCGGTTTCGGCGACACGTACCGCGACACGCCCGGGAAGGGCAAGAAGGCCGTCGAGCAGATGTTCAGCCCCGAGTTCCGCAACCGTCTGGACGATGTCATCGGGTTCAACGCCCTGAGCCCCGCGATCATGGAGATGGTGGTGGACAAGTTTATGAAGGAGCTGAACAGCCAGCTGTCGGTCAAGAAGGTGCGGCTCGCCTACACGGCCGCCGTGCGCGGCTGGCTGGCGAAAAAGGGGCACGACCCGCGCTACGGTGCGCGGCCGCTCGCGCGCGTCATCCAGACCGAGATCAAGAACGGCCTGTCCGATGCCATCCTGTTCGGCAGCCTCCAGAAAGGCGGCGAGGTGGCGCTCGACCTGGCCGATGATAAGATAACCTTCCGCTTCGATTGAAGCCCATGCCCGTTTTTGCGCTCTCGGAGGAACTCGTCTTTCCTCCGCCCCGGCTCGCCGCCGGCGACGGGTTGCTGGCGGTGGGCGGCGACCTGAGCGGGGAGCGGCTCCTGCTCGCCTACCGCATGGGCATCTTCCCCTGGTATTCCGAGGGCGAGCCCATCCTGTGGTGGTCGCCGGACCCGCGGCTGGTGCTCTATCCCCGGGAGTTCCGCATCTCGCGCTCGCTTGCGAAGGTGATACGGCGGGGCGACTTCACGGTCAGCATGGACCAGGCCTTCCAGGATGTCATCGGCGAATGCGCCCGGGTGCGCCGCGAAAGCGGCGAGGGCACCTGGATCGTACCCGAGATGCTCGAGGCCTACTGTGGGCTCTACCGGGCCGGCGTTGCCCACTCGGTGGAAGTGTGGCGGGAGGGGAGGCTCGCCGGCGGGCTATACGGGATTGCGCTCGGGAGGAGTTTTTTCGGGGAGTCCATGTTCACGCGCGTCACCAATGCCTCCAAGGTGGCCCTGGCCGCGCTGGTCAGTCACGTGCAGGCCCTCTCCTTTGACCTGATCGACTGCCAGGTGACGACCGGCCACCTGATGCGCCTTGGGGCGCGCGAGATTCCGCGGGAGCGTTATCTGGAGGACCTCGCGCGCTCCCTGAGGGGTCAGTTTCGGCCGGGCCGATGGGCGTTTGACGAGGATGCTTTTGCCGGTGCGTTTTCCGACACGTCGGACAAGGCCCAAAGACCCAAGAGGTCGAGGGGTCGCGGGCGCGAGTGAAGGCAAGGACACTGGGAAGATTCAGCGGACATGGAAAAGCCGTGCATGTTTTGCCAGATCGTTCGCGGGCAGACGTCCACCGAGATTCTGCACTCGGCGGAAAACCTGGTGGTGTTCCGGGATATCCGCCCCCAGGCGCCGGTGCACCTGCTGATCGTGCCGAAGAAGCACATCCGCAGCGTCAACGATCTGGTGCCGGAGGATCAAGCCGTTTTTGGTGAAATGCTGCTGACCGCCAAGGCCATGGCGGCCCGGTTCGACATTTCAACCTCCGGCTACCGGCTC
>Ga0208980_10002781_pt1 | contig 10604 bp, 12 predicted proteins | sample WetSurMetagenome_3_FD_187993 | JGI IMG/M metagenome (GOLD analysis project Ga0208980, IMG submission 187993) | Wetland microbial communities from Twitchell Island in the Sacramento Delta, sample from surface sediment Aug2011 Site A1 Bulk (version 2) | ecosystem: Environmental > Aquatic > Marine...
ATATTATTATTTTAATTTGATTTCCATTTTATCGAACAGCCCATTGACGGGACCTGCGCAAAATCAATTTTCCCGCCTTCAAGAAGACTATCGACTGCTTTTTTTAAATCTTTTGCCGTGACTTTGCCCTCTTCCTGCCAGTTGTCGTCAAACCTGCCCCTGTACCTGAGTAAACGCTTCTCATCATACACGTATATATCGGGTGTGCATACAGCGTCATATTTCGTAGCGGTTTCCTGCGTTTCATCAAAAAGATAAGGAAAGTTAATTTCTCTTTCATCTGCAAAAATTTTCATATTGGGATATGAATCCTCGGGATACGCATCCGTGTCATTCGGATTAATGCCGATTAACTGAACTCCTTTCGCCCCGTATTCCGCCTGGAAACGGACGAATCTGCCCGTAACCGCTTTAACGTACGGACAGTGATTGCACATGAAAATTATTACAAGAATTTTCCTGTTTTCAAAATCTTTCAGCGAATAGGTTTTTCCGTCGACGCTTTTAAGGCTGAAATCAATTGCAGGTGTGTTGAGTCTGACAGGATTGCCGTGAAGTAATGCCATTAAATTATTTTAAAATTCTTCTTCAATTGCGGGTTCTTCATCATCGAGGATTTTCTCGGGATGAAAATCTTCGTAAATAAAATTAATATAGTTTCCGTTTTTCACGTTATCGACGCCCTGATTGAATATTTCCTCAAGTATAAACCTGCATTTTTCAGAGATGGGATATTCGTTCTTGAAATGTATCATGACACGTTTTTTCTCCAGCAGGATAAGCAGTTCTTTGAAAAGTTCTTCGCTGCATTCTGATCTGGAAAAAGCATCTGAATACTTCGAAGGCTTGCCTAATAATTCGTAAACTGAAACCAGTTTCTGTTTCTTAACGTTCTTCGCAAGTTTTTCAACTTCGCTCAGGATTTCATCGTCATCAACTTCAAACTTGTCCGTACTTGTTTCATCTGCCGGTTTATAATCATCGCCGGCGAAGAACGGTTCTTCTTTTTCTTTCTTGTTGTTTTTCTTGTTGTTGTTGCTTTTCTTCAATGTTTCTTGTTAATAAGTTCTTCTTATTGTAAAATTATCAATTCAAACCAAACATTCAATTAATTTAATAACTCTTTTATATAATTAAAGTAAATATAAACAACAGGCAGTGCAAAAATCAAACTGTCGAACCTGTCAAGAACTCCACCGTGCCCCGGGATTATTCCCGAAGAATCTTTTATTCCCGTGTATCTTTTCAGGAATGATTCGAACAGGTCGCCCGCGGGCCCCAGTATTCCAATTAATACGCCTGTTATTATACTGTCAGTGAGAGTTATTGTTTCCCTGAAACCAAAATGAAATATTATTGATGTTATGATTGTAAAAATAAATCCGGATATGAGCCCTTCGACTGTTTTATTCGGGCTGATTTTCGTGAATCTTGTTTTGCCGAATTTCCTCCCGCCGAAATATGCAAAAATATCTCCCGCCCATATCAGAAGGAAAAGCAGGAACACGTATTCATACCTTTTGCCGAGTTCGTACATCAGAACAAAAGGAAATGTAATGTAAACAAATCCGAAGAATGAAAGCGAAGGATTCATCGTACTCCGTTTTTCCCTGCGGAAAAATTCAACCGGGAAAAGAATAAGGGATAACAAAATAAAATAAACAAAATACTCCCTGAAAAAAATAAAAGTTACAAAGAGCATTACGGATATGAATATGCTGAAGTATATTAATGGATGATATTCCCTTGCTTCAAACATTTTCAGGAATTCATAGAGACATAAAATTTCAAGAAGAAGCGTAAATGCAAAGAAAGGATAACCACCGTAATAAGTGCAGAGAAGTACAAGCGGGATACCTGCCGCACCGGTGATTATTCTTTTTGAGTTTTCAGACATTTACAACTATTTTATTTTTTCTATCAGTTCCGTTTCGCTTTATCAATACAAGTATAATAAGGAAAAGTATCAGTGAAAACACTCCCGAAACAAGCAGTACGGAATTTTCCGCAAAACTTCCGTCAGGTTTGTCAAAATTCTCGCTTCCGAACCTGAAAACAAGATAAGCCGACAGAAAATTATTAATAAAATGCGCTGCCGCGCCGGTCCAGATGCTTCCCGAATAATATACAACGTATGTAAGATAAAAACCGAGCACAATAAGCGGTATAAGATTAAAAGGATGAAAATGAAATATCGCAAATATGAATCCCGTCAGGAATATAGATTTCCCGTAAGGCATAACCCTTTCGAAATTATTCAATATAAGTCCCCTGAAGAAAAACTCTTCGCATAATGCCGGCGTAACGGCAATGACAAAAACAACGAGTATGAATTCAGGTATGCTTTGCGCCGTTACCAGGTTCAGTGTTGCCTGTTCGAACACATCCAGAAGTTCTTTCAGTTTGCTGATGAGTTCCGTTCCGAAAGGAAGGTTCATCAGGATTTTGTTTTGCACAAACAGGTACGACTGCAGCGCCGGCTGTACTACAGCCATTCCGAGCATGCCGAGCCAGAATACGGATGTTTTCGGAGTTTTCAGCCTGAAAGTTATTTTTGATTTATTACCCTGAAGAATGCTAAGCAGAATAACGGGTACGAGTATGAACATGAATTGAGCAAACGAAACAATTATCCGCGTAAGCATGGGCTGTGACGAATAGTTCTTTATATCTTCGCCCAGTATTAGATAACTCAGTATTCCGCCGAATACCTGATAGGTTATAAAAACTACGATAAGCGATAACAGAACGAAAACCGCCGGATGTATTTTCGAAAGCGGAGCATTGTAGTCCGTTTCGCTGTTATTATTATTTAATTTATCTCCCAAAAAATTTTTATCAATTTATTAATAATACAAATCATATAAAAGGTTAAGAGGATTAGCCTTTAATAAATATGACGCTGAGTTATTATGATATAAATTCAGAATCCGTCTTCTCTGCGTTAATCATAATTGTCATATTTTATCTGTGTCAAAATATCTTTTCCTGTTACTCTTTCCTATTTTCGTTTGAATTGAAAACGCGATTATTTATTTTTGCTCATGCAGGATTCACAGGATAACTATAACTACGGTATTAACGAAGAATACACACGAGTAGTAACGAAGGACCGTAAGAAAAGATTTTCATTTCTTATTAATATTCTACTGTTCCTTTTAACTTTTTTCACTACTACTTTAGCCGGCACGGGCTGGCTTAATATTGACCCCTATGACCTTGAAAATTTCAGGTACGGTCTGCAGTATTCTATTCTGATACTGGCAGTTATCACGGCGCATGAATTCGGGCATTATATTGCCGCAAAAATTCACAAAGTTGACGTCACGCTTCCCTATTACATACCGTTTCCGTTTCTTTTCCTGAATCCGTTCGGTACAATGGGCGCCGTAATTAAAATGCGTTCAAGAACACAGTCCCGCAAATCGCTTTTTGATATCGGCGCGGCGGGACCGATTTCGGGATGGATAGTTTCGCTGGTGATTTTAATAATTGGATTTTCGACTCTTCCGCCGCTGGATTATCTTTTCAAAATTCATCCTGAATATACTCAGACCGGTATCCCGACGACAGGGCTTACATTCGGGAATAATCTTCTGTTTATTTTTCTTGAGAAGATATTTTCTGCGAATTCAAGCGCTTTCATTCCGCCGATGAACGAGATTTATCATTATCCGTTCCTGTGCGTGGGCTGGTTCGGGCTCCTGATTACTGCGCTGAACATGATGCCGGTTGGACAACTCGACGGCGGGCATATTTCATACGCAATGTTCGGAGATAAGTCCAAATATATTGGTTATGCCGTGTTCTATCTGCTTATCTTTTTCGGTCTTCTTGGAATCCTTCCATTTCTGGGCATCAATTTCGAAATCGGTTCTGTTAACTGGCTTGTATGGGCTGTTCTGATATATTTCGTCATTAAAATAAAGCATCCGCCGGTCTTCAATGAATCGGATGCAGAGTTAAGCCTTAACAGAAAAATAACCGGCTGGTTTACATTTTTCATTTTCATTATTTCTTTCTGCCCCGTCCCGATAACTGAATTATAACTGACATGAAGGACAGAAAAGCATTACTGGTTATTTTTCTTACTATTTTCATCGACCTGCTGGGTTTCGGGATTATTATTCCTCTGCTTCCCGATTTTTCGTTCAAGGTCCTTCACATTGATGAATCGTTAATCGGTATTCTTGTAGGGATTTATTCTTTAATGCAGTTTATTTTCACTCCCGTATGGGGCTCGCTATCGGATATTTACGGCAGAAAACCGATTTTAATAATGAGTTTGTCCGGTAATGTTATTTCTTACGCTCTTATGTTTCTTGTCTTCTCGGGAATTTTTCCGTCAGTTTACCTACTTGCTATATCAAGGGCATTTGCGGGGATTTTTTCCGCTAATCTTTCAGCCGCGCAGGCGGTAATATCGGATATTACTCCGCCGGAAGAGCGCTCTAAGGGAATGGGAATTCTCGGCGCGGCTTTCGGGCTTGGTTTCGTCTTCGGTCCCGCACTTGGCGGAATTCTATCGCAAAATTTCGGATACGGACTGCCTATTGCATTGTCAGGAATATTTTCTTTAACCGCACTTATGCTGGCAGTCACAATTTTAAAAGAAACCCTTCCGGATGATGTCAGAAAAGTGAATAAGCATAACTTCAGCGGAGTGACTTTTATTAATCTGAAAGGCGTTAAGGATGTGCTGAGAAATAAAAAAGTCGGTGTTTTTGTTATCATATTTTTCTTCATTACATTTTCATTTGCAAATATATACGGAACATTCCTGTTTTTTGCTGAGCGACCTGATACGCTGGGGCTCAATCAGGAGCAGGTGGGGCTGACGCTGTCATTCCTCGGCGTAGTCGGGGCAATTGTTCAGGTTTCTTTAATTAAACTTTTCAGGAATAAAGTCGGAGAAGAGAGGACCTTAGTTATCGGGAATTTCCTTGTTATAGCAGGGCTTGCACTTATTCCGTTCTCTATAAATGTACCTATGCTTCTACTCGTTCTGATGATACTGGGATTCGGCAACGGGCTTAACAACCCTATGCTGATGGGATTAATTTCTCAGAATGTTGACCGCGACGAGCAGGGCTCGGTACTCGGGATTAACCAGTCGCTCGGGTCGCTCGCAAGGTTTATCGGACCTGTATGGGGAGGATTTATTTACAAATTCGGATTTATGTTTCCGTTCCTGTCGGGCGGGTTTTTCATGCTTCTTATAACTTTGTTCAGTCTCAGGATTCTGAAGAAAAACTAATCTCCCTTTAATCCGATTATTCCCAGCATCCTGCCGGAATTCTCTTTGTCGCTCCTGTAAGAATGGAACAGTTCCGGATTTCCGAAAGTGCAGTATTCCGATACTTCAATGTTTTCCTTTTTTAATCCGAGTTCTGTTAACTGCAGATAATTATCATTCCTTAAATCGACGTAATATTTCCCGCTGCGGATTTCCTTTGCTTCCGCTCTGAATAAATCGAATACGTCTTTACTTACTTCATAATTATTCAGGGAAATACACGGTCCGATATATGCAATAACATCGGCATAATTTATGTCAAACATTTTCTTTAATGTCAGCATTGTTTCCGTAAGGATTTTTGCCTGCGTCCCCCGCCACCCCGAATGCACGGCGGATATTATGTTTTTCTGCGGTTCATACAGAAATACGGGCACGCAGTCGGCAACGCTTACTGCAAGGTAATTTCCTGGCATGTCCGTGAAGAGCGCGTCAGAGTCTTTAAAGAAAGCCGGTTCGTTAACGTAATTGTGATTAATCGAATGCGTCTGGTGCTGGTAAGTTACTTTTTTACCGTCAATTCCAAGTGTTTCAAATAATATTTCTCTGTTCATTTTTACACGTTCACTATTATCACCTACTTTATAACTCATGTTGAAATAGAAAGGATGAATGTCTTCTTTTCCCGAATACCTCGTGCTTACGGCGCACACAACATGTTCGTATCTGTCGAAAATTGCGGGTTTAATAAAGATTTTACTCACTTAACCCGATATCCTTCCTGCGCGATTTTTTCTTTTCCGAAATTATTTTCTTGACTTCCAGCCTTTTGACGGCTGAAGATACAGGTACGGAGGTTTTCTTCCTCTTTTCAGGCATGACTGCAGAGGCGGCGAGAAGTCCGAGAAGTTTTTCCTCGGCAGCTTTCCTGTTTTTTAATTGCGATCTTTCCGCCTGCGCCGAAATTTTTATCGTGCCGTTCTTATCCATGCGTTTCTTCAGTTTTGCGGATATTATTTCCTTTTCGCCGGGCATCAGCCCTTCGGAAGCCGGAATATTGAAATAAATCTCAACTTTAGTTGATACTTTATTCACATTCTGCCCGCCCTTGCCGCTGCTCCTGACGGCTTTAACAACCGCCTCTTTTAATATTATCTCTTTATCCATCTCATTTTCCGTGAAATAATATGTAAAAATTGAAAATTAATTTAAACTGCATTTAAAGCTGACATTCTGACACAGATTAACGCTGAAAAAATATGAAACAGAAAGATTACAGTCATGAGCAAACTGCTGCTTAATCATTCACATCTGACGGTCACTCAAAAATTTATTTCCCGAAATTTATTAATAAACTCACTATTTAACTTTAATCACAGGAATTTCTTGCATATTATTGCAGTTATTGAAGTTATTAAAATTAAAAATTAATATGAAAAGAGCTCTTTTATTATTCCTGATTTTTATGGCCGGATACGGAATTGTTCTGTCACAAACCAAGAAAATTGTTTACACATCTGACGATAACCAGTCCGGCTATTACCAGGTATTTATAATGAACGAAGACGGAAGCGGTAAAAGACAGTTGACTGATATGTCGGCTAACTGTTTTTTCCCGAAATGGTCTCCTGACGGGAACAAGATTGTTTTTAACACGGAAGACGGCAGGATTTTCTTTGTTGATAACGTGAATTCAGATAAACCTGATGACCCCTACTACGTTTTCGGCGGAGTACATCCTTCATTCGCAACCGACGGCGAATCTGTTTTCTTTAATTCGGACCATGACGGCACTCTTACTATTTACAATATAGAACTGAAAGCAAGCGAAGAATCAATGGTCTCCGATCTTGGATATTCGAACCAGCAGGTTATTTCACGGGACGGTTCTAAAATTGTTTTTTCCTGCTTTTACGGGGAGGGGAAGGATATAATACTTATTGATTTTGATGACACAACGAACAATAACGTTTATAAAATCAGCAACAATGATAACGCGAATCTTTATCCTGATATTTCGTCGGACAACATGATGATTGTATTCGCAAGTTTCAATAACAATCTTGAAGGAACAATTCATATATATAAAGGAGGAACGGAAACAGCTCTTTCTAAGGGTATAGAAAGCGCAACCAGACCGAAATTTTCTCCTGATGATTCAAAGATTGCATTCCTTTCTATCGGAGGTTCGACTGTGAAACTCTATACAATGAATATTGACGGTTCCGGCAGGCAGGCATACGACATTAAAGGAGGAAACGTGGCTAATTACATGTGGATTGACAAGGAACGGATACTTTACGACGCTGAGAACAGTAAAAATTATGACGTCGGCATTCTGAACATAAATACGGGAAAAAGCGAACTTCTGACAGAAAAAGGTTCAAACATGCATCCTGACATTTTAAATTAAATCATTTACTATTGAAAGTAACAGAACATTTAGAGAAAGCAGGGAACCCGTTAATAAGTTTTGAGATTATCCCTCCTCTGCGCGGCGGTGATATTAAACAGCTTTTCGATACGCTTGAAGACCTGATAAAACTAAATCCTCCGTTTATTGACGTGACTTCACACTCCGCGGAAGTGCAGTATGAAGAAACTCTGGACGGAATGATTAAAAAGAAAGTAAAAAGAAAAAGGCCCGGAACAATCGGAATCAGCGTCGCAATAAAAAATAAATACAATATAGATACGGTCCCGCACCTGCTGTGCAGGGGCTTTACGAAAGAAGAAACCGAAGACGCTCTGATTGAACTGAATTACCTCGGCATTGAAAATGTTCTCGCTATCCAGGGAGACGATAAAGGCTACAAAAAGCCGACTCCTCAGGGCAAGACTACAAATGAATACGCGGATGAACTCGTTGAACAGGTCACGGCAATGAATCACGGGAAATATCTTGAAAATGACCTTCTGGATGCATCGTCAACGGATTTCTGCATAGGAGTGGCGGGCTATCCTGAAAAACATTATGAATCACCCAATTTCAAGGCTGATATTGAAGTACTTAAATCAAAAATTAAAAAAGGCGCGCACTACATAGTGACACAGATGTTTTATAAAAACGAATATTATTTTAAATACATTGACCTCTGCAGAAAAAACGGAATTCAGATTCCCATAATCCCTGGTCTGAAAATACTTACAAGCAAACGCCATCTTACTTCCCTGCCGAGGGATTTCTTCATTGACATTCCCGAGGATTTATACAACGAGGTGATTTCCGCGAAAGACGGAAATGTGACCGAAATCGGAGTTGAATGGGCGGCAAAACAGGTCGAAGAACTTCTGAATAAAGGTGTTCCTGCGGTACATTTCTACATTCTGCAGAACAGCAAGCCCGTTCAGATGCTTTTTAAAAAACTGAAACTCTGAATATTATTATATTGAAATAAATTCTGTATATGTATATATTTAAATATGCAGAAGATAGTTAAACCAGAATCTTATATTACATACAGATTATTTTAAAGTGTATCCCGGGGATACACTTTTTTTATGCCCCCTATGATTGAAATTTTTAAATATTTCAGAAAGAGCGAAACAAAAAAAATATTACCGGTTAAGTTCCGTTACATTAAAAGAAAAAAAATAGTAACGTACGTTCCGCTCACTCATGCAGACAAGCTTACTTTTGACCTTGCATACGCGGGCGCGGGAATCATAGGGAAATATACGGTCTGCTCATTCAGGATTAAGGGCATAGGCACTTTTGTTCCGGGAAAAGGCACCGCCCCGTATTCGGGTAAAAAGGCTACGCTGGCTTTTGAGGAAGAAGTCAGACTGGAGATGGAATTCAGCGGAAATATTACGGATAAAATCGTCGGCACTCTGCTGGAATCGCATCCGTATGAAGAGCCCGCTTATGAAATTTACGATTTTGAAAAACGCAGTAAAACAGCCGAAGCATATTTCATAGAATTGAAAAGGAAAATTGAGTTAGGAAGCCTGATGAAAAAGTTCAACGGAAGAATATCTTCCGGCACAAAAATATCCCGCAGGGGTTATTCAAAAATTTTATTTACTGCGGGAATAATTGACAAAGAAATCATTGAAAGAGCGAAAAAATATAAATCCGAACTGATTATATCACCTGAAAAAACAAAAACAAATATTAAAATAATTTAAGATGGACGAATCAACAGAAAATAATTCACCTGAAACCGAAATTCCTGAACAGGACGGACAACAGCAGGAGGAAGCGGTAATTTACGAATACTTCGAACAGAAAGGAAAGTCGGGTAAGCCAAATTACGCAAAAATCCTTCTGATGCTGCATGAACTGACTAAGATTGACGAAGAACTTTCGGAAATCGACGAGGAAAAAGGAGATTTACCGAACAAGATTGAAAGCCTTAAGGAAAAACTTGACGTTCTGGAATCGCACCTTAATGAGGACAAGCAGAAACTGAAAAATTTCGAATCCGAAGAAAAAACTCTGACGAAGGAAAATAAAGCCCTCGAAGATAAAATCTCCAAGTACGATGAATCAAAGTACAAGGTCAAGAGCAACAAGGAATACGACGACATTAACAGGCAGATTGACCTGATGTATGAATCTGTGCAGAAAAACGAAAACAGGATAAAGGAACTTAAGGGTTACCAGGAAAGTCTTGTTAAAGGAATATTGGAAATGACAAGGACATTCGAGGAAAGCAAGAATGAACTCAAGGATGACACTTCGCATCTTAATTCCCTGAACAAGCAGTTCGAAGACGAAGAAAACGAACTTATTGAAAAAAGAAAAGATTATCTCGATAACCTCGATGAAAATATAAGGAACCTGTATGAAAGAATTAACGGTTCCATGAGAGGACATGCAACAGCCATCCTGAGAAAAGGAAACTGCAGCGGCTGTTACAATTCAATTCCTCCCCAGCGGGAAATTGAAATCAGAATGGCGGAAAATATTTTCAACTGTCAGTCATGCGGAAGGATTATGATTGACGAATCACTGATACAGAATTTGTAATGTTTCGCCGGGCAGCCGCGCTTGGGACGAAAGTCCCGGTGAGGAAAGTCCGGACTCCGTAAAAGCAGGGACGCCGGGGGAATTCCCCGGGGATGTTAAACGCAAGGTTAACATCCGGAAAGTGTCACAGAAATTATACCGCCGCGCGTAAGCGCGGTAAGGGTGAAACGGCAGGGTAAGAGCCTACCATTTGAGGAGCAATCTTTAAGATAGACAAACCCCGTCCGGAGCAAGTCCAAGTATAGGAAGTAGAAGCTCTGCTTGCTTTAATACTTCCGGGGTAGGATGCAAAGAATGCCTTCAGCAATGAAGCATCAAGATAAATGGCTGCCGCCAGAAATGGTACAGAATCCGGCTTACAGGCGAAACAAAATTATAAGAGCTGCTCTTTAG
>Ga0208980_10002782_pt1 | contig 10603 bp, 9 predicted proteins | sample WetSurMetagenome_3_FD_187993 | JGI IMG/M metagenome (GOLD analysis project Ga0208980, IMG submission 187993) | Wetland microbial communities from Twitchell Island in the Sacramento Delta, sample from surface sediment Aug2011 Site A1 Bulk (version 2) | ecosystem: Environmental > Aquatic > Marine...
AACTTTCTGCATATGGAAAATCGTGCGATTTCAGGAAAGGAGATAAATTGTATCTGAGAAGGATATTCTACTCTCCGGGTGATGTTTCAGGATACTGGGTGTACCATATCGAAAATGATTCATCGGTCTTTTACCGGCTGAGCGAATATCAATATGACAGGAAAGTTTTCGTAGAAACCCTCTTCTCTGAATAGCCGATTATAAGAATTGTTTAATGCGGTTCCAGTAAAATGTGGTCATTTTTCCGGAGCCATTCCAGCTGCGGGCTATCTGCTCAAAATTATATGGTCCCACCTGATCGGCAAAATATAAAAAAATCTTTTCGGAGATTTCATACTTGAAAAGATCTTCCATCCTGTATTTCTCACCTGTCTGAATATTGTACTCTCTCAGCCGGATAGGTCTGATCTGAAAGATCCCTGCAGCCTGTTCAAAGGGATTATAAGCCATTGTATCATTCATTGTTTCAACGAAGCCTATCGCGTATACAAGCTTCTTATAGGGCTCCACAGCTCCGGTTTCAAAAATAATAAAGCAATCCATGCAGGGGGAAGAGGCTCTGAAAACAACCGACAGAAAGAGAAAAGCGGTTAATCCTATCTTTTTAAAGCTGGCTCGCATTGTAATGTGTTAAATATGGTGAGAGGAACTTCACCTGCTTTGTTGATGCAAAAAACCAACAACCCTGCCGTTTCAATACAAAGATACACCTTAATAACCCATTGTATATAAAGAAAATCTGAATTTTTTATGAACATCATTTCAACTTTGATGAATGTATGCTTTTCTTATGCAAACAGATCAAGTGGGTCTTTTGTTCAACAGGATCATAATCTAGGTTCAGCCTTGGAACCTGAAAGAAAAGTGCTAAATTTACTTACATACCAGAAAGCACTGTTAATTGATGTTAAAGTATTTCATGGGTATTAGCCTTTTAAAACAATTGAATATTAAGGAGGAGTTAAAAATGAAAAAACCAGAATTCTCAAGACGAAGATTTGTAACGACAGGATCAGCCCTTGCAGCATCTGCTCTGGTTACCACTGTGACTGGCCAGCCAGCAGCAATAACCCCGGGTAAAAGCAGGGATATGCTTAATGCCATGGACTTCGGAGCCGCAGGCGATGGAACTACGGATGACACTTCTGCCATTCAGAAAGCCATGGACAAAGCAGCACTGACCAACGGAGCAGTTTTTATCCCGGAAGGAAAATATCTCTGTTCTGAACTGAAGGTTCCGGAGGGTATAGGGCTTCATGGCTTGCCGGCATGGAGCTACCGCAAAGGCATGGGCACTATACTGCTATTTAAGGGAGGAGGCAAATGCCTTATAAACCTTACCGGTGCATTTGGATCTTACCTGTATGGTTTATGCCTCGACGGAAATAACATAGAAGGGGGTATTCACGGTATTCTGGTCGATAAACCCGACTATGGAAAGCAGGAAGATACCCCAAGAATTGACACATGCCGGGTGGAGAAATTTTCAGGCGATGGCATAAGGCTCGAAAGGATATGGTGCTTCTGCGTGCGGCATTCCCACTGCTTTACCAATAAAGGATGCGGACTGAGGGTCAGGGGATGGGATGGATTCATCCTCGATAACTGGTTTTCCGGCAACGGCGATGCAGGTTATGCCTCTTATGATGAAAATGCTTCGAATACAATAACAGGAAACAGGATAGAATGGAACCATGCCGGCGGTATTATCATAAAAGGAGGATCCCACTACAATATAACCGGGAACTATATCGACAGATCAGGCAAATGTGGCATTGCACTCCTCCCGGGAGAAAATGGCAGGGGATGTGAAACTTTTTCCATCTCAGGAAATGTCATCTACCGGAGCGGCAAGCCAGAATGGGGCAAGAAGGACGACTACGACAGCTCCCATGTGAGATTTGAATCGGCCAAAGGGCTCGTCTTTACCGGAAACGCCATGAACTCAGGAAGAGATGATGATGCTAAGGGCAGCTATTCCCCCGACTTTGGTATCGTTGCAAAAGGACTTGAGAATTCAATCATCAGGGATAATGTGCAGCATAACGGAGCACTAAGGGAGCTTGTGGCTGATCTTGGAGGACATGGAGAGGGTGTGATTATTAAGGACAATGTCGGATCGCTGCGAAAACTGTAGAGGCTGTCTCAAAAGTCCTCTCTGGACCTCTGTGATACCTCTGTGATCCTCTGTGTAATTTCTTAATTATTTGTTAAACAGAGAGACACAGAGAGACCACAGAGAAACACAGAGAAAGGTTAATTGAAATTTTAGTCTTTGAGACAGCCTCGACTACAATTTCATGACAGGCAGCTCAATATAGCTGGAATATTGCTGATTACAGTAGATAGTATGAGTTGCCTTTATGAAATCCTCATCTTTTGCCTCAAAAATATTTGGAACATATTTCTGAGGGTTACGGTCAATTATCGGAAACCAGCTGCTCTGAATCTGTATCATCATCCGGTGTCCGCGTAGAAAGGTATGATTGATCTCATGAAGGCTTATTGTAAACTCCTCTGGTTTACCGGGTATCATCGGCTCCGGGTTTTTAAAGCTCTTCCTGAAGCGGCCCCTGAATACCTCCATTGCAACAGGGAGTTCATACTGGCTCATCAGCCTGTCGTTGCTGTCAAAATCCGGATAGACATCGATTAATTTTACAACAAGATCTAGATCGCTTCCGGTAGTACTGGCAAATATGTGAGCCATCACCTCACCGGTAACTGTAAGGTTATTAACAAGTGAATCGCTCACGAAACTCGCGACATCGGACCTGGTTGATACGAAGCGCTGATCCTCGACGTGCCAGGAATCCCACCTGCTCCCGTAGCTATAGGTTGCCTCAATTGGAAGCGACCTGTAAGGTACAGGTTTCGAAGGATCACTGACATAACTTACAGATCCCTTTGCAGATGCAGGTTTTGAAAAGTCTGCCGAATTATCAGATTCTGCATAAAGCTTTCTTATCACAGCATCCTTCGGAGGCCAGCTTCTGTAGCTCCTCCATTGGTTAGTACCAGTCTGAAAACAATATGCCTCATCAAATCCGCCGTCACCTTCCCCCTTAAGCCAGAAATCGAACCAGCGCTTCTGAAGATCGTGGAACCATTCTGCAGTATTGCTGCCAAATGATATTTTGCCAAGGCTTTCAGCATTTTTACCTCCCCATTGCCCGTGATTCCAGGGTCCGAGGCAGATGAAGTTCCTGTTTGCAGTATCTCTCTCCTCCATGTGCCGGTACATCAGCTGCGGACCATTTATGTCCTCCTGATCATAGTATCCTCCCACATGAAGGATAGGGATCTGCGGACCGCCGACATAACTAAGCGGAGAATCTTTCTGCCAGAAATCATCATATGAAGGATGAGCCGCAAAATTATTCCAGGTGGGAACCTTATTATGAAAATACTTTTCATTAACATTCTTCAAAGATCCCAGTTTAAGGTACCATGCATAAAGATCGAACTGCGGAAAAGGGAAATGTATGCTTGTCTTTTCAGATTCCACCTGATAGGTGTACTCAAATCCGTAGCTGAGCCGGAAAGCACCGTTGTGGTGAAAATCGTCTCCAAGGAAAAGGTCGCCCATGCAAGCCTGCTCAGAGGATGCCTTCATTGCCGGATGAGGATCGACAGACCCTGCCAGGGCCAGCCACCCGGGATATGAAATGCCGAATATCCCCGCCCTTCCGTTATTCCCGGCGATGTTTTTTATCAGCCAGTCTACTGTATCATATGTATCAGTGCTTTCGTCTGTTGTTCCAGGCATTGTCAAATGAGTCAGGGGAAGATGGATCTGCATCCTGCCTTCACTCTTAAACTTGCCCCTGACATCCTGATAGACAAAAATATAACCTTCTACGGCCATCGATCTGACCGACCCCATCCATTCCACACTGAGGGAGGAATCTTCCTTCACAGGGAGATCTGCTCCGTAAGGAGTCCTTTCAAGCAGAACGGGAACCAATTTTTCACAATGCTTCGGAAGAAGAACGACGGTGAAAAGCTTTACGCCATCCCTCATTGGTATCATAAATGTCTTTTTTGTATATGCCGTTACTGCTCCTCCTTCGGCATATATACCTGAATACCAAAGAATAAGCAAAATAAGAGATAATAGAATCCTTTTCATAATGAGACCGTTTTAATCAAAATAATCAATGAGAGGGTGCTGGCTCAAACTCGTTGAAGGCTTTTTTCAATGCTTCATTAACAGAAGCTTTAAAGATATTGCACGACCAGGTAGCCCCCGAAATTGCATCAACTTTGTCTATATCCTGATGTTTAATAAGCTTTTTAGGGTAGGTTTTAACTCCTTTTGAGTCTTTCCTGCACTGCCGGACATAAACAGGGTTGTCTTTGAAGTGTACTGCATATTTTTTACTTAAGGATTCATGAAGACTTGTATCTCTTATCATGAAGCTGATCTGACTGTAAATGCCATTTTCAATTTTAATGTTCACGATGCCCCAGTAGGGCTCATCTGTATAACCGCCCTGTGATTTGCCTTCATAATCGCCATCCTTGTAGAGATGTATGGCTGCCATCCTGATCCTATCGGGGTTATTCTCAACCTGAGCTTTGCAGACAGATGTTTTCAGTATAATAATCAGCATAAGGATACAGCAGGGGAAAATTTTTAAATCTTTCATGTATTAAGCTGAATAAGGTTCATTTCTTATGACCGTCAGTAACCTGAAGACCTTGCCGAAATTACAGAATTTATCTTAAAGCCTCATTAAAAATGAGCACTGCACAAGAGTTTTATATCTGCCCGACTAAAACAGGCTTGCAGGCTGTAGCCCTCAAATTATTAATCCTGCAAAGGGACTAACCTGACTATCATTCCCGGGGCTTCAAGTGAAACATAAATGAAGCCGTCAGGACCCATCTCGACGTTACGCATCCGTCCTATATTGTTAAGCAGTACCTCCTGATGAACAACCTTGTTATTCTTTATCTTCACTCTCACAAGATTATGGAAACGGAGAGATCCGATGAGGATATCACCCTCCCAATTCCTGTATTTTGTCCCCGTAACGAATGTCATACCACAGGGAGCAAATGAGGGCACCCAGTAGATCACAGGCTGTTCCATCCCGACCATTGCAGTATCGGGACTGATGATCTTTCCGTCATAATTAATCCCGAAGGTAATAAAAGGCCATCCGTAATTTTTCCCGGGTTCAATAAAATTGAGCTCATCTCCTCCCTTCGGGCCGTGTTCACTTTCCCAAAGGGAGCCATCGAATGGACTCACTACCAGACCCTGCGGGTTGCGGTGCCCATAACTCCATATACTCTTTCTTGCTCCCGGAGTGCTGACAAACGGATTATCAGCCGGTATTGAACCATCATCATTCAGGCGGTGTACTTTTCCCCAGTCATTTGACAGATCGGCAACTTTCTTCATTGTTCCGCGTTCCCCTACACCGAAAAAAACATGCCCTTTACCATCAAAGGTTATTTTACAGCCAAAATGATAATTTGTGGTCAAGGGCGGTATCCCCGCAAAAAGGAGCTGCTTGTCAACCAGGGTATTATCCTTGAGCCTGGCCCTCATGACAGAGGTATTCCATCCATTTTCACCATTGGCAGGAAGACCAGAATAGGAAAAATATATCCATCCGTTTGTTTTATAGTCCGGATGAAGCCTGATATCCATTAAACCACCCTGCCCATCAGCATGAACTGCCGGCACTCCTTTTATCTCAGCAACGAGCTTTCCGTTCCTGTAGCGAAGCATCTTTCCTGACCGCTCATTAACAAGCATATCGCCATCGGGAAGGATGGCCAGACCCCATGGAATATCCAGACCCTTTATGACAGTATCCGGACGGATTTTCATCTCTTCGGTAAGATAGAAGCCTTCATTCGGTTTGTAAGACTCTGGCTCCTTAAGTTCGAGCTTCTGGTATATGAATTTTGCCAGGCTATTTATATCCTGCTCTGAGAGTGTATCCTTATAGCCCAGCATTCCAAAGTCCGAATATCCCGTCTCAATACTTTTACTGATATCCTCCTCTCTGTTTCCATATTTCCACTTTCGTGTCTTGAACCATCCGAGGTTATCCCAGTGGCAGCTGGCACAAAAGTTAGCATAATTGCTTGCAGCCCTGATCATGCCTGAATCCTGCATGGAAGCATCCAAAGGAGATGATGTCTTCCTTTTAGACCTGTCCGGTGTTAAACTGCATCCGGACAGGTAAAGAATAAGTAATACTGTAACAATAGACTGTAACTTTTTCATGTTCTGAATATTTATGTTTCTCAATAATAGGTTGCCTTAGAATTTTCAAAGAATTACGCGAAAATATGCTCCCTGCATAACAGCTGTCCCTCTTAATCGTTCAGAAATCTGTATTTCATTCCTAATGTAACGGCAAAATTAAAGGGCAGCCCCGGATAATAATATCGCGGTGGTCTTGCCGATGTTCCAGGGGCATTTACCACCACCATTGATGCATAATGCTCATTTGTAATATTGTTTAAAGATAGCATCAGATTGGCGCCCCACTTCCTTTTAAAAGAAACATCATAACCTGCTTTGCCATTCAAAACCAGCCAGGGCTCTGTATATCCGCTGTTAAAATCGTCCAGCGGGATTCTCCCGGAAGAGAGCACTTCTAACCTGGAATAAAAACCTGCTGCCGTCTTGAAGTCAAAGCTTCCTGAAAGGTTATGTTCCGGTATTCCCGGAAGCTGGTTTCCTGAAAAATTATTGTCGCCATCTGTAAAATCAAGAAACCTGAATCTGTTAAGGGAATAGCTGATATTCAGCAATGCCGATGTCGGAGCCCATTCTCCAGCGCTTTTTTTGCCCCATAGCCACTGCTGCAGGGACAATTCAATCCCTTTATGGAGAGAGGCGCCGGCATTCATCCCTACATAAAAATCCTCCTGCACCCTCCTGGGAACAATGAGGTCATCAACTTCCATGTAATAAAATGCCAGATCTACGAATGTCATGTCCCTGAAAAGATTACATCTTATGCCTGCCTCATAACTCCAGGCCTTTTCGGGTTTTATATCGCGGTTAATCAGGCCCAGCGGCGTCATGGTCTCCGAAAGCGAAGGAATGGTGAATCCATGATTGATGGCAGCATAGGAGTAAATTCCCTTTACGGGGTTCCAGGAGACTGAAATCCTGGGGGAGAAGACCGGATCGAAGTTATATGAACCAGACTGGTCGATAGTATCTGTTGAAAACAGGTCGGTGAAATGGAAACCGGATTTATTAAGGTTGAATCCGCCGGTAAACGTAAATTTTGATATAGTAAGATCAAACTGGGAGAACATATCAGCCTGAAAGAGAGATTCGCTTCCCTTCTGCTGCAAAGCACCCCTGACACCCAATCCTCCCGGATTCTCATAAATGCTGTTATCGTAAAGCTCAAAAAACAAATTTGATCCGGCAGTGAATTTATAAGTTGCCCTGCCGGAACTTTTTGCATATCGGGCCAAAACCCTGCCTCCGTATGATAGCCCTGACTCATCGAGGAAATTAAAAGGCCTGTTCTCCTCGCTTACACGATAGGTGCTGAATAGTGATCCTAAAATATCCCAGTTCTTTGAGGGCTGGTATTTCAGCTTATAACCGGCAAGGATCCTCCGGGGGCGCTTGTTCCCCTCAGTTTTAAGCCATGACGGGGCAGCTGCCTGCGGATCTGAGATATAGGTCAAGGAATCCAGGGAACTCGGAATATAGGCTTCCACCACAGAGCCCATAACCAGCAGACTGCCTGTAACCTTATCGCTGAACCTGTGATCAAAGTTCACAAGCAATGAGTTCCTGAGATAATTACTGTTCTGTCGATAACCATCTGATCTTACATTTGAATAAGAGATAACAATATTATCTTTCCCACTGTTACTCCCGTATGTAAGGGTATTTTTCAGATAACCGTAGGAACCTGCAGAACTAATGAGACTAAGTTCAGAATGCCCGTATTCAGGCTTTTCGGGGTACAAAATTACTGCCCCCCCTAGCGACGCTCCATAAATACTTGAAGCCGGACCCCTCATGATCTCCATTCTGCTGATATTTTCCGGATTTATGTCATCGAAATATGTCTCTCCCTCTGCGCTGTAAAGAGGTATCCCGTCGAAGAACATTTTTATTTTTTTGGTTCCGTAAGGGTATCGTGAGCCTATTCCCCTCAGAGTGAGTTTCATTGTCCCCGGAGTTGCCTCCTGAATTATTAGCCCCGGGCTGACTGCCAGCGAGGAAACAATATTATACCTTCCATATTGAAGCGAGTCGACAGGCACTGCAGATACTGCCCCTGCAACGGAGATCAGCTTTTCAGGGTTGTTATATGCTGTAACATTTACTTCCGACAGATTATGACTAAGTGACCCGAGAGTAATCACAATGCCGTCACTCTGGATATGTAATGTATCGGTTTTGAAATTAACTGCCTGATAACCTGTTGCATAAATAGAAATCAGCCCTTCGGCAGCTATTGAAAAACTACCATCCGATCTGGAGTAAGCATGAGCACTTCCCGAGATGATAATTGCATCCGCTACTGGCTCATCATTGGCAGCATCAACAATCTTCCCCCTTACCTGGGCATTTAAACGGGTAAAGGTGACAAGTAACAATAATATAAAACTATATTTCATTACCTGTATTAACTTAACAGGAAGGATTTTGTTCTCAGGTAAAAGAACTTATTACGCTCAGAAGAAGGAAGATGAGATATTACTGATCAGTACCCCCAGCTCTTCATTATCTCAAGGTCCTTTCTTACGCACTCCAGAGGTGTTTTTCCCTGGTAGGACTCCTGTTCAATGATATAGCAGGTCGTCCCTCCTATTTTTGTAAGGGTATCAACCACTTTTTTAGCATCCACTATACCTTCACCAAGGATTGTGCTTTCATATTTTTCATCCCCGCTGGTTGCGACGATTTCATCTTTGACATGGGTATTTTCAAATCTTCCGGGATATTGATTTACCACATCTATTGCTATTGCGCCTCCATTATAAAGATTCCCCATATCCAGCTGAACAACCACCATCTTCGGATCCATGCTCTTCATCATTATGTCGAATATTTTTTCGCCATTAAGCTTCTCGCTGAATTCAAAGCTATGGTTATGGTAACCGAATTTCATTCCCTGCTTGTGGCACAATTCCCCGCACTTGTTGAATACGTCCATATAACGCTTGAAATCGTCATAAGTGGTTCTCATTGAGGAATCCATTGAAGGGCTCACAACATATTTCTGACCGAGCACAGCTGCATCATCAATTGTCTGTTTCCAGCTATCTGAAAAATCCTTTTTCGCTTCTTCCCAGTGCTGTTTTCCCATAACCGTGTGGCCGCTGACCATTTTAAGGCCAAGTCCATCAAGAACTTTTCTGAATTCCGGGGCTTTGTATCCATAGAATTTTCTGTCGACGTAATTGGCATGTTCTACATAAACGTAGCCCATTTTTGCTAGCTGAGTCAGAGTACCGGCAGGATCTTTTTTCATTTCATCGCGCACTGAGTAAAGCTGAAGTCCCAGTATTCCCTTCGCTTTCGCAGAAGCCAACAGCGAGCCGGGAAGTAATGCTGTTCCCAAAGCTGCCATAGTGCCGGCTTTTACAAATGTTCTCCTTGAAGTTTTCATATAGTCTTTTTTAAATTATTCAATTACTATTCAGAAATTATAATGAATTATAAAGATACGACATTTTGAAGTCAGGCATACATATTGTCAATATCTGTTTCGGCCAGCTCGCAAAGCATATCTGTAATTTTCCTGACAACCTCCCTATAGCATTTTTCACCTTTTCCGGGCGTTGCTTTACCTGGATTTCCGATACCTGTATCTGATGTTACCTGTGTCCACTTGCGTTCGGCCCAGGCCCAACCCTGATTAAATGCATCGATCCTGAATTTTTTCCCTTCGCCTTTTCCGGCCTCGGTCAAAGGCAGCACCATTTCCGGAGCTATGTACTGCATCATGCTGGTCTCCATTTCATCAGCATGTCCGCCTCCGCTCTCAAAAAAATCAGAGTTTTCAAAAGACTTGTACCAATTACAGGTGCATATGAACATCTTTGGGAATTTCAGCCCCAGCTCCCTTATCATCTGCCTGAAATCGTTACCACCGTGACCGTTAATTATGAGGAATTTAAATATTCCGTGCCTGTTGAGCACGTCGGCAATATCATTGAGTATTGCAAACTGGGTACTGGGATTCATATTAATATTCAGCCTGATATCCATCTGACCGGTATTGACCCCAAACGGGATAGTAGGCAGAACAATTACTCTGGCTCCCCTGTTCCATGCAGCTTCAGCCGAATCACAGGCAATTTGCCGGACCATAATATTATCTGTTGAGAAAGGCAGATGCAGATTATGAGCTTCTGTTGCACCCCACGGCAGAATTGCCAGATCGATTTCCTGATCTTTGATCGTCTTCCAGGTTGTCTCCTCTAAAATAAATGGTTTCATGGATTTAATCATTAATGTGTTAAAAGAAATTGGCAGATGGCAAAAATATCAAATATTTGCCAACTGCCAATTGCAGACTGCCAACTTAAGGCTTGCTAAATAATAAACTTTATTAGATAATTGCAAATACTGAAGCAGGGCGAGCCA